>Ga0306920_100003147_pt1 | contig 20922 bp, 14 predicted proteins | sample flu12Cox44000170_FD_204666 | JGI IMG/M metagenome (GOLD analysis project Ga0306920, IMG submission 204666) | Lab enrichment of tropical soil microbial communities from Luquillo Experimental Forest, Puerto Rico - flux4day.12C.oxic.44.000.170 (v2)... | ecosystem: Environmental > Terrestrial >... | reverse complement strand
CGCTTCACGACCGGCGTGGGCGAGTTCGACCGCGTGCTCGGCGGCGGTCTCGTGGCGGGCGGCGTGGTGCTGATCGGCGGCGATCCGGGTATCGGCAAGTCGACGCTGCTGCTGCAGTCGCTCGCGCAGATCGCGGCGGAGCGTCGCGCGCTCTACGTGAGCGGCGAGGAGTCAGCCGCGCAGATTGCGTTGCGCGCGCAACGGTTGGCGCTGCTCGATCCCGGTTCCATGGCGAGCGAGCTGCAACTGCTCGCCGAGATCCAGCTCGAAAAGATCCAGGCGACGATCGAGGCCGAAAAGCCCGACGTCGCGGTCATCGACTCTATCCAGACGATCTATTCCGAGGCGCTGACTTCCGCACCCGGCTCGGTCGCGCAGGTGCGCGAGTGCGCGGCGCAGCTCACGCGCATCGCGAAGCAGTCGGGCACGGCGATCATCATGGTCGGCCACGTGACGAAGGAGGGCAACCTCGCGGGCCCGCGCGTGCTGGAGCACATCGTCGACACCGTGCTGTACTTCGAAGGCGACACGCATTCGTCCTTCCGGCTCGTGCGCGCGTTCAAGAACCGCTTTGGCGCGGTCAACGAACTGGGCGTGTTCGCGATGACCGAGAAGGGCCTGCGCGGCGTCGCGAATCCCTCGGCGCTCTTTCTCTCGCAGCACGAGCAGAGCGTGCCGGGCTCGTGCGTGCTCGTCACGCAGGAAGGCTCGCGGCCGCTGCTCGTCGAGGTGCAGGCGCTCGTCGACACTGCGCATGTGCCCAATCCGCGCCGCCTCGCCGTCGGCCTCGAGCAAAACCGGCTCGCCATGCTGCTGGCAGTGCTACATCGTCACGCGGGCATCGCGTGTTTCGACCAGGACGTGTTCCTCAACGCCGTGGGCGGCGTGAAGATCACGGAGCCGGCCGCCGACCTGGCTTTGCTGCTCGCCATTCATTCGTCGATGCGTAACAAGGCGTTGCCCAAGGGTCTGATCGTTTTTGGCGAGGTCGGCCTCGCGGGCGAGATCCGACCCTCGCCGCGCGGCCAGGAGCGTCTGAAGGAGGCTGCGAAGCTCGGCTTTTCATGCGCACTGATTCCCCGCGCCAATGCGCCGAAGCAGCCGATCGAGGGTTTACAGGTGATTGCGGTGGAGCGCATCGAAGAGGCAATCGACCGGGTACGCGAGCTGGATTGAGCGCGGCGCGCACGTTCGGAAGGCTTGTACTGTCGCGTAATGATTAGTAACAACCCTGGTTTGCGCTGTAACCATTTCGCACGTCGTTTTCCCTATCCTTGGCGCGATGTTCAACCCGTGCCAGCGGAAAGGATAGCGACTTGAAACAGACTGATACGTCCTACGGCGATCGATCGATCGTCGTGCGCGGCTGCCGGGTTTCCGAGCCGCTCATGCAGCCTTGGGGCAACAGTTGCCGCATCGTCGAATGGATCGATGGCGACGGGCGCATTTCACGCCGTGTCGTGGCGGAAGACGTGACGGCGGCGGAGGTGCGCAGCACCATCGCGCACCACGTGGAAGGCCGCAAGTACGTGATGTACGACGACGAACGCGCGCCGCGGCAAACCCTGCCGCGTCGCTAGACGAAAAAATGGGCGCTGCAAAGCGCCCATTTTTCATTGTGCGTGCGGCGGGCCTTAGCCCCAGGGACCGTAGGTGAAGGGCTTTTTCCCGCCTGGGGCGTCTGGTGTGTTTCCGCTCTGGCCACCCTGGCCGGCGATCTCGCCTGATCGCGCGGACGCAGCGCCGTGCAGCTGGCCGCCGGGCTGGAAAGGCGCCGCCTGCGTGCCGGGCCCGGCTTCCTGCGCTTGTTGCTGCGCGGCCATTTCGTCCATGATGGCCTGCAGCACTTCGGCATTGAAGAGCGGATGACGCGAAGCTTCGCCCGGCGTGAGAACGGGCGACACGCAGCAGTCGATCGCTTCCAGACGGTCGATCCACGTCTGCAGCGCCTCGGATTCGATGATCGCCGCCAGCTCGCGCGTGAGCGCGGCGGCGTCCGAGCCGCCGATCGCCTGGCCGAGGCTCCAGTGTCGCTCGGCCCACTCGTCGCGGCCAATGGCGTGGCAAAGCGTTTGCCAGAATTTCAGCTCCAATGCGCCGACGGCGAGCCATCGGCCATCCTGCGTGCGGTAGAGGTTGTAGCAGGGCACGCCGCCGTTGAGCAGGCCGCCGCCGGGCTGCAGCGCCGCGGCGTCGTCGTTGGCGAGCGCGACCTGGGCGACCACGTTGTGCGCGTAGCTGGCGTGCGCCATCGAAACATCGACGAATCGGCCCTCACCGCCGCGCGCGACATGCCAGAGCGCCGCGAGAATCTGCGTGACCGCGCTGAGCGCGCCGCCGAGCAGGTCGGCGATCTGGAAATTGGGCAGCACCGGCGCGCCGTCGCGCGTGGCGAGCTGGTCGAGCACGCCCGCATACGCGACATAGTTGATGTCGTGGCCCGGATGGCCGGCAAACGGGCCGGTCGTACCATAGCCCGTGATCGCGCAATAGACGAGCTTGGGGTTCACCTTGCGCAATGCCTCGTATCCGACCCCGAGACGCTCCATCACACCGGGCCGAAAGCTCTCGACGAGCACGTCGGCGTCACGCGCGAGCGCGAGCAGCACGGCGCGGCCGCTCTCGGTCTTCAGATCGACCCGCGTCTCGCGCTTGCCGCGATTGACGAGGCGATAGAACGCGCCGGGGCGCGCGGCCACTTCGTCTACCGCGCTTTGCATCATCACGCGCGCCGCGTCGCCCGCGCCCGGCGGCTCGATCTTCAGAACGTCGGCGCCCATTTCCGCGAGGCGCAAGGTGGCCACGGGCCCGGGCAGCAGGCGGGTCAAATCCAGTACGCGAAGGCCCTGCAATGCGGCGGGTGACGACACTCGTGGCTCCCTGGCGAAAAAAGTGGCGAAAAGGCGGCTGGCGGCTAAACGGCGGCTAAACGATCCGCTAGCCGATCTGCTCGAGTTCCTCGTGCGCGTCAAGCCATTGCGCTTCGAGCGTATCGAGGCGCGACGCGACTTCGGCCTGGCGGCGAATCGCCTCGGTCAGGCGGCTCTTCTGCTCCGGCTCGTAGCTAGCCGGATCGGCGACGAAAGCGTCGAGCGTGTTCTTTTCGCCGTTGAGCGCATCCATTTCCTTTTCGATCTTGCCGATTTTCGCCTGCAACGGCTTTTTCAGGTGAGCGACTTTCTGGCGTTGATCAGCTTCCTGACGGCGCTGCTCCTTGCGATTGACGCTATCGCCCGCGCTTGCACCGTTCCCACCGTTCTCCGCATTCGCCGAGCCGGCAGCGGCCTCCTTGAGCGCCGCGCGTTGCTCGGCCGCATGCTGGAGCAGCCAGTCGCGGTAGTCGTCGAGATCGCCGTCGAACGGCTGCAGGCGGTGCTTCGCCACCAGCATGAACTGATCGGTCGTGGCGCGCAGCAAATGGCGGTCGTGCGACACGAGGATCAACGTGCCTTCGAACTGCGCGAGCGCCATGGTCAGCGCGTGGCGCGTTTCGAGGTCGAGGTGGTTGGTCGGCTCGTCGAGCAGCAGCAGGTTGGGCTTTTGCCAGATGATGAGCGCGAGCGCGAGGCGCGCTTTCTCGCCGCCCGAAAACGGCGCGATGGGCGCCGTGGCCATCTCGCCGGGGAAATTGAAGCCACCGAGGAAGTCGCGCAACTCCTGCTCGCGCGTTTCGGGTGCGAGGCGCGCGAGATGCCGGAGCGGCGAGTCGTCGGGGCGCAGGGTTTCGAGTTGGTGCTGCGCGAAATAGCCGATCTGCAGGCCCTTGCCCGTGCGCAGGTCGCCCGAGAGCGGTGCGAGCGTGCCCGCGAGCGTCTTGATGAGTGTGGACTTGCCCTGGCCGTTCGCGCCGAGCAGGCCGATGCGCTGGCCGTTCTGGATCGACAGGGTGACGCGCTCGACGATGGGCGTCTCGCTGCCGTCCTCGGCGCGATAGCCGCAGCGCACGTCTTCCATCACGAGCATGGGGTTGGGCGCGGAGTCGGGCGTGCGGAATTCGAACGTGAACGGCGAGCTGGCGTGCGCGGGGGCGATCAGCTCCATCTTTTCCAGCGCCTTCACGCGGCTTTGCGCCTGGCGCGCCTTGGTCGCCTTGGCCTTGAAGCGGTCGATGAAGCTTTGCAGGTGCGCGACGGTGCGCTGCTGCTTCTCATACGCGCTTTGCTGGAGCGCCAGCTGTTGCGCGCGCAGGATCTCGAACTGCGAGTAGTTGCCGCCGTAGCGCTTGACCTGCTGGTTTTCCAGATGCAGCGTGACGTTGCAGACCGAGTCGAGGAATTCGCGGTCGTGCGAGATCACGACGAGCGTGCCGGGATAGCGGTGCAGCCAGTCTTCGAGCCAGACGATCGCGTCCAGATCCAGGTGGTTCGTCGGTTCGTCGAGCAGCAGCAGGTCGGAGCGGCACATCAGCGCCTGCGCGAGGTTCAGGCGCATGCGCCAGCCGCCCGAGAAGCTCGCTACGGGCTGGCGCGTTTGTTCCAGCGTGAAGCCGAGGCCGAGCAGCAGGGCCTCGGCGCGCGCGGGCGCGGTGTAGCCGTCGGCGTCGGCGAACGCGCCGTGCGCTTCGGCCTCGGCTGCGCCGTCGTGCGCGGCCGAGGCCGCGGCGATGCGCGCCTCGATTTCGCGCAGCGCGGCGTCGCCGTCCAGCGTGTAGTCGAGCGCGCTGCGCTCGACGGCCGGGGTTTCCTGCGCGACGTGCGCGATGCGCCAGGACGGCGGCAGCGAGAAGTCGCCGGCGTCGGCATGCAGTTCGCCGCGCAGCACGGCGAACAGGGTCGATTTACCCGCGCCGTTCGCGCCGATGAGACCCGCCTTTTCGCCGGGGTTCAGCGTGAACGAGGTCTGGTCGAAAAGCGGCTTGGTGCCACGGGCAAGACTGAATTGGTTGAAGCGGATCACGACGGCGCCGGCAGGAAGAAAACGAAAGAAAGCGCTATTTTAGCCGGGGAGGCAGCCGCGCCGGCGTCGGCCGTCCGGTTAGCCGTTTGGTCGAGTGCGAATTTCACGCATTCTCACGTAGACTGGCGCTTTTCCACGGGAGAGCCAGATGACTTCGATCTATTCGTTTTCGGCGCAACCGCTCGGCGGCGGCGAGCCGGTGAGCCTCGAGCGCTACACGGGCAAGGTGCTCCTGGTCGTCAACACGGCGAGCGAATGCGGATTCACGCCGCAGTACGCGGGCCTGCAGAAGCTCTACGAACAGTACGCCGCGCGCGGGCTCGCGGTGCTCGGCTTTCCGTGCAACCAGTTCGGCAAGCAGGAGCCCGGCGACGCCGCGCAGATCGGCAGCTTCTGCGAGAAGAACTACGGCGTCACGTTTCCGATGTTCGAGAAGATCGACGTGAACGGGACGAACGCGCACCCGCTCTATCGCTGGCTCACGGGCGAGGCGCCAGGCCTGCTCGGGCTCGAAGGCATCAAGTGGAATTTCACGAAATTTCTCGTCGACCGCACTGGCAACGTGGTCAAGCGCTATGCACCGGTCACGAAGCCAGAGACCATTGCGGCGGACATCGAGAAGCAGCTCTGAGCGCTCGCTGCCTGGCGCAGCGCTAGCGTTAGAGAATCGGCGCGAAGAGCCGGGCCAGGTGCATGGTGATCTTGCGCCACGCGGGCGCGTCGCGGTACTCGCTGCGGTCGATCTCGAACGTCTCTTCGAAGTCGCGCAGCAGCATTGCCTCGACTTCGGCAGCGAAGCCGCGATGCACGGTCAGCACCATGATCTCGAAGTTCAGGCGGAACGACCGGTTGTCGAGATTCGCGCTGCCGATAGCGGCGGCCACGTCGTCGATCAGCACGACCTTCTGGTGCAAAAAGCCCGGCTTGTAGCGGAAGATGCGGATGCCCGCGCGCACCGCATCGAAGGCATACAGCATGGACGCCTCGAACACCACGAAATGGTCGCGCCGGCTCGGGATCATGATGCGCACGTCCACGCCGCGCAGGACCGCGAGGCGCAACGCCGCGAACACGGCTTCGTCGGGCACGAGGTACGGCGTGGTGATCCACACGCGTTTTTTCGCCGCATTGATTGCCTCGACGAAGAAGAGCGAGCAGGTCTCCTGGCGGTCGGCCGGGCCCGTGGGCAAGACGAGGCAGTACATGTCGTCGCCGTCCTTCGGCACGACCGTGGGCGGCTCGCACCCGGGCAGCTGCTGGGTGGCCCAGTACCAGTCTTCGGTGAAGGCGAACTGGACGTTCGCGACGGCCGGCCCGCGCAGCTCGATATGTGTGTCGCGCCAGGGCGAGAGGCGCGGATTCGCACCCAGGTATTCGATGCCCACGTTGTGGCCGCCGACGAATGCGTGCTGGCCGTCCACCACGACGATCTTGCGGTGGTTGCGGAAGTTGAGCTGGAAGCGGTTGACGAAGTGGCGCTTCGTGGAGAACGGATGCACTTCCACGCCGGCGTCCTGCAGCTCGTGCACGTAGCTGGAGGGCAGGTCGAACGAGCCGATGCTGTCGTAGAGAAAGTACACGCGCACGCCGCGCTTCGCGCAGTCGAGCAGCACGTCCTTGAGGATGTCGCCGAGCGCGTCGGCGCGCACGATGAAGAACTGCACGATCACGTAATGCCGGGCGCGTTCGATCGCATCGAAGATGGCCGAGAAGGTCGCCTCTCCATTGACGAGCGTGCGCACTGCATTGCCGGGTACGAGCGGCATGCCGCCCAGGCGCGCAAACGTGCGGATCACACGGACGCCCAGCTCGTCGGCCGACCATTCGCCGGCGGAAACGAGCTTGTCCCATTCGGGCGCATGGGCGCGTGAGCGCAATGTTTCGTTGCGCAGGCGCCTTGCGTCGGCGTAGCCCGCGAACTTGCTGCGGCCGAGAAAGAGATACGGGACGAGCGTGAGGTAGGGCATCGCCGCGAGGGAGACGGCCCAGGCGATCGCACCCTGCGAGGTGCGCGTGTTGAGGATGGCGTGGCATGCCGCGATCAGCCCCAGCAAGTGGATGATCGCGAGCAGCGTGCCGAGGTGTGACCAGTCGAATGGCATAGATGCGTGGGACGCTCCCTTGGGCCTGACGCACAGCCGGCCCGCGCCGGGAGGCGCACGGCCGGAGGGGTCAATCTTACCGAACCCGCTTCGACGACGGCTATCGTCCCAGTCCGACACGCGGCGAGACACGGCGCACAGGCGCCGCGGCTCGCTCGCACAGGACGATCAGACCGGCAGGTCGCAGGCCTGGATCAGGAAGACCTGATCGTCGCCGGCGCTCGTCGAGAGCCAGACGAGATCGAGGCCACCGAACGCGGCTTCGACGTTCTCGCGCTCGTTGCCGATCTCGATCACCAGCACGCCGTCGTCGGTGAGCCAGTTGCGTGCATCCTTGATGATGCGGCGCACGATGTCCATGCCGTCCGCGCCGCCCGCGAGCGCCATTTCCGGCTCGTGCTGGTACTCGGGCGGCAGCGCCTTCATCGAAGCGGCGTTCACGTACGGCGGGTTCGTGATGATCACGTCGTAGCGGCGCTCGGGCAGCGGCGCGTACAGGTCGCCTTCGAAGAGGGCAATGCGCTCGTCGAGACCATGCTCGTGCACGTTGCGATGCGCGACTTCGAGCGCGGGCGCGGAGAGATCGACGGCGTCGACGTCGGCGTTCGGGAACGCATGCGCCGCGAGAATCGCGAGGCTCGCGGAGCCGGTGCACAGCTCCAGCACGGCGCTCACTTGCTCGGGATCTTCCACATACGGCTGCAGGCCGTCTTCGAGCAGCTCGCCGATGAACGAGCGCGGCACGATCACGCGCTCATCCACGTAGAAGCGCAGGCCGTGCATCCACGCTTCCTGCGTGATGTAGGCGGCCGGCACGCGCTCGGTCGCGCGCCGCTCGATCACGCCGAGCACCTTGTCGACTTCCTCGGTCGTGAGGCGCGCGTCGAGAAACGGGTCGAGCAGGTCGAGCGGCAGATGCAGCGTATGCAGGATCAGGTACGCGGCTTCGTCGTACGCGTTGTTCGAGCCGTGGCCGAACGCGAGTTGCGCAGCCGAAAAGCGCGAGACGCCATAGCGCAGCAGGTCGCGCACGGTGGCAAAGGTGGTGGCTAGCGGATGGGTCATGTTCTGGACTCCAGAGCGTATTCGTTCGGGCGGTTGGGCAGTCGGCCGGTCAGGCGATCAGCTGTTCGAGCACGCGGCGGTACACGTTCTTGAGCGGATCGATGAATTTCACTTCGATATGCTCATCGATCTTGTGGATGCTGGCGTTGGGCGGCCCGAATTCCACCACCTGCTCGCACATGCGTGCGATGAAGCGGCCGTCCGACGTGCCGCCCGTGGTCGAAAGCTCCGCGCTCACGCCGGTTTCGTCGTGAATCGCCTTTTCGAGCGCGTTCGAGAGTGCGCCACGCGGCGTGAGGAAGGGCAGGCCGCTCACGCTCCAGTGCAGGTCATATTCGAGGCCGTGCTTGTCGAGGATCGCGTGCACGCGCTGTTGCAGGCCTTCCACCGTGCTCGCGGTCGAGAAGCGGAAGTTGAACATCACGTCGGCGTGGCCCGCAATCACATTGCTTGCGCCCGTGCCGCTGTGCAGGTTCGACACCTGCCACGTGGTGGGCGGGAAGTATTCGTTGCCGTCGTCCCACTTTTCGGCGACGAGTTCGGCGAGCGCAGGCGCTAGCAGATGCACCGGGTTCTTCGCGAGATGCGGATAGGCGATATGGCCCTGCACGCCCTTCACGACGAGCTTGCCCGACATCGAGCCGCGGCGGCCGTTCTTCACGCAGTCGCCGAGCGTATTCGTCGAAGTGGGCTCGCCCACGATGCAGTAATCCATCTTCTCGCCGCGCGCCTGCAGCGCCTCGACGACCTTCACGGTGCCGTCGGTGGCCGGGCCTTCCTCGTCGCTCGTGATGAGAAAGGCGATCGCGCCGCGATGCTGCGGGTGCGCCGCCACGAACTCTTCGCTCGCCACCACGAAGGCTGCGAGCGAGGTCTTCATGTCGGCGGCGCCGCGGCCGTAGAGAACGCCGTCGCGGTGCGAGGGCTGGAACGGCGGCGAGCGCCATTGCTCGATGGGGCCGGTCGGCACGACGTCGGTGTGGCCCGCGAAGGCGAGCAGCGGGCCTTGCGTGCCCGCCGTGCCGCGCTTGACGGCCCACAGGTTCGTCACGCCATTGGATTCGATGGTTTCGCACGCGAAGCCGAGCGCACTGAGGCGTTCGGTCATGATGCGCTGGCAGTGCTGGTCGTCGGGCGTGACGGACGCGCGCGCGATCAGGGCTTCGGTAAGGGCGAGGGTGGCGGACATAAAAAGACCACTTTCAATAAAAATGCCGGCGCCGCTGTTGGAGCAGGGGCCGGCAACAACTTGTCATGACTGCGCGCACCCGCGGTACGTCACGCGGGGCACACCGGTCTCAGGCGGCGCTCAAGCGAACAGCTCCGCATACTGGTCGGCGGAAAAGCCGAGCGTCTTCACGCGGCCGTTCACCACGACCACGGGCCGCTTGATGATCGACGGCTTGTGGATCATCAGCGCGATCGCGCCAGCGGTCGTGTCGGCCTCGGCCTTGTGCACGTCGGACAGGCCGCGCCAGGTCGTGCCGCGCTTGTTGATGAGCTGATCCAGCGGCACGTCCTTCAGCCAGTCCTGCACCAGCGCATTCGAGACGCCCGCCTTCTTGAAGTCGTGGAATTCGAACTCGACGCCGTGATCTTCGAGCCATACGCGGGCCTTCTTCACGGTGTCGCAGTTCGGAATGCCGTAGACGACGGTTTTGGCAGCCCTCGCCATCAGTCGCCTCGCAGCAGCTCGTTCAGGCCGACCTTGGCGCGGGTCTTCGCGTCGACCTTCTTGACGATCACGGCGCAGTACAGGCTATGCGTGCCGTCCTTCGAAGGCAGATTGCCCGCGACCACGACCGAGCCCGCCGGGATGCGGCCGTACGAGATCTCGCCGGTTTCGCGGTCGTAAATCTTGGTCGACTGGCCGAGGTACACGCCCATCGAGATGACCGAGTTCTCCTCGACGATCACGCCTTCCACGACTTCCGAGCGCGCGCCGATGAAGCAGTTGTCTTCGATGATGACCGGATTGGCCTGCAGCGGCTCCAGCACGCCGCCAATGCCCACGCCGCCCGAGAGGTGCACGTTCTTGCCGATCTGCGCGCACGAGCCGACCGTGGCCCACGTGTCGACCATCGTGCCTTCATCGACGTAGGCGCCGATGTTGGTGTACGAGGGCATCAGCACGACGTTCTTCGCGATGAACGAGCCGCGGCGCGCGATGGCCGGCGGCACGACGCGGAAGCCGCCCGCGGCGAAGTCTTCAGCCGTGTAGCTGGCGAACTTCGAGGGCACCTTGTCATAGAACTGGCTGTAGCCGCCGGCGGGCATCGGCGCGTTGTCTTCGAGGCGGAACGACAGCAGCACGGCCTTTTTCACCCACTGGTTGACGACCCAGTCGCCGTCCTTCTTCTCGGCGCAGCGCAGCGCGCCTTTGTCCAGCTCGGCGATGACGTGGGCGACGGCTTCACGCACGTCGTTCGGGGCCGACTTGGGCGAGAAGTCGGCGCGATTTTCCCAGGCGGTGTCGATGATCTGCTGAAGTTGTTGCGACATGGTGGTGATTTCGTGAGATTGATGGTTGAAAGCGGCGTTGCGCGCAACGGGGTGCAGGACCCCGGCGCGCACGGGAAGGCTTTACGGTTTGAGCGAGCGGCAGAACTCGACGATGCGCTGCGCGCCCTCGATGCACTCCTCGACGTCGGCGACGAGCGCCATGCGGACGAAGTCTTTGCCCGGATTCGTGCCATGCGCCTCGCGCGCGAGGAACGAGCCGGGCAGAACTGTCACATTATAGTCGGCGTAGAGGCGCTGGGCGAACGCGGTGTCCGACAGGCCGGTGCGCGCGACGTTGGCCCAGAGGTAGAAGGCGGCGTCGGGCAGCTTCACGTCGAGCACGTCGGCGAGCATGGGCGTCACCGTCGAGAACTTCTGCACGTATTTCGCGCGGTTCGCGCGCACGTGCGCCTCGTCGCCCCATGCGGCGATGCTGGCGGACTGCCACACGGGCGACATGGCCGAGCCGTGATAGGTGCGGTACAGGAGGAACTGCTTGAGGATGGCGGCATCGCCGGCCACGAAGCCCGAGCGCATGCCCGGCGCGTTCGAGCGCTTCGAGAGGCTCGACAGCATGACGAGGCGCTCGAATCCGCGGCCCAGCTTGTGCGCCGCCTCGAGGCCGCCGAGCGGCGGGTTCGCTTCGTCGAAGTAGATCTCCGAGTAGCACTCGTCGGAGGCGATCACGAAGCCGTAGCGGTCCGAGAGCGCGAACAGCTCGCGCCAGTCGTCGAGCGTGATCACGGCGCCGGTCGGATTGCCCGGCGAGCACACGTAGAGCAGTTGCGTGCGCGCCCAGACCGCTTCGGGAACCTGCGAATAGTCGCAGGCGAAGTTGCGGGCCGGATCGCTGTTCACGAAATACGGCTCGCCGCCGCCCAGCAGCGCGGCGCCTTCATAGATCTGGTAGAAAGGGTTCGGGCAGAGTACGATCGCCCGCTTTGCCGGGTCTTTCACGCCCGCCGTCGGGTCGATCACCGCCTGCGCAAGGGCGAAGAGCGCCTCGCGCGAGCCCGAGACGGGCAGGATTTCCGTGCTCGCGTCGATGGCCGGCAGCCCGTAGCGCGCCTTCACCCAGTTTGCAATCGACTCGCGCAGCGCGGGCGTGCCCGCCGTGGCAGGGTACGACGAGAGGCCGTCGAGCGATGCCACGATGGCGTCGCGGATCAGTGCGGGCGTCGGGTGTTTCGGCTCGCCGATCCCAAAGCTGATATGGCGCAGGCCGGCGTTCGGCGTGACGTCCTTGAAGAGCACGCGCAGCTTTTCGAAGGGATAGGACTGAAGGGTGTCGAGTAGCGGATTCACTTGGGCGGCGGACAGGCGTGGGTAAAAGACGGAAGGCGCGGCGCGCGGGATTGGCAGCAGGCGTGGGTCCGTTGCGGGCTCGCTGTCTGCCCGCTTTGTGCCTGCGGTTTGCCCGTGGTCTGCCGTTAGCCCGAGGTGCCGGGCTGGGTGAAAAAATACGACAGCGCGGCCTTGCGACTTCAAGCGGTGGATTATAGCGTGGCGCTGCTGTGGCTGCGGGCGCCGGCCAGATCGCGCTGCGGCGCCGCCAGTGGGCTCCGGACGACGAGACAAAGGAAAAGCATGAGATTTTCGAAGAGCGACGCAGGTGCCGCCAACGCGCGGCCAGGCCAAGGGAAGCGCGAGCGATGAGCCAGAGCACGGGCCTGCGCGCCGCCTGGCCGACGCTCGCGATCATGATTGGCGCATCCGTATGGGGTTTTGTCTGGTATCCGCTGCGCATGCTGGCGGCGTTCGGGCTGACCGGCACGGCCTCCAGCGCGGCGACGAGCGCGGCGGGCTGCCTCTTCGTGCTGGTGCTGCGCTGGCGCTCGCTCGCGACCGTGCGCTGGCACTGGGTGCTGCCGATGCTCGGACTTGCCGCGGGCGTGACCAACGTCGGCTTCGTGTGGGGCGCGATCCACGGCGAAGTGATGCGCGTGCTGCTGCTCTTTTATCTGACCCCGGCGTGGACGGCGCTCTTCGCGCACTTCATCCTGCACGAGCGCCTCACCTGGGCGGGCGGCGCGCTCGCCGCGCTCTCGTTACTGGGTGCCGTGCTGATGCTCTGGTCGCCGCAGCTCGGCGTGCCACTGCCCGCCAGCGCCGCCGAATGGGCCGGTCTAATCGGCGGCATGGGGTTCGCGATGAGCAATGTGCTGGTCGTGAAGACGAGCCGGGTGCTTCCGCACATGAAGCCGGAGATGCGCACTGCCGTGATCTTCGCGGGCGCGGCACTGTTCGGCGCGCTGACCTCGTGCTTCGAGCCGATGGCGGCCGCACCGGCAGGCGAGCATCTCGCGCGTGTCGTGCTGCTCGTGCTGGCGCTCGGCATCGTGCTCGGCAGCAACAACATGCTCGTTCAGTATGGGCTCGCCCGCGTGCCGGCGAACCGCGCCTCGATCATCATGCTGTTCGAGATCGTGGTGACGGCGCTCTCGTCGTGGCTGTTCGCCGGCGAGACGCCGGGCCCGCGCGAATGGGCGGGCGGCGCGTGCATCGTGCTGGCTTCGCTGCTCTCGAGCTGGCTGCACCGCGCGCAGGACGCGCGCAAGCGCGGCGCGCACGCGAGCGCCGACGCGAGCGTCATGACCCACGCGGACGCGAGCCGCACCGACGAGGCGGACGACACCGGCGATGGCCCCGGCAACGGCCCCGGACGCGGTGGCGGTGACGGTGGCAGCCGCGGCGACGAGGACGGCGGCAACAGTGGCGACGACGGCGGTGATAACGACAGGAATAACAACGGGGGCTCCGGCCCAGGGCCTTCCCGCGCGCGGAATGGCGCGCGTGCGATGGTATGATTGCCGCTGATTCCCGCCGACCGCTCGCGCGCAAGCGCGTTCGCGCGGCGAGCCGTGGCGGCTGCCCTGAGCGCGTACCGCCGTGCGATCGATACCGGATTGGCGGCGGCGCGCGGCGTGCGGCACGGGCGGTCCCGTTCACCACTATTCAAACAGCGATATCGCCGTGCGTCTGACCTCGATTAAACTCGCTGGCTTCAAATCATTCGTCGATCCCACGCATTTCCAGGTTCCGGGCCAACTCGTCGGGGTGGTCGGGCCGAACGGCTGTGGGAAATCCAACATCATCGACGCGGTGCGCTGGGTGCTCGGCGAATCCCGGGCGTCTGAGCTGCGCGGCGAGTCGATGCAGGACGTCATCTTCAACGGTTCCACCGCGCGCAAGCCGGGCAGCCGCGCGAGCGTCGAACTGGTGTTCGACAATGCGGACGGGCGCGCCGCCGGCCAGTGGGGCCAGTATGCCGAGATTGCCGTGAAGCGTGTGCTCACGCGTGACGGCACCTCGAGCTACTACATCAACAACCTGCCGGCGCGCCGGCGCGACATCCAGGACATCTTCCTCGGCACGGGCCTCGGTCCGCGCGCCTACGCGATCATCGGGCAGGGCATGATCTCGCGCATCATCGAGGCGAAGCCCGAAGAGCTGCGCGTGTTCCTCGAGGAAGCCGCGGGTGTTTCGAAGTACAAGGAACGCCGCCGCGAGACCGAGAACCGCCTGCACGACACGCGCGAGAACCTCACGCGCGTGGAGGACATCGTGCGCGAGCTGTCCACCAACCTCGAAAAGCTCGAGGGCCAGGCGGTCGTCGCCACGAAGTTCCGCGAGCTGCAGTCCGAGGGCGAGGAGAAGCAGCGCCTGCTTTGGCTCTTGCGCAAGAACGAGGCGGCGGGCGAGCAGCAGCGCCAGCAGCGCGCGATCGAGCAGGCGCAGATCGACCTCGAGCGCCACACCGCGCAGCTGCGCGAAGTGGAAGCGCAGCTCGAAACCCTGCGCGTCGCCCATTACTCGGCAAGTGACGCCATGCAGGGCGCGCAGGGCGCGCTCTATGAAGCGAACGCCGAAGTGAGCCGTCTCGAAGCCGAGATCAAGTTCATCGTCGAATCGCGTAACCGTGTGCAGGCGCAGATCGCCGCGCTCACCGCGCAGCGCGAGCAATGGCAGGCGCAGGCGCAGAAGGCGCAGGACGACATCGAAGACGCCGAGGAGCAACTGGCGATCGCCGAGGAAAAGGCGGCGCTCGCCGAGGAAGATGCAGCGGCGAAGCAGGAAGCGCTGCCCGCGCTCGAAAACCGCTGGCGCGATGCGCAGGCGCAACTGAACGACGAGCGCGCGGGCATCGCGCGAACCGAGCAGGCCATCAAGCTCGAAGCGGCGCACCAGCGCAACGCCGACCAGATGCTCCAGCAGCTTCAGCAACGCCATGAGCGCCTGAAGTCGGAGGAAGGCGGCCTCGACGCGCCCGACGAAGTCCAGCTCGAAGAGTTGCGCATGCAGCTGGCCGAGCAGGAGGAGATCCTTCACGAGGCGCAGGCGCGCCTGGCTGTTGCGCAGGAAACGGTGCCGCGCCTCGACGCGGAACGCCGCGCGGCTCACGAGCGCGTGCAGGCGGAAAACGCGCAGATTCACCAGATCGAAGCCCGTCTTGCCGCGCTCAAGCAACTGCAGGAGAACGTGCAGACCGAAGGCAAGATCCAGCCGTGGCTCGAACGTCACGAACTGGGCGCGCTGCCGCGGCTGTGGAAGAAGCTGCATGTCGAAGCGGGTTGGGAAACGGCGCTCGAAGCCGTGCTGCGCGAGCGGCTCGCCGCGCTCGAAGTGTCGAACCTCGACTGGGTGAAGGCGTTCGCGAGCGACGCGCCGCCCGCGAAGCTCGCGTTCTATTCGCCGCCCGCTGCGGGTCAGGCGCCCGCTGCGCCCGAGGGCCTCACGCCGCTGCTCTCGCTCGTGCGCATCGACGATGCAGGGCTGCGCGCGGTGCTGACCGAATGGCTCGGCTCGACCTACGTTGCCAACGATCTGGCCGAGGCGCTCGCCCAGCGCGCGCAGTTGCCGGGCGGCGGCGCATTCGTCGTGAAGGCTGGCCATATGGTGACGCGCGTGGGCGTGCAGCTGTACGCCGCCGACACCGAGCAGGCCGGCATGCTCGCGCGTCAGCAGGAAATCGAGAATCTCGAGCGCCAGGTGCGCGCCCAGGCACTGCTTGCCGACGAGGCACGCACGGCTGTCGTGCGCGCGGAAGCGGCGCACACGCAGGCCGCTCAGGTGCTAACGGAAATGCGCCAGCAGGCCGAGCGCGCGACCCAGCGCGTGCACGCGCTGCAGATGGACGTGCTGAAGCTGTCCCAGGCGCATGAGCGCTACACGGCGCGCAGCACGCAGATCCGCGAAGAACTCGAAGAGATTCGCACGCAGATCGAAGAGCAGCGCGCGTTGCGGGCGGAATCGGAGGCGAACTTCGAACGCCACGACGCTGAACTCGCGGAACTGCAGGCCCGTTTCGAGGACAACCAGCTTGCCTTCGAAGCGTTCGACGAGGAACTCGGCGCGGCGCGCAACGAGGCGCGCGATCTCGAACGCGCTGCGGCGGACGCGCGCTTTGCCGCGCGCAACATGGCGAACCGCATCGAGGAGCTGAGGCGCAACATTCAGGTCGCGCACGATCAGAGCGAGCGCGTGGCCGTGTCGCTCGAAGACGCGCGTGCCGAGCTGGAAACGATCAACCAGCAGACCGCGCACACGGGTTTGCAGGACGCGCTGGAAATTCGCGCACAGAAGGAAGACACGCTGCGCGCCGCGCGCGCGGAACTCGACGACCTGAGCGCGAAGCTGCGGGCCGCCGACGAAACGCGCCTCGCCGCGGAGCGCGCGCTGCAGCCGCTGCGCGACCGCATCACCGAGCTTCAGCTCAAGGAACAGGCCGCGCGACTGAACGGCGAGCAGTTCGTCGAACAGCTGCAGGCGGCGGGCGTCGACGAAACCGCGCTGCAGGAGAAGCTCACGGCGGACATGAAGCCGGCGTATCTGCAAGGCGAGGTCACGCGCATCAACAACGCGATCGCGGCGCTTGGGCCCGTGAACATGGCGGCGCTCGACGAGCTGGCGGCGGCGAAGGAGCGCAAGACCTTCCTCGATGCACAGTCGGCCGACCTCACGAGCGCGATCGAAACGCTCGAAGACGCGATCCGCAAGATCGACCAGGAAACGCGCACGCTGCTGCAGGGCACTTTCGACGAAGTGAACCGTCATTTCGGCGAGCTGTTCCCGCGTCTCTTCGGCGGCGGCCAGGCGAAGCTCATCATGACGGGCGACGAGATTCTCGACGCCGGCGTGCAGGTGATGGCGCAGCCGCCCGGCAAGAAGAATTCGACGATTCACCTGCTTTCCGGCGGCGAGAAGGCGCTCACGGCCACGGCCCTCGTGTTCGCGATGTTCCAGCTCAACCCGGCGCCGTTCTGTCTGCTCGACGAAGTGGACGCGCCGCTCGACGACGCGAACACCGAGCGCTTTGCGAACCTCGTGCGTGCGATGTCGGACAAGACGCAGTTCCTGTTCATTTCGCACAACAAGATCGCCATGGAGATGGCGCAGCAGCTCATCGGCGTGACGATGCAGGAGCAGGGCGTTTCGCGCATCGTCGCGGTCGACATGGAAACTGCGGCGGGTTTCGCCCAGAATACGGTCTAATCGTTTTATACGGTCTAACAGACGGCGCGCGCTGCGCGGCCGGCGGTGCCATTGCTGAAGCCGCCGCCGTGCGCAATGCGAGCGCCACAGAAACGGCGCGCACGGTGCGCGCGTCGTCGAATAAGAATTGCTGATGGAGCATGCATGGACGAGTTGACTCTCGGGTTGATCGGCGCGGGCGCCGTGGTAGTCGGGGGCGTGGTGGTCTACAACGCGTGGCAGGGCGCGAGGGTGCGCCGGCGCATGCCGCGCCCGATGCCGGAAGAGGCGGCCGAGACGGCGCAACGCGACGAGTTCCAGGAGCAAAGCCCGTTCATCGAGCCAGCGCACACGCCGTCGCGCCGTGAGCCCTCGCTCGCGGGCGGAGCGGAAGCCGGGCGCATGGAGCCGGGCTTCGTCAGCGCGGCGCCGCTCGACACACCGGCCGACATCCAGGCGGAATCCACGACGCCCAATGGTTTTCAGGAAGACGACACTGCGGCGGGCGAGCGCGGCGAAACGGCGCCGGCCTCGAGCGCCGCTGCCCCGGAACCCGCGAAGGACAACGCCGACGAAGCCGAACGCATCGAGCCCGTCATGCCGGCCGCCACCACGATCTCGTCGGCGCCGCCTGCCGTGGTCGACCGCCGCATCGACTGCATCGTGCCGATCCGGCTCGGCGCGCCGGTGGCGGGCGAGCGCGTGATTCCGTTCGCGCAGCGTTTGCGCCGCGCGGGCAGCAAGCCGGTTCACATCGAAGGCAAGCCCGAGGGCGGCGACGGCTGGGAGCTGCTGCAAAGCGGCGTGCGTTATGAGGAGCTGCGCGCGGCCGCGCAGCTCGCGAACCGTAACGGCCCGCTCAACGAGCTCGAATTTTCGGAGTTCGTGACGGGCGTGCAGCAGTTCGCCGACGCGCTCGACGCCGCGCCCGAGTTCCCGGACATGATGGAGACGGTCGCGATGGCGCGCGAGCTCGACGGCTTCGCAGCGCAATGCGACGCGCAGCTTTCCATCAACGTGATGTCGGACGGCGCGCCGTGGTCGGCGAACTACGTGCAGGCCGTCGCGGCGCAGGACGGCCTCCTGCTTTCGCGCGACGGCACACGCTTCGTGAAGCTCGACGCGAAGCAGAGTCCGGTGTTCATGCTGCAGTTCGGCGACACCAACTTCCTGCGCGACGACCTCACGTACAAGGGCGGCGAGCTGATTACGCTGATCCTCGATGTGCCGGTCGCCGACGAAGACATCCTGCCGTTCCGGCTGATGTGCGATTACGCGAAGTCGCTTGCCGAGCGCATTGGCGGGCGCGTGGTCGACGACCAGCGCCGGCCGCTGCCGGAATCGGTGCTGCAATCGATCGACAAGCAGCTCATGACGCTCTACGCGAAGCTGGAGCAGGCCGGCATTCCGGCCGGCTCGCCGGCCACGCGGCGGCTGTTCAGCCAGTAACGCGCAACGCCCGCAATCCGCCACCAGACAAGGCGCGGCGCCGTAAGGGCGCCGCGCTTTTTTTGCGCAGGCGATACGGCATGTGCGGCGCGCTCAGGTCGTGGCGACGGTTCATGGGGGCTCGGATGCCGTCGCCGTGCACCCAGGTTCGCATTGCCGGCTCCGGGCGTCAGCGGCATGGACGCAGCGTTAGCCATCCGGCCAGGGCTATCGGGAGGGCCGTGCGGCGACGCACGAAGATGGCCGTTCGGCCGATGCGACATGCGCCGCTTCCTGAGATAATCTGACGTCCGAAATCCTTTCCAACTGCGAGTTGCCCAAGGCATGGTCCGTACCCCCGCCCGTCCTCCCGAAGAAGCCACCGCTGCGCAGCGCGCGGTGTGGTTGCGCGCCGAACTCGAGCGGGCGAATCACGCCTACTACGTGCTCGACCAGCCGGAGCTGCCCGACGCGGAATACGACAAGCTGTTTGGCGAGCTCCAGCAGATCGAGGCAGTGCACCCCGATCTCATCACGCCCGAATCGCCCACCCAGCGCGTGGGCGGCGAGGCAGCCGCGGGCTTCGAGCCCGTGCAGCACGATGTGCCGATGCTCTCGCTCAACAACGGTTTCGCCGACGAGGACATCGTTGCGTTCGACAAGCGCGTGGCCGATGCGCTTGGCAAGATCGAGGGCGCCGAAGCCGTCGATGCGGCCGGGGTCGAATATGCCTGCGAACTCAAGTTCGACGGCCTCGCCATTTCGCTGCGCTATGTCGATGGCGTGTTCGTCCAGGCGTCCACGCGCGGCGACGGCACGACCGGCGAGAACGTCACCGGGAACGTCCGCACGATCCGCTCGCTGCCGCTGCGCCTGGAGGGCAAGCGCGTGCCGAAGGTGCTCGACGTGCGCGGCGAAGTGCTGATGTTCCGCCGCGACTTCGAGCGCATGAACCAGCGCCAGCGCGACGCCGGCCAGAAGGAATTCGCGAACCCGCGCAACGCCGCGGCGGGCAGCCTGCGGCAGCTCGATCCGAAGATCACGGCGCAGCGGCCGCTGTCGTTCTTTGCTTATGGCATTGGCGTGCTCGAGGGCGAGCCGATGCCGGCCACCCATAGCGAACTGCTCGACTGGTACGCGCAAATGGGCTTGCCGGTCAATGCCGAGCGCGCGGTCGTGAAGGGCGCCCAAGGTCTGCTCGAATTCTTCCGCGCCGTGGGCGAGAAGCGCGATGGCCTGCCGTACGACATCGACGGCGTGGTCTACAAGGTGAACCGCCGCGACGAGCAGGAGGCGCTCGGTTTCGTCTCGCGCGCGCCGCGCTTCGCGCTCGCGCACAAGTTCCCGGCCCAGGAGGCGCTCACGAAGCTGCTGGCCATCGACGTGCAGGTGGGCCGCACGGGCGCCATCACGCCGGTCGCGCGGCTCGAGCCGGTGTTCGTCGGCGGCGCGACCGTGACCAATGCCACGCTGCACAACGAAGACGAAGTGCGCCGCAAGGACATCCGCATCGGCGACACCGTGATCGTGCGGCGCGCGGGCGACGTGATTCCCGAAGTGGTGAGCGCGCTGCTGGACCGGCGTCCCGCCGACGCAAGCGAGTTCGTGATGCCGACCGCTTGCCCCGTGTGTGGCTCGCGCATCGAGCGCCTGCCCGACGAGGCGATCGCGCGCTGCACCGGCGGCCTCTTCTGTCCGGCCCAGCGCAAGCAGGCGCTCTGGCACTTCGCCCAGCGCCGGGCGCTCGACATCGACGGCCTGGGGGAGAAGATCATCGACCAACTGGTCGACCAGAACCTCGTGCGCACGCCCGCCGATCTTTTCAATCTCGGCTTCGGAACGCTCGCGCAGCTCGATCGCATGGCGGACAAGTCGGCGCAGAACCTGCTCGACTCGCTCGAAAAGGCCAAGTCCACGACGCTCGCGCGCTTCATCTACGCGCTCGGCATCCGGCATGTGGGCGAATCGACAGCCAGGGATCTTGCGAAGCATTTCGGCTCGCTCGATCCGATCATGAGCGCGTCGGTCGAGGAACTGCTCGAAGTGAATGATGTCGGGCCGATCGTCGCGCTCGCCATTCACGAGTTTTTTGCGGAAGAGCATAACCGCACGGTGATCGAGCAACTGCGCGCGCCGGGCAAAGTAACATGGGCGGAAGGCCCGCCCGCGCCGAGGGCGCCGGTGGGCGTGCTGGCAGGCAAGACGGTGGTGCTCACCGGCACGCTGCCCACGCTGACCCGGGACGAGGCGAAGGAGATGCTGGAGACGGCGGGCGCGAAGGTGGCCGGTTCGGTGTCGAAGAAGACCGATTATGTGGTGGCGGGCGCCGACGCGGGCAGCAAGCTTGCGAAAGCCGAGGAACTTGGCGTGCCGGTGCTCGACGAAGAAGGAATGCGCAAGCTCCTGGAGGGGCAAACGACATGATTCGCGAAATTCTCAGAATGGGCGATCCGCGCCT
>Ga0306920_100003145_pt1 | contig 20925 bp, 23 predicted proteins | sample flu12Cox44000170_FD_204666 | JGI IMG/M metagenome (GOLD analysis project Ga0306920, IMG submission 204666) | Lab enrichment of tropical soil microbial communities from Luquillo Experimental Forest, Puerto Rico - flux4day.12C.oxic.44.000.170 (v2)... | ecosystem: Environmental > Terrestrial >... | reverse complement strand
CCCGCCGTCTACGACGTGGCGTGGATACCCGCGCCAGTAGCTACGCTGCCGCCTGGCGGGCTGGCAGGCGCGCCGCTCGTCAAGGTGACCGACGCCGATCAGGACTTCGGCTGGGGCTCGCGCATCGTCATGCCGTCAGACGGGGGCATCGACGGGGGCTACCGCTTCGCAAACGGCTGCGCCTACGAGCAGGCGGCGGGCGATCTACTGCAAATCCGTATGCCGCAGGGCGGGCTTCGCCCGCGCATCGTGACGACCAGCGGGGCCGTTGTCGGTGACCTGGCAGTAACGCCCGACCTCGCCGCTTACTCTCCGACCAGCCATACCCACGCCTACCTCAGCACGGGCGGCGGTCAGATGAACACCGGCGGCTCGATCTATTGGGCCGGCGGGGGCGGGGGCATTGTCTCGGGCCACCCGAGCTACCTCGACATTACGGGCTTCGGCACGATCCGCTGCTGGACTTCCGACAGCGCGGGCGGGACGCAGACCGCCGCCGACATCAGCAAGCCCAGCATCTCGGCCTACGGCTTCGTCACCAAGTCCTCGCGCGAGAGCAAGCAGGATATCCGCGAGCTCGCGTCAGCCGAGGCCAGCCGCGACCTCGCGGCGCTGCGGCCGGTGAGCTTCTCCCGCTTCGGGCAGGAGAGCCTCGGGTTCATAGCCGAGGACAGCCCCGCCAGCGTGGTAGTGCAATGCAGCGACCCAAGCAATACGCTCGGGGTCGATATGGGCAGCGTCCTCGCGCTCGCTGTCGCCAAGATTCAAGAGCTCGAAGCGCGCCTAGCCGCTATGGAGGGCAAGCCATGACCCAAGCTCCCGAAGGCCGCACCCAGGCCCCGCCCGGTACGGTCGCTCCTATCGGCCACCCTGTCCTGCCTACCTTCATCGCAGGCGCAGGCGTCCCGCCAGGGGGCAATACCAACGAGGTGCTGACCAAGGTAACCGCCGTCGATCAGGACGTAGCCTGGCTCCCGCAGATAGGCGTGCCGCTCGGCGGCGGCCAGGGCGCGCTACTCACCAAGCAGAGCGACGCGGACGCTACCCACATATGGAGCAACGTAGCAGGCGGCGCGGGGCGCGGCCTCTGGTTCGCCACGGGCGACTGGGCCAACGAGTGGGTACAAGCATTCGAGATGACCGGCACCGGCTCGGCCATTGTTACGATCACCCGCTCGGCGGCTGGCTCGGGGCAGGGGCCGGGCACTGTTATCGGCGTGCTGACCTGGGCGACGGCCAACTACCACTGGCAGACGCTCAGCAAGATATACAACCCGAGCCGCGCCGATATGTGCTCCGAGGTTGGCGTCAGCGGCTCCTTCTTCTACTTCTTCGCCTCGGGCGGCCACGCTCCTACGCAAATCACGGTGCAGACCGTGGTCGAGACGGCGGCGGGCTGGGTCGGCCCTTCGTTCCGTATGACGATGGTTGGCGCGCAGGCCGCGCCGGGCACGCGCTGGCCGACCGCCATACCCGACTACCTGACCCAAGCCGAGGCCGACCCGCTCTACTTGACCCAGGCCGAGGGCGACTCCCTCTTCCTTACCCCAGCCGAGGGCAACAACGCCTACGCTGCCAAGAGCCACGGCGAGCACAACACGCTCGGCAACATGGACGGCCGCTACTGGCAGAAGAACACGCTGACCCGCACGAACTCGGGCTACAACGTCTGGGCAGGCGGCGGCTGGTCTACCCGCATCCACGCGGGCGGGCACGGCCCCGACTTCGTGAGCGGCGGCGATAACCCCGGCACTTCGTGGAACGACGCCTACGGGAAGAATTGGGTCAATCAAAGCTCGCGCGCGTTCAAGGAGAACATAGAGCCGCTCGGGGAGGACGAAGCGGGGCGCGCCTTCGACGCCCTCAGCCCGGTGCGCTTCGACATACCCGCCAGCTACAACCCGCGCGAGGACGGCCCTCTGCCAGAAGTCCTCGAACCCAAGGGGCAGTTCGGCTTCGTGCTTGAGGATATGCAGGAGCAGCCCGCCCTCAAGTCCGTAGTGCGCGATACGGGCTACGTGCCCGATCAGATCATTCCCCTGCTGGTGATGAAGATACGCGCCCAGGAAGCGCGCCTCGCTGTTCTCGAAGCCCGCCTCGCGCCTCCGCCTCGGCCGCCGGGCCGCCGCTAATGCCCTCCCTGCGCTCGCGCCTCGGCGGGCTCTGGCGCCACCCCTCCCGAGCCAGCGGCGAGCTCATACTGCCCGCAGGAGCCGCCCCTCGCGCTGCTGGCGAGCAGGGCTTGGCCGACCAGCCCATGCGCCAGCCCGTAGTCGCCGCTACCTCCTGGTGGCCCACCTACGCCCTCAATGACGTAAGCCAGCCCAACTACGCCAAGACCCGAGCGCTCTTCTACAACCGCCTCCCGCCCTACCGCCTCGGCGCTGGCTTCGCCCGCCCGATCATCAACGCCGCCTCGGGCTTCACTGGCGTGCCTACGCCCTCGCCCGTAGAGGACGCGCCCGACGCGCAGGAGTTCCTACAAGACCAGTGGGAGCTCTGGCTCGCGCGCCTCTACCTCGCTACCCGCAATAGCTTCCGCGACGGCGATGCCTTCGTGCGGATCACTCGGGACGTAAACCGCCTCGACAAGCGGCAAAGCGCCTTTAACCTCAAGCTACTACGGCCCGACCGAGTATTCCCCGAGCTCGACCCTATCTCGGGCGAATGGCTGTACCTCGACGTACACCATTACGTGACCCCGCCCCGCGACTCGGAGCTCAAGGAGCCCTACCTTCTCGTAGAGCGCATCGAGCCCGAGCAGATAACGCTCAAGCTCCCGGAGGGCCAGCACGCCCCGCCGGACGCCGAGCAGCGCTACGGCGGCGAGGGCCTGCGCCAGCCGAACCCGTGGGGCCTCATTCCGATAGTCCAGCTTCGCAACGAGGCCGAGGAGGACGCCCTCTGGGGCACGAGCGACCTAGAGCCGCTGGACGCCCTCTTCCGCGCCTACCACGACACGCTCCTGACCGGGCTCGGCGGCATCCAGCTATTCGCTAAGCCCAAGATCAAGCTACGGGTGGGCGACCGAGTGGAGTTCCTGCGCCAGAACTTCCCCGAGGCGCTGGCAGGCCAGCCGATCAACTTCCAAGGCCGCGAGGTAATCATCCTCAACGGCTCCGAGGAGGACGCCCTCTACATTACGGCCGACCCCGGTACGGCTGGCGTGCAGACCCTCCTCGAACTGCTCTTCTTCCAGATCGTGCAGGTATCCGAGACTCCCGAGTTCGTCTTCGGCACGGCCGTCGCGAGCTCGAAGGCCTCGGTGAGCGAGCAGCAGGTTCCCTTCGCCAAGAAGGTCCACCGCAAGCGCCTACAGCTTGCGGAGCCCATGCAAGAGATAGCCGCTATGTACCTCAGCATGGGAGCCAGAGTCGGGCTCTTCCCGGACCTGGCCGCCTACGACTGCGACCTCGAATGGCCGGAGGTCAACCCGAGGGACGAGCAAGCGCTGGCGAATACGCTAAAGGCCCTGATCGACGCCTTCATCGCGGCTATCGACGCCCATATCGTGAGCGTGGAAACCGCGAACGAGTACCTGCGCCCCTTCATCCCGGCCATGCTGGAATGGACCAACCCCGAGGAGCAGACCGACGAGCAGCGCCGCATTCTCGAAGGCTTGGAGTTCTTGGACACGGCTGCCAACGTAGGCGCGCCTCCGCCCCCGCAGGGCGCTCCTGGCTCGCAGCTTGAGGCCTTATTAAGGGCGAATGGGCTGCCCGTCCAGAGCGCCCAGACAACGCCTACGGCGCCCTCCACAAACGGGGCTGCCGCATAGGGTTATGCGTTTGCATAACCCCTAGCCTAGCGGCGTGCCCTTCGCGCCGAGCCCCACTCAGCAGGCCTACAACGACGCGCTGCTGGCTGCGCGCGAGGACTGGCTCAAGGAGGAGGAGGTCACCGTCGCCGCCATCCAGCAGGCCTACGGGAAGGCCGTCAACGATATGGCCTTCGACCTCGCGGCAATGGACGCGCAGGGGCGCCAGGTCATACGCGGGCCAGCTACTCGGGCGTGGTACGACGAGATTCGGGTCAACCTCGACGGCTACCGCCAGAACATAAGCGCTCAAACGCTGGCGGCTACCCGCAATGGCATAGTGCTCGCCTACAACACGGGCCTCAGTACGGGCGACGTACACACCGACTACCTCGACGCCTACACGCAAGGCGGCCACTCCATCTCAATGCTCGGGCTGAAGGAGAGCGAGGCCCTCAGCTACTACGCCCGCAATGGCAAGAATGGCGTGGTCCTGAGCGACAAGGTCTGGGGCTCTACCGCCAAGTTTCAGACCGATATGAGCACCGCCATCCAGACGGCGGTCATTAGCGGCCAGAGCGCCCGCGACCTCGCCCGCGAGCTCGACAACATGGTGCTCAGGCACCCCGAGTACGGCGTGGTAGGGCTCAAGCCGATAAGCGCCGCGCAGAAGCGCGCCCTCGGCTGGTCGGGCAAGGCGGACGGCGCGCTCAGCTATCAGAGCGTGCGCGTGGCCAGGACCGAGATCAATACGGCCGGGCGCGAGGGCTCAATAGCGGTCAACTCGCGCTCGCCCTTCTACCTCGGGGTCGTCTGGCGCCGCTCGAATGCTGCCTACCCCTGCCCGATCTGCGAGCGCCTCAGCCAAGGCGCGCCGGGCTTCGTGGACCCCATTACGGGCGAGAACTTCTGGCCGAAGGGAATGGAGCCGAGCTCGGCGCACCCCAACTGCCGCTGCGCCGTCCTGCCCGTGTACGACGACCCGAGCGCTCAGGTCAGGTCGCTAGAGAACTGGATCAACGACCCGGTCGGCTCTCCCGGCCCTCCCGAGTTTCAGACCTGGGTGCAGGGCCTCGACCAGGCGGGCCTGCTCGGGCCAGTAAGCCCGCCCAAGGTGGTGCCGCCGAAGGCCACGCGAGCTCGCAAGCCGAAGCCGCAGGCGAACATGGGCAACCATGAGCCCACGCGCATTCCCGACCCGACGCTGGACCCCGTAGCCGAGTACGCGAAGGGCGCCGCCGCCTTCAATGACGGCCAAGGCAACGCTACGGCGGGCCAGTACAAAGACCGCATAGCCAACGAGCTCACCGACCGCCTCGTGCTCGACCCCGCCTTCCGCGACCTCGTGGCGCAGAAGCAGTTTCCTACGATCTGGCGCACCCACTTGAAGCAGCCGGGCGAGTACAGCTTCCGAGGCGTGTACCCGAAGACGGAGGCCGAGCTAGTAGACCTCCTTCAGAAGGCGGGCAAGACGCAGGCGCAGATAGACGACATATTCCGCCAGCACACCTACGCGCAGGCTAACGATATGGTCCACCAGTGGGCGGTCACGAGCGCCGACGACAACTCGACCTCGCTCGCCTTGCAGATAGCCGCGAAGGAGGAGTTCAAGCTCGGGAATGAGGCCCGTACCGCCCACTTCAGCCGCCGCCAGGCCTACAAGCGGGCGCAGGCCGAGTATGCCGAGCATGGCGCCGGCTACCGCGCCTTCACGCGGGCCGTGTACGACAACACTCAGGCCGACCTCGTAAAGCAGGGGATCACCGAGGTGACCGCCTACCGGGGCGCTGGCTTTACGAGCGCGAAGCAGGCGGCGGCGGCTGGCATTCCCGCCTCGGCGGACGGCGCCGTGGTGCAGGCGGCCAACATCAAGCTACAGCCCATCTCCTCCTTCTCCTACTCGTGGGAGGTCAGCACGCGCTTCACCAGCGGCTCCTACAAGACCATGCAAGCGGTCACCATTCCGCGCGAGCGTATCTTCTCGACAATGAAATCGGGCACGGGCTGCAAGGAGGAGTGCGAGTTCGTCGTCTTCGGCGGGCCTACGCCAGCCAACGTAGGCGCGGGCCATTCGGTGCGCGACCTCCCTACGGCTAAGGACTTGCTCGAAGGGAAGCGCCTGCCGCGAACCCCCGAGCGAGAGCGCTATATGCCCTAGACTCCTGAGTTCGTGAGCCTTGACGACACCCCCGAAAACGGCGACTGGATCAAGCACTCATGGGACGTGTGGTGGCAGGGCCACCAAGTAGCCACGCTCGAAGAGCTACGCCTCGTCTTCTCGGGCCATACGGACGCTGAGCTAAAGGAGTTCCTCAAGGCGCCCTCGGCGCGCTTTATGCCGGAGCCCCTCAAGACCGAGCTACAAGCGCTGCGCGTGTAACCCCGCAACTCTTGAGCGCGCCTACGCGCGAGCGCGACGATAAGCCGCTAAATGTCGGGCGTCTACTACCGCGCGAGCCAGCCGCGCGCCCGGAACGGCCAGTTCCTCCCCTATGAGCCTGGCAGCCGCAACCACCCGCCCGCCTCGGCGCATGAGCCGCCGCAGGCCCCTCCGAACCTGATCGTCCACCGCGACGCTCACCTCCCGCCTATCACTCACGGCGTTGGCGGTATCACCAGCGGGCCGGGGGCTCGCTCCTTCGCTCCCCTCCCGGAGCCAGCCCCAGCGCAGCCCCCGCGCCGCCGCCCCTACGCCACCAATGACTAGGGCCTACCTCTGCGCTCAGGTCGCAGGCGAGCTCAAGGCCTCGGACATTCCGCTGAGCCAAGCAGTCAGTCAGGCGCAGTATGAGGCGCTCAAGGCGGGCGATAGCGACCCCCTCGAAGTAGTGATCGAGGTCGCCCCCGGCAAGAGCAGCAGGGGGTGGGACTACACGGCCGAGGCCTTGCAGAAGCTCGTAAGCCACGTCGAGCAGAAGAGCCTCGCCGGAGTCATGGGCCACCAGCGCGAGGAGGACTTGGGCTCCGAGTTCCGCCCGCCCGTAACCCACTGGATCGGCGCCGCATGGCAGGACAACAAGGCCCTCTTCAGGGGCTACGTGGACCCCGAGGCCGCCTCGCTCAAGCGCTGGATTCGCGCAGGCCGCGTGACTCAGCCGAGTATCTTCACGCGCCCCGTATTGAAGGGGCGCACCGTAGTGGACTTGGAGCCCCTCAGCATCGACTGGGCTCCCCTCGACCGCGCTGGCATGAGCTCGGCGCGCGTGGTCGCCTTCGGGGAGATTGCCGACAGCGACCGACCCAAGGACAAGCCCCCCGAAGGAGGAGGACGCAGTATGGAACGTAGCGAGTTGATCCAAGCCGCCGTCGCCCTGCACGACGCCCCGAGCTTCGCCAGCGACGCAGCGGCGCATGACCCCGGCTGGCGCGAGCTCAACGTAGGAGCGCGGGTCGCAGGCGAGATGGCTGCCAGCACGAATACGCCCGTAGCCGAGCTACCCGCATATCTGGCCTCGCTCGACACCCGGCGCAACTCTGCCGTGGCCGTGCTCGACACGCTGCGCGCCTTCTACGGCGGCAAGGCCGAGGGCGAGCTCCTGGCCGCTGCTCAGGCCGAGCGAGCTCGCGGGGATCAGGCCGAGGAGCGCTACGCGAAGCTCCGCATGACCGTGCTGAGCCCGCTGTTTGCGCGCGTGGCAGGGGAGATGGCGCCGGCTGCCCTGGCGCCGCTCCTCGCCCGCGACGGCCTGCTCGCTGTAGGCGACCGCGAGATGGACTCCGAGGAGCAGGTAAAGGCCTACCTCGGCGAGCTCAAGCAGACCGATACGTGGAAGGCCTCGCTTGAGCTCGCTACCACGAGCGGCACCCCGAATCCGCCGGCTGCGCGCGGCGCGCAGGGCTCGGCTGGACCCGATATGTCCGTATTCGGCCTGACTACGGCCGCTATCGGCCAGTAGCAGGAGGAGAGAAGAGCGAATGACCACAGGCACCATGACGGGCCTGCCAGCGAATGCGGGCCGCAAGAGCGACGACGGCCAGAGCGTGCGCGTAATTGCGCCCGCCGCCGATATCGTCAACCAGGGCGACTACTGCGTCTATGAGGGCTTCCACGGCATGGACGTATCCGTGCCGAAGCTCCAAACCGCCGTCGATCAGGAGATCATTCTTCAGACGGACGGCGCGACCTACGAAACCACCCAGCTAAACCCCGCCGACCCCTTCGCCGTGCGAGGAGCGCTGGTGTACTACGACCCGGCGAACCGCTGGCTCACGGAGGTCGCTACTGGCAACCCCATCGGGAAGGTCGTGCTGGCGAAGGACGCGAATGGCTGTATCTGGTTCCGCCAGCTACCGCAGTGGAACGTATAGGGGGCCTGCCATGAGCGCTACTGTCTACGCCACCCCCGACATTCTGGCTCGCAATGCCCTCCTCCCCGAGCGCCATGTGCGCGAGGACTTCGGCGTCTACGGCCGCGAGCACAAGGTCGATATGCGCTTCGCCTTCGGCGAGCTCATGGACCGCCCCGTATTCCGCCCCGGCGGGCTCAAGCTCAAGGACTTCCTCGGCCCCTCTGCCAGCCAAGCGCAGGGCGCCGCAGGCGAGCTACTCACCACGCCGCCGCACTTGGACGCCTACGTCCAGAAGACCGTAATTGACCTCCAAGTGGGCCGCGAGGCGGTGCCCATTCTCTATACGCCTGCCTACCGCCGCATCGTGGACGCCAACTTCACCGAAACCGTGAACGTAGGCGGGCTCACGACGCAGGCGAACGTGGTCTTCTTGGACCACATTGAGGGCGAAGAGGTCGTCTTCGGCGCCCGCGAATGGGCGGTCGGCCAGATGGTGCAGCTTTACACGTACACCGCTGGCTTCGAGTGGACCGAAGATATGGTGGAGTGGGACAAGACCTGGGAGGCGACGCAGGCTTCCGAGGGCTTCGGCAGGGGCTACAACGCCCTGCTCAACCACCTACACCTCTGGCCGATAATTTCCTACAACTACCCCGCCAAGAATGTGACGGACGGTACGACCTTCGGCTACCCGCCAGGCACCGACCAGCGCATTATGTGGCACGACACGCTGCGCCAAGCCTTGCAGGACGCGGCCTCGGACACTCAGACCGATACGGGCCTGCCGCGCGTGCCGAGCATCATGCTGGCGCCGACGCAGGCGCGCTTCGGGCTTGAGGAGGCGATGGCGGCCTTCAATATCAACGCCACGCCCTACGCGCCGATCAGCCAGATTTCGACCATCATTTACTACGACGGCTACAGCATTCGCGTGGGGCAGAAGACGTACAGCTATCGGGGCTGCCCGGTCAACCCGAACATTACGGTCTTCCTCATCCAGCCAGCGCAGTACCTCGTGGAGCTCGTGAAGCACGACCTCCGCGTGGACGCCTTCCCCGGCGATATGAGCCGCCTCATCGCTCAGCAGGTAATCGCTCGGACGCGGCGCGGCGTCTTCTGCGCTCCCGAGGAATGTGTGCAAAAAGTAATTCTGCCGTGAGGCGGACCGTAGAGAAGAGAGTGGACGTGCCCAGAGAAGGGGTGTCGAGTTGGCCTGCTGACGCGGGTTCACGCCCGAGCTTGAAGGCGTCGGGAAGCCTCGCGCGCATTTTATCGGGACTGCCGCAAGGAGGTCTGCCATGACGATTGTCCAGCGCTACTCGGCGGCGCCCGTGGTGCAGCGCGCTACGGGCGAGGTCTGGGAGCAGCCGAGCCCGCAGCCAGCCCCTCCCGGCCCCGACCCCGAGCCGACGCCTGCGCCCGCGCCTGGGCCAGCGCCCGAGCCAGCCCCCGAGCCGCAGCCAGAGCCAGAGCCCGCGCCCGCCCCGGCTCCGGGGCACGTTGTGGCGCGAGCCTCGCTGCTCCTCTCCGAGGCGGAGCGCCTCATGCACGAGGCGGCCGAGGAGATCGTCAAGCTCGCGCCTACGGGCTGAAGGAGGACAAGCTATGCCCATCAACCTGGCAGGGCGAGCGCCCACGAAGGGCGACGAAGTAGAGGTCGGCTCGGGGGTTCGCACCCCTGGCCGGCGCTACGGCTTCGCTATGGCGCCCAGCGCCCCCGTAAAGGGCGCCGAGATTGAGCAGCCCAAGGTGGTAGAAGAGCCCGAGGACTCAGGCGAGGCGCCTGTCCAAGAGCCCGCTACGCCCGCAGGGACGCCTTCGCAGCCCGCAGCGCCCGCCGCTCCGAGCCAGCCAGCGGCGCCCGTAGCGGCCCCGAAGAAGCCCGAGGCGACGATGCCTGCCGCCGAGCTCATCGCTATGGCTCAGGCCGCGACGACCGAGGCGGAGCTCCAAGCTATCGCAGGCGCGGCGGCTGGCCGAGTCACCGTGACCCAAGCCGTGCAGGAGCGGCGCTCGCAGATATAGCTATGACCATGCCGCCGCCCACCGCAGGCGACCCGAGCATTCCGATACCGCGCGGCCAGGCGCCGCGCGCCCCCTGCACGGCTGCGGCGCTCAGCGACGTAAGCGAGCCGCCGCCCGACCCGCCGAGGCCCGAGCTCCCTCCGCTCTGGCTCCTGCCCATTCTCATACAGCCAGCGAAGGAGGAATAGATGGCTACGCCCGCTTCCGCTCCCGCGCGCACCTACTCGGCGTGGTGGATCATTCGACTGGTGCTCCTCATTCTGGCGATCATCTGCTTCGCTGCCGCCGCCTTCGGCACGCCGGCCGCAGGCCCCGTACAGCTAGTGCCTGCGGGCCTCGGGCTGGGCTTCGCCTCTATGCTCCCGCTATGACGCTCACCCCGCCTGCCAGCCAGACCGAGCTAGAGCTCCTGCGCGTCCTGCTCAATGACGTAAATGAGCCCTACAAGTTTGACGACGCGGCGCTCTACTTCATCCTGAGCATTGCCCCCGATATGGCTACGGCCGTGAAGATCGGGTGGCAATGGACCATCGTCAAGACGGCCGACCCGAACCGCCTGGTGCGCGGGCAGATCGGCAACGAGTCGATGGAGTTCCCCTCGCTGGGCGACCTGAGCGACTGGCTGGACAAGCTAGGCGACTGGTTCGACGGCATTCGGGACCGCGAGCGGGGAATGGGCGAGCCGGTCATGCTCCTGCGCTCGGTGCAGGCGCCATGCTTCTACGGCGTGAGCGGCCCGTATACCTGCGAGCAGGCGGCGGGCTACGGGAATAACTGCTACGACGCGAGCCGCTTCTCGCTCCACGGCGTGACCGGCGCGGGCGCCGCTCAGTGAATGGCATCGCGCGCTGGCGCCGGGGCGCCCAGCGGTTCAGCCTCGACCCGCGCTACACGGACCTGAAGGACTTGGTGCTCGCCTATCAGGAGCGCATCAACGATACGGGCGAGAGCGCGCGGGTCCGGGTCACGGCTGGCTCCTATGGCAGCGACGTAGGCTGCGTCGTAGAGCTCCGTCGCTCCCTACCGCCGCTGGGCTTCGGGCCGCGCATTCCTGCGGCTGTCGGCTCGGTGGTTCTCTCCGTGCCTGAGCACCCCGCGCAGCCGCTTCCCGAGCCGCCCCGCCCGTGACTCCGCCTCGGCCGCTGCCCTCGCTCGAAGCCTTCCTAGCAGGAGGGCAAGCGCGCGGCTTCGGGCCGGGCTGGCCGGGCACCGAGCCCCTCCCGCCCGGCTTCGGGCCGACCGCTCGCCAGCTTATCGACGGCCACTTGCAACTGCTCATGTGGAACGCCATTACCGTGAAGCTCCTCCGCGAGACGCGAGCTCGGAAGGGCGCCGGCTACGACAAGTGGATAGAAGACCCCGTGAATGGCATGGGGCCGTTTACGGTGCGCTTCCACCAGCAGGCGCGCGGCTCCGCGCAGGTATCCGAGGCCAATACCGGCTCGCAGGAGCGGGACGCTACGTGGGGCGTCATCATGGACGCCTCGGTGCCGCTGCGCTCCACGGACGGCGAGGACGGCAGCGTAAGGGTCACGTTCTGGCACCCGACGCACGGCCAGCTACGCCTGCGGCGGCTCCGCGCTCTCGAAGCCCACGGCTACTTGTGGGGCTGGCAAGCCGACTGCGAGCGCATATCTGGCACAGGCCCGGAGCACCGCGTGGGCGGCCACTGGCCGGCAACGCCGGCGCCGCCCGATCAGCCGCCAGACCTTCCGGTTGTCCCGCGCTCCCTCCGGGTGTAGGCTGAGCGCACCTTAGAGCGCTGAGCTCGCCCTGGCCGCTCAGCGCTCGCCCGCCAGACTGCCCCGAGCTCGCCCTGGCCGCTCAAGCAGGCGTTTCCCGAGAGGAGCCCCCTGTGGGATGGCTGAGGCGTGGCAAGACCTTCAGGCGCACGTTCAGGAGCGAATGCGGCGCCAGCGCGCGGCAATTATGTCCCTCTGCCAGACTTACGCCGGGGTCTGGGAGGCCGAGGCGAAGCGAGTACGCCCCTGGCAGGACCGCTCGGGAAACGCCCGAGGCACGCTCAATGGGCGGGCCATGCTCTTCAACCCCGACCCTGACCACTGGACCGCAGGCGTGCGGCTCGCTCACGGCATGACCTACGGCGTCTGGCTGGAAGTGACCGAGCGGCCGAGGGGCAGCGCAGCGCGCCCAGCCGTGCGGCGCGTGCTAGGCGACATTCCGCCGGGGCCGCAGAACCGGGCGCGGTTCATGGGCGACGTGCAGCGCGTCATGGCGCAAGTACCGTGAGCCGCTACCCGATCCCGAATGCCGTGAAGCGGGGCTATGGCCTGCCGAAGAGCGTCAATATCCGCATGGTCCGGCTCGGCGGCAAGCGCCGCCCGAAGTACGCCGTGGTCATGCCTGCGCCTCGGAAGGGCGCGGTCAAGAGCCTGCCCTCGGGCCGCCTGCCGATGGGCTGGGCGCGCTGGCAGGGCCGCCGCATGGGGCACGTAGGGCCGAGCAGGGCCTACACGCCGTGACGCTGAAAGGGCACCTTTCACCGTGGCAGAGCTCCGCGAGCTCATAGCCGAGCGCCTGACCGGGCGGCCCGGCGGCCCCTATCCGTACCCGTGGCAGGAGCGGGTGGTAGAGACTGGCGCGGCCGACCCCGACCTCGTGCAGCCGCCCTTCGGGGAGCAGCCGTGGCTGCTGGTGCGGAATGCGGGCGTGGTGCTCGACCTCAACCGCGTGGAAACGCTGGCCTTCGAGGTAAGCGTCTACGCCTCTAATACGAGCTTCGCGGACGTAGACGCCCTAGAGCGCCTCGTCGCCTCGATCCTCGAAGGGGCCACGCTCGTAGACAATGAGCCGCCCGGCCCCGACCGCGCTTGGGCGCTGCGCTACGCGGGCACGCTGCTCGGGGATCAGGTCATTACGGCTTGGGACGCCTACGTGCGTACCCTGCGCTTCGAGGCGACCGGCACCGGCGGCATGAACGCGGGCGCCGACGACGAGCGCGCCGAATGGTTCCGAGCCCATGCCGCGCAGATGTTCCGCCTTACTTCCTCGGGAGCGCCGCCCTGCGTCCAGACGGACCCGCTGACCTGGACGCCGACCGACGAGTGCCCCGGCGTGTACGCCCGCCCCGAGAGCGGCCCCGTAGAGGCGCAGCGGCTCTCGGGCATCACCTACTTCCGCGAAGTGCTGGCCGTGCATGTGGTCTGCCCGACGCAGAAGTGGCGCGAGTATTGGGTAAACGAGCTCGCCCTACAGCTACCGGGGCAGATGGCCTACTTCCAGCCGAACGAGCTCGACTCGAACAACATCCGAGGGCGCACCTCGACTATCCTGCTGCGGCTCTCGGGGCTTACGCCTGCTGCCGACCCCGCGACGGTGGGCCAGCTTCGCATAGAGGTCACCTTCTCCGCGCTTGAGGCTTGGGCGCCCTCGCGCTACGGCTCGTTCGGCCCGCCGCCTTCGTGGGGCACGCCGCCGCCGGGCTGGCCGCCGAATCTGCCTTGGCCGCCGGCGGGATGGGTGCCTGGCCAGGGCGCGCCTCCCGGCTGGCCGCCGAACCTACAGTGGCCGCCCCCCGGCTGGAATCCTGGGTGGGGAGTAACCGACCCAGGCGACCGCTGGGACTCGATTCTCGGCCCCTCGGAGCTCGCGGCGCCGCTCCGCTCGATTTGGGTCCAGCCTGGCGGCCCAGAGGAGGACGACCAGCAAGGGCCGTGGGTCGGCCAGCCGCGCGGCCCAGAAGCCCCCGCGCCAGCCCCGCCGTATTTCGGTTCACAAGGAGTACCGTCGAATGACTCAGCCTCAAGCAACCCGAGCCTCAGCCTCGGCAACGGCCGCCGCAGCCCCAACGCACGCGGCCCAGCGCCCCGCCGCTAAGTGGAAGGTGGGCGACCTCCTGACCTTCGGGCCGCGCTGGGGCTGCTCGCGCGCAACCATTCGCGCAGGCCTCCGCTGGAAGGGCATCGAGGAGGTCAGCGACCCCGACGAAGCCAAGGCCGCCGTCGAGGAGTTCCGCAAGCTCGACGTGCTGCAATACGAGGACGACCAGCGGGCGAAGCGGCGCCAGGGAAGGAAGGGCTAAGCCATGCCAGTGATCCTCGATCCCGGCGCCGTTCTTGAGCGGCCGGGCGTCGGCGTTGTTATCTCAAGCGCTGAAACCTACGTATCTGCGGCGCGCGGCGTCGTCGGCTTCCTCGGGCGCTCGCGCATGGGGCCGATGAATACGCCGGTGCTCTGCCAGAGCGTAGCCGAGGTGCAGCGCATCTTCGGCGGCGGGCCTTACGGCGGCGACCCTACCGCGAACAATACGACCGACGGCGCGCTCGAAGCGCTGCGCGGCGGAGCTCGCGGCGTCTGGATTTGCCGCATGGGGAGCGGCGGCACCCCTTCCAGCCATGCCCTCACGGAAGCCGTGGGCGCAGGCCCCGAGGCGATTCTGGTTGAGGCGAAGGGGCCAGGCGCGGACGGCGACAAGATCAGCGTCCAGCTTCAAGGCGCGACCACGGACCCCACCCGCGCCCTGCTGATTGCCTTCGAGGGCAACGTCAAGGAGCAAATCTCCTATACAAAGGGCACCCCCGCCACCGAGGTTGACAACCTCATGGCCGCCTACGGGCGCGCTGGCTCGGACCTCGTGACGCTGACGAAGCTCGCTACGGCTACGGGCACCTCCTATCTCTGGGAATGCCCCATGACGGAGCTCACCGGCGGGATCGACCCCTCCATCCTCATGGCCGATATTGAGACTGCCCTCGAAGCCCTCGGCGGGCGGCCATTCGAGGTCTTCGCTGCCGACTTCGTGGAGGACGCCGAGGTTGACCTTCTCGTAGAGATCGTCAACGAGTGGATATTCGGCGGCAAGCTCACGATGGCCTGCTTCGGGGCGGCTCCTGGCATGGCATGGGGCACCAAGCAGAACCGCGCCATCCAGATCAATAACCCCGCCTTCACCTACGTCTGCAATGGCTTCATCACGAACACCAATTTCCGAGGGCAGAGCGACTTCATCGTGGAGGGCTACGAGGCCGCAGGCCGCGAGGCGGGCCGCCTGGCCGCGCTCCCGCTCGGGCGCCAGCTAACCCACTCGGTTGTCCATGACGCCGTGGAGAGCGTGGACGAGCCTGCGCCGGACGTAATCGCTCAGAGCCTCCGCGCTGGCCTCTACCTCTACTCGACCAACAGCCGAGGCCAGGTCTGGACCGAGCAGGGCCTCACCATCCAGAGCAACCCCGATATGCCTCCGCCTTGGGCTCGGCAGACCGACACGGGCTGGCGCAAGCAGCGCCTCGTGCTCACGCGCTTCCGCCTCCTGACGGACATTGAGCTCGCGGTCAGCCCCATGATCGAAACCACGACCAACAATGCGGCTGGCAGGGAGTCGGTACGTAAGCAAATCCAGAACGTGATCGACGGCCAGTACGTGCCTACGGGCGCTGTAGAGGCGGGCACGACCGTAGTGCTCCACCCCGACTACCCGCCCAGCTTGGACCGCGTGACCTACCTCATCTCCCCGCTCATTACGCCAGACGGGACCGAGTTCATTGTGATCGAGGCGCAATTCCGCCGCTAAGGAGGGCTAAGCAATGCCGCAGCCAGTAGACGTAGGGCGGATTACCGCCGGCTTCCGGGGCAAAATGTTCCGCTCCGATGGCTCCCGCTGGGGGCAATGCTCGCAATGGGCGCTCTCGGGCACCGTCACGAGTACCGACGAGCAGCCGCTCGGCTCCGCCTGGCCCGTGGCCGTGGCGCAGAGCTTCGCGGCCACCCTTACGGTGAGCGAGCTAGTCATTGACGACGAGATTCCGAGGGCCGTGCTCGAAGGAATCCAAGACATTACCAACCCGCACCTGCCCATCTTCCGCTTCGTGGGCGAGCGCAATATCGGGGAGAGCACCTCGACGCTGGTGATCGACGCCTGCACGCCAGACGGTACGTTCCCCATTGCCGACGCCATTCCCGGCCAGACGATGACGCGCGACCTTACCTTCCGCGTGGGCACGCCTCCTGACCCGGCCGGGCTCCTGCCGAGATACGCCTAATGCCGGGCGCCCGAAACGAGCACGTCATTGTGCAAGTGCTGGACGCCGGGAATGGCGCGCTGCCAGCCCCGGAGGACGCCCCGCAGCGCCCGCCCGAGGCGCCGCAGCGGGCGCAGGATATGAGCCAGCAGGAGCTCAGGCGCGGCGAGGGCGACATTATTGACGACCTCTTCCGCGCCGACCAGCAGAGCAAGCAGCGCATCGGGACCGTGGTCTTCGAGCGGCTCCAAGTACGCCAGTTCAACGAGGACGGCTCGCCCAAGCACGACGAGCTCGGCGAGCTCGTATACGGGCCGCTTGAGCTTCGCCTGCGCCCCCTGCGCCAGAGCGAGATAGACCGCGAGCGGCGCCGCTGCGGGCGCATCTGGCTCGTGGACGACGAAGGCGCGCGTGTCAATGACGTGGACCCGACCGAGTTCTCCGCGCGCATGGTCGCCTGCGCGCTGGTGCCCGAGGATAGGCAGCGCTACCTCGAAGACCGCCGCATGTGGGAGCACTTCGGGGTCGGCGGGCCAGTAGACGTGCTCGACGCCTGGCTCACCGCTGGCGAGCTCAATAAGGCGGGCGCGCTGGTCATGCAGCTATCGGGAATGCCCCTCAACGCGACCGTGGAGCGTTTTTTATTGAAGCGATCAAACGAGGAGGAGGACGGCTGACCGTATTGCACATGGCCTATCAGAAGCACGGCCTGCCTCCCTGCGTTGTGCTCGGCCGCGCCCGGCCGACCGACGTATGGTGCCCTGGCTGCACCGCCTTCGCCTTCCTGAGCGAGGCCGCCCAGACCGAGCTCGACCAAGAAGCCGAAGCCCGCCGCAAGAGGAACTAACCCCTGGCTCTCTACGAGGAGACAATCCGCGTCACCGTGGACTCGGCGGGCGCCGTGCGTACCGTCGAGCAACTCGGCCGCACCTTCGAGCAGGCCTCGCGTGCTGCTCAGACTGCGGCGCGGGCGACTCAGACTGCCCTCAGCAACATAGGCGGCGCTGCTGCCTCGGCAGCCAGGGCGGTCGGCTCCCTCGGGCAGGCCGCCGTAGGCGTGAGCAAGAGCGTGGCGGGGCTGGCGAAGAACGTAGCCAATACTGCGGCTACGGTTACGGCCGCTGGCGTGGGCGGGCTCGTGGCCTTCGGGGTCAATTCCTTCCGTACAGCGGCGCGCGTGGGCACGCTCAACCAGGCCCTCCGAGCGCTGAGCAAGGGCTCCGAGGCGACCTACCAACGAATGCAGGATCAGGTCAAGAGCATTCGCGGTATGGGCATCGAGGCGGGCGTGGCGCAGCAGCTAGTAGCCGACTTCACCAAGAGCAACCTCGACCTGAGCAAGGCTACGAGCCTGGCGCGCGTGGCTCAGGACGCGGCTATCTTCTCGAACAAGAACTCCTCCGAAACGCTCAACGACATTATCCACGGCATCCAGACCCAGAACACCGAGGTGCTCCGCAACGCTGGCATCACCATCGACGTAATGGACGCTCAGAAGCAGTACGCGAAGCAACTCGGGAAGACGCAGAGCCAGCTAACGGTCACCGAGAAGCAGCAGGCCACTCTGAACGCCACCCTCAAGTACGGCACCCGTATCCAAGGCGCCTACGAGCAGAGCATGACCGCCGCAGGGAAGGTAATGAGCTCCTTCACGCGGCTGACCAACAACCTTGAGCTCGCCTTCGGCCAGAAGCTACTACCCACCATCGAGCCGATCATTCTCAAGTTCTACGACCTGATGAAGGCGCTGGCCTCCTCCGCCGAAGAGGGCGGCGTGCTCTATGAGGTCTTCGGGCTGCTGGGCGACGTGGTAGCCGACATAGGCGAGCCCATCGGCAACATGCTCGACCACCTGACGGCGTGGTTCAAGAACCTTGACGTAGCTACGGTCAAGAGCTTCATCGACACGCTTCGGCAGATAGCCCCGGTGCTGGCGCCTATCGTCGGCTTCCTGGCGATGAAGGGCGGCGCCAATATCGCGCAGGCCTTCGGGCCGCTCGGCGGCATCGCTGGCATGTTCAACCCCGTGGTGGGCGCCATTGCGGGCCTGCTGCTGGCGATACCGGGCCTCCGCGAGGGGCTCCTCGGGCTGGCGCAGCGGGCTATGCCCTTCCTGGCCGAGGGCGCTCGCAAGGTCGGCGCCTGGTTCAACGACACGCTGCTCCCTGCCGCCGAGAAGGTGGCCGAGTTCCTCGGCGGCGTGCTCAAGCAGGCCCTCGACTGGCTCATAAACACGGGCTGGCCGGGCCTACAGCGGGCCGCGCAGAGCGTATCTACCTTCCTGCTGAGCCAGGTCATCCCGCGCCTCTCGAAGCTCTGGGAATGGCTCTACCCGAAGCTACGACTCGCCTTCGACTGGCTGCTCAAGACCGCGTGGCCGGCGCTACAGCGCGCCCTGCGAACGGTGGCCGACTTCGTGGGCGGGCGGGTGATACCTCGGCTACGCGAGCTCTCCGAGTGGCTCGGGCCGAAGCTCGCCAGAGGCGCCGAGATTATCGGGAAGGTCACCGAGAAGCTCAGCGGGCTAGGCGGCGCGGCGCGGAACCTCCTGCCGGGCGGCGGCGGCTTCGACATAGCCTCCCTGCTCCCGGCGGGGCTCGTGGGCACGATGGAGAATGTCGCGGGCCAGCTTGAGGGCACCTTCGACAAGGTTTGGAGCAACGTAAAGGAGGCCTCGCCCGACTTCACGGCGCTAGGCGACGCGCTGGTGACGGACGTAGAGCGGGGCATCGGGCTATGGGGCGACGTAGGCAATGTGCTCGCCCAGAATGTCCTGCCCGGCGTGCTCGACGTGACCGAGGCGCTCTCCGAGCTCGTGGGGCCGATCCTCCAAACGCTCAATACGGTCGGCCTCTCGATCCTTCAGAACCTCGTGCCGCCCCTTCAAGACTTGGCGAGCCAGCTAATTACGACCTTTGGGCCTATCGTGCAGCGCGCCCTCGGCATCGTGGCCGCCGTCATTCGGCGCCTCGCCCCCTACATAGCAGCGCTCGGGCCGCCGCTGGCGAAGGTCGTAGAGATATTCGGGAAGATCGTGAGTACGGTGGGGCCGCCGCTGGTGCGCCTGCTGGCGGCTATCGCCAACGTAGCGCTGACCATTCTCGGGCCAGCCCTTCAAGGCATCTTCGACATACTCGACGTGACGCTCCTGCCGGTGCTCCGCGAGCTAGGGAATGTCCTGCAATGGCTGTGGGACAACTTCTTCGCTGAGCGCTTCGCGGCGCTCGGCTCCGATATCGACAGCATCGCCTCGGCGCTGGACGGCTTCGCGGCTGGGGTCGCCGCTTGGCAGGAGGAGATGGCTCCGCACTGGCAGGCCTTCGTGGACTCGATTAGCTGGATGGTGGACGAGGCGATCAAGTTCATAAAGAGCCTTCAAGAGCGGTGGGACGCGGCGGGGCAAGACCTCGAAACCTTCCTCAAGCAGCTAGGCATGGACCTCGCTATGGCGCTGCTCAATGGGATGAAGGAGTGGTGGGCGGGCATCCAGCCTTGGCTCAAGGCGAACATCGTGGACCCCTTCCTCGAAGCCATAAAGAACCTGCTCGGCATCTCCTCCCCCTCGACGGTCATGGCCGACATAGGGAAGTCCATGCTGGAAGGCCTCGCGCAGGGCCTCAAGGATCAGGCGGGGCTCTCTACGCTCAGCAAGGCGGCCTCGAACATCGTAAGCACGATCAAGGGCGGCATGGACAAGGCCGGGGAGGCCATCGGCGGCGCGGCTGGCGGCATTACCCGCGCTATCACCGAGGGCTCTACGGGCGCTCCTGGCGAGATTGAGGGCTACATTCGGCAGGCGGCCTCGGCGCGCGGGATCGACCCCGATATTGCCGTGCGCGTCGCCAACTCCGAGGGCGGCACGACCGAGTACGCGAAGCGGGGCACTTTCAAGACCGGGAGCTCCTGGTGGCCCTTCCAGCTTCACTACGGCGGGGCTGGCACGCCTTACGCGCAGTACGGCGATACGGCCGGCATGGGCAACAGCTTTTCCGCAGCCACGGGCTACGAGCCCGGCGACCCGAACGCTTGGAAGGCCGCCACCGACTACGCCCTCGACGCGGTGAAGGCGAGCGGCTGGGGCGCGTGGTACGGCGCCAGCGCGCAGGGGATCACCGGGTTCCAAGGCGTGACCCGCGACCAGGGCGGCGTCCTGCCCTCCGGCATGGCGGCTATCAATACCTCGGGCCGCAGCGAGTACGTCCTTCCGCCAGGGCAGCGGCCCGGCGGCATCACGATCAACCTCGGCGGCCTGACCTTGAATGTTTCAGGCGGGGCCGACGGGCTCAGCGAGCAACTCCCCGAGTTGGCGGAGCGGTTGGCGGACTATCTGGCAACGCGGCTTCAAGCGTCGCTCAACAACATCGTGGCCTGATGCTTCTTGCGGAGTCGGTACTGACGCGCCTGTTCTCGCCTAATCTCGGCCCTGGCCGCGTACCTGGCACGCTCGTAGGCGCGGTACGCCTCTGGATCACGGGCTCGGCGAGCCCGGTCCCACGCCTGGTACGTTGCACGGTTGCGGGCGTACTCCAGCCGCTTGCACTCCAGGCAGTCGCGCCGCCCCCGACGAGTCTGCTTCGTGTTGAACAGGTCATACGGGTGGCCAGCGGGACAGGCGTTGACGCTCAGGTTCCGCAGGATGAGCGGGTTGTCGGCGAGCGCATGGGCGGCACGCGACAACGGGGCGAGATGGTTGGGACGAGCGCAAGCCTTCGTGCCACACAGGTGGTGCAGGACCATGCCGGGCGGAATCGGCCCGACCAGCCACTCGTACACGACACGGTGGACGCGCAGCAGCCGCGAACCCTCGGTGACCACGCCGTAGCCCGATACCTGGGCGCGCTGCCACACCCAACAGCCAGTCGCCAGGTCGCCCAG
>Ga0306920_100003144_pt1 | contig 20927 bp, 20 predicted proteins | sample flu12Cox44000170_FD_204666 | JGI IMG/M metagenome (GOLD analysis project Ga0306920, IMG submission 204666) | Lab enrichment of tropical soil microbial communities from Luquillo Experimental Forest, Puerto Rico - flux4day.12C.oxic.44.000.170 (v2)... | ecosystem: Environmental > Terrestrial >... | reverse complement strand
CGCTCAGGGCCTTCTCGACCTGCATTCCCGGCGCGGCGCGGTCGATCTCGCGGCGCTGGCCGCGTTCGCGCGCAAGGCTGGTGGCTCGGCCGAGCTCGCGGAACAGATTGCGGTGTCCAACACGGCCGCGGAGGCTTTCGCGCGCGCTGCGGCCGAAGGCGTGGCGCTCGGGGATGAAGTGGCGCGCGCGGCGCAACGCACTGCTGCCGAAGTCGTTGCGGGCTGTGGCACCGACGTCGAGATCGTGCTCTTTGATCGCGATGGCGTGCTGGTCGGGCATGCCGCGTTCGCCGGCTCTCATGTTCCCTCGCGCGCTCCATTCCCCTCGCGAAACCGCCGGCGATAGGACGGATCGTAGAGGGCGCTCTCGCGAAAATCCTCGGCGGCGAGCGCGCGGCCCACCAGTACGAGCGCGGTGCGCTCGATCGGCTCCGCCGAAACCAAGGCAGCAATATTGCCCAGCGTCCCACGCAGCACGCGCTCCTCCGGCCAGCTCGCGCGCACCACGACCGCAGCCGGGCAATCGGCCCCGTAATACGGAATGAGCTCGGTCACGATCGCATCGATCGCGGAGATGGCGAGGTGGATAGCAAGCGTCGCCCGCGTTTGGGCGAAGGTGGCGAGCCGCTCGCTTTCCGGCATTCGCGAGGCGCGGCCCGGCATGCGCGTGAGCACCACGCTTTGCGCCACCTCCGGGACGGTGAGCTCGCAGCCGAGCGCGGCGGCGGTAGCAGCGAAGGCGGGCACGCCTGGCGTCAACGTATACGGGATCGCGCGCCGCTTGAGCCGGCGCAGCTGCTCGGCAAGCGCGCTGTAGACGGAGAGGTCGCCGGAATGAAGCCGCGACACATCGAGACCGGCGGCATGCGCCGACACGAACTCGATCTCGATCTGGTCAAGTGTCATGGGGGCGGTATCGATGATGCGCGCATCTTTCGGACAATGGGCCAGCAGCTCGCGAGACACGATCGATCCCGCATAGAGGCAGACCGGGCAGCGGGAAAGGAGGTCGCGTCCGCGCACCGTGATCAGGTCGCCTGCACCCGGTCCCGCGCCGATGAAATGCACGGTCATGACGCGTCCTCGGTAACGGCAGCCTGCGCCAGCGCGCAGGTCGCGGAGCCAACTGCAACGCGGGGCGCAAGCAGGCGTGCCGCGGGCCCGGCGGCTGCAAGCGCCGCCGCCTCCGCCAGCGAAGGAACGCCGGTGTGGGCGAGCACGCGCGGCGATTTCGTTGCCGTGCGCGCGCCGACGGCTTCGAGCGCGCACTGCTCCACAACGATGAGCGGCACGCCCAATGTCGATGCTGCGCGTGTGATGCCGGGCTCGCCGCCTTTTGCGCGCGATGTCGCGAGCCCGCTCAACGCGTCGGCCGCAAGGCCGCAGCGCGCCAGCGCCGCGGCGATGGCATCGCGGATTTCGGCGGCCGCTGCGCCCTTGCGGCATCCGATGCCGGCGACGATCACGGCTTCACCCAGCGCCATTGGGTGATCGGCAGCGCCGGACGCCAACCGCGCTCGCTGCCTATCGGCTGCGCACGCGTAATGGCGATGCGGATGAGCTCGCCGCCAAGCGCGGCGTGGCGCGCGAGCAGGGTGGATTCGGTCGCGAGCGTGACCGCATTGACGACGAGACGGCCATCCGCGGGGAGCGCTGCAACGGCGGCATCGAGCACGCCAATATCAGAAGCGCCGCCGCCGACGAAGATTGCGCCGGGCGGCGGCAGATCGCGCAATGCCGACGGCGCTTCGGCTTCTATCACTTGCAAGGCGGGGACGCCGAGCGCGGTTGCGTTGCGGCGGATGCGCGCGGCGCGTTCGGGCGCGCGCTCGATCGCGATGGCGCGCAGCGAAGAATCCGCGAGCATCCACTCGATGGCGACGGAGCCGGCGCCGGCGCCGATGTCCCAAAGCAGTTCGCCGCGGCGCGGCGCAAGCGAGGAAAGAGTAATGGCGCGGACCTCGCGCTTGGTGAGCTGGCCGTCGTGTTCGAAGAAAGAATCGGCGAGGCCCGGGGCGCGGGAAATTATCGGTGGTATCCGGTCTGCCGCCGCGACCTCGATGGCGACCAGGTTGAGGTCGGATATCGCGCTTAGGTTGAATTTATCAGCATTGGCAACTTGCACGTGCTCGCGCGGGCCGCCCAGCGCCTCGAGCACGGTGAGCCGCGACTCCCCGAAGCCGGCGTCGGCGAGAAGGCGCGCGAGCGCGGCGGGTGCCGTGCCGTCGGACATCAGCGCGAGCACACGCGCATGGGGATGCAGGTGCGGGCGCACGAGATCGAGCGAGCGGCCGTGGAGCGAAAGGAGCGTCGTCTCCGGCAACGCCCAGCCGAGCCGCGATGCCGCCAGGCTGAAGGCGGAAGGCGCCGGGATGGCCAGCATCTCGTCGGGATCAACGTGGCGCGCGAGAACGGAGCCGACGCCGTAGCAATAGGGATCGCCGGAGGCGAGCACGCAGACGCGCCGTCCGCGCTGCGCCAGCACCTCCTCGACGGCGCGATCGAACGGGCTCGGCCAGGCGCGCGTCACGCCGCGGATGAGCGGCGCGGCAAGCGCGAGATGCCGCCTGCCGCCGAACACGATGTCCGCCGCTGCGACCTGCTCGCGCGCCGCCTCGCTCAGCCCGGCGACGCCGTCCTCGCCGATGCCGACGATTGCCAGCCAGCGCTGTGCTGCGCCAGTCTCGCGGGCAACCGGTTCAGCTGCAGCGCCCATAGTGCCCATGCAACGACGCATCCTCATTCTCGGCGGCACGGCGGAAGCGCGCCTGCTCGCGACCCGATTGGCGCCGCGCGCCGACCTCGCGGTGACGCTCTCGCTCGCCGGCCGAACCGCCTCCCCTGCCCCGCAGCCCGTGCCGGTGCGAACGGGCGGTTTCGGCGGCGCCAGTGGCCTCGCCGATCATCTTAGCGCGGTGCGCATCGACGCGCTCATCGACGCCACCCATCCCTATGCGGCGCGGATCTCGGCCAATGCGGTGCACGCCGCCGCACGCGCGCGGGTTGCCTTCCTCGCGCTGCGCCGGCCGCCCTGGCCGCGCCTGGCCGATGACCGCTGGATCGAGGTCAACGACGTCGCCGGCGCCGTCACTGCGCTGGGAGACAACCCGCGCCGCGTGTTCGTGACCCTCGGGAGGAACGAGCTCGTGCCGTTTGAGCGCGCGCCGCAGCACCACTATGTCATCCGCAGCGTCGACCCCGTCACCCCGCCGCTTGCGCTGCCGGACGCAGATTACATCATCGCGCGCGGCCCGTTCGATGCGGCCGCAGAGCACGCGCTGATGGAGCGCCAGCGCATCGCGCTTGTCGTCTCCAAGAACAGCGGCGGTCCCGCGAGCTACGGCAAGATCGCGGCGGCGCGCGCGCTCGGGCTCCCCGTGATCATGCTGCAACGGCCCGCGCTGCCGGATGCACCCAGCGTCGAGAGCATCGACGAGGTCCTGGCGTGGCTCGATCATGCCGTGACCTCGGTCGCCCCGCGCGGCGTATAGACGAGCGGCGCGCGCCCTGCCCGCGCGATGGTGCGCGTTGAGGCCGAGCCGACGATGACCAGCGTCGCCATGTCGGCGCCGGCGGGCTCCGCGGTGGCGAGGGTGCGCACGGCCACGCTCTCGTCGGGTCGTCCGACCGCGCGGCCGAACACCACCGGGGTCTCGGCCGGCAGCGACTGACGCAGCACATCGAGCGCCCTCCCGAGCTGCCAGGGCCGCGCCCGCGAGGCCGGGTTATAAAGAGCGATGACGAAGCCTGCCCCGGCAGCCGCCTTAAGCCGCCGCTCGACCAGCTCCCACGGCTTGAGATTGTCGGACAGCGAGATGGCGCAGAAATCGTTCGCCAAAGGCGCCCCCGCGCGCGCCGCGACCGCGAGCATGGCGCTGATCCCCGGCGTGATGGTCACCTCGAGCTGCCGAAAGCTTTCCGGCCCCGCCTCGATCTCGGCGCAGACCGCGGCCGCAATGGCAAACACCCCGGGATCGCCGCCGGTGACGATCGCCACCTCTGCGCCCGCCGCAGCGGCATGCAGCGACGCGGCCGCGCGCGCGGCTTCCTCGTGATTGTCGGAAGGGTGGCGCGCCTGCCCGGGCCGCGAAGGGATGCGGTCAAGGTAGCCGGCGTAGCCGTAGAGCGCCTCGGCACGCGCGAGCGCGGCGTCGGCTTCCGGCGTGAGCCAGCGCGCATCGCCGGGGCCAAGCCCGACCACCGCGAGATGCCCGCTCACGCCCGATGCTCCCAGCCCGGCACCAGCACGACGGCAAGGTACGGCGCCTCCTCGTCGGCCTTCTCAGCGAGCGCCATGGCGCGCGCGTTCGTCATGGTGCCGCGCTCCACATAGATGGCGCGATCGAGCCGGCCGATGCGGGAAAGCGCGCGCCGCACCTTCGGCAGATGGCGGCCGAGCTTCACCACCACGGCGCTGTCGGCATCGGCGAGGCGGCGCTCGAGCTCGCCTTGCGGGAGCGTCGCCGGCAGCACCGTGAACACGTCGTCGCCCTGCGCAATGGGCGCGCCCACCGCCGACCAGCAGCCGGACATGCCGGTCACCCCGGCAATCACGTCGGTCGGATAACGCGGCGCGAGCCGCACATGCAGATGCATGTAGGAGCCGTAGAACAGCGGATCGCCTTCGCAGATCACGGCGACGCTCCTGCCGGCGTCGAGGTGGGCGGCGACCGCGCGCGCCGCGCCGTCGTAGAAGCCGCGCATGGCGCAGCAATAGGCGGGCGCGCTCTTCGGAATCTCGGTGGTGACGGGATAGGCGAGCTCGATCTCGGCGACGCCGGGTTTGAAATGCCGCGCGGCAATGGCGCGCGCGTTGCTGGAATTGCCGGCCTTGGCGAAATGGACCACCACGTCGGCCTCCTGCAGCGCGCGGATGGCCTTGAGCGTGACGAGCTCGGGGTCGCCGGGGCCGACGCCGACGCCGAGGAGTCTCGCGCTTACAGGCCTCGCGCTCATAGGCTCCTTGCTCACAGGCCTGGCCTCGCCAGCGCGTTGACGGCGGCCGCGGTCATGGCGCTGCCGCCGAGGCGGCCGCGCACAATGAGATACGGCACGCCGCGGGGGTCGGCGGCCAGCGCGTCCTTGGCTTCCGCCGCGCCGACGAAGCCCACGGGGATGCCGAGGATTGCCGCCGGGCGCGGCGCGCCGGCATCGATGCGCTCGAGGAGATGATAGAGCGCCGTGGGTGCGTTGCCGATGGCGACCACCGCGCCGGCGAGTTTGTGGCCCCAGAGATCGAGCGCCGCGGCCGAGCGCGTGGTGCGGAGTTTTTCGGCGAGCTCCGGGACGCGCGGGTCGCGCAGGGTGCAGATCACCTCGTTGCGCGCGGGCAGCCGCGCCCGCGTGATGCCGTGCGCCACCATCTCGGAGTCGCAGAGAATGGGCGCGCCGCGGGCAAGCGCGCCGCGCGCGGCGGCGACGAGGTTGGTGCCGAACACGATGGCGTCGGCGGCGGCGACCGAGCCGCAGGCGTGGATCATGCGGATGGCAATCTCGGCCTCGTCGGCTTCGAAGCGGGAGAGGTCGGCCTCGGCGCGGATGATGGCAAAGGAGCGCTCGGTGATGGCGCGGCCGTCGCGGAGGTAGGGGTGCGTGGTGTGGGCGGCGGTCATGGTGGGATGCGCCCCTCACCCCGACCCTCTCCCCGCAAGCGGGGAGAGGGAGCAGACCGAGAGTGCCGCACCTTCGTCGGCATACGCACCGCCTCTGCAAGGCGCGCGGCTTCGGCGATGATGTCGGCGGCGGCAACGTGGCGGGAGGGGAGCGCGCGCGCGGTGCCGTGCTCGATGATGCCGCAGCCGCGCTCGGTGCCGACGATGGTGAGCGCGGCCGGCGCGGGGTGGGCGCAGCCCTTGGCGCAGCCGGAGATGTGCACGATGTCGTGCGACGGCGGCAGCGATGGCGCGATCTCGGCGGCGAGCGCGCGGGCGGCGATCAGTCCCGAGGCGCAGGCGGGCTTGCCCGGGCAGGCGACAATGCGGCGGCGCGGGTCGCTGGCGTGCACGATGAAGCCGAGGCGCTCGAGCTTGGCGGCGAGCGCATCGACGCGCGCGGGCGCAATGCCGATGAGCAACAGCACCCGCTGCGGCGCCGGCCGCAGCGCGCGCGCTGCATGCGCGGCGAGGCGGGCGAGTTGCGCGAGCGCATCGGCGTGGGCGTGGCCGAAGGGAAGTGCGATGCCCAGGGCGACCGTTCCGTCGCGCAGCGGATGGGTGCCGATGGGTTCGGGTGGTGGGCGCGGCGATGTTTGTAGGGGCGACGCATGCGTCGCCCCTACGCAGGATGGGCGGAATGCTTCAATGCCTGCGCTGCGAAGGACGTCGGTGGCGCGGGCATCGGCCCCGTGGCTGGCGATCACGCGCAGCACGCGCAGCGTGGTGCCGGCAGCCCCCGCGGGAGGGATCAATCCGAGCGGTGTGGCGGAGGCGGCATCGCCGCCGATAGAGACGTGCAGACGCGGCGCATGTGCCGGGCCGATCGCGCGCAGCCGCAGGTCGGCGGAAAGCATGTCGAGGTGCAGCCGGGCGCCGCCGTCGAGGATGATGCTCACCTTGGGCGCGAGCGCGAGCCGCGCGTCGGCAATGGCGCGACGCAGCTCGCGTATGAGGCCTATCGTATCGATGAGCACGTCGGGATCGTCGGGGAGCGGATCGGCAAGGATGCTCACGCCATCCGCGGCCATGGTATCGACACCGTCATGCCCGGCCTTGTGCCGGGCATCCACGTCTTCCAAGCGGCACGAAAGACGTGGATGGCCGTGACAAGCACGGCCATGACGGCGGTGGTTGTCGGACTGGAGGAGCTTCGCGACGGCGCGGGCAAACAAGGGGGCGGAGCGCGGGGTGAGGCCGCGCACCTGCAGGCTGCCGCGGGCGGTGATCTCGATGGTGCCGTTGCCGTGCGTGCGTGCGGCGGCGCAGAGCGCGATGAAGTCGTCGGGCGCCATGGCGTCCTCCGGCGCAAAGCGCACCAGCAGGCCGTCGCCGGTTTGCATCGGGGCGCTGAGCGCGGGACATGCGCCCCGCCGTTGCAGCAGGCTCACTGCGGCGCCGCGGCGCTGCGGCGCGCTCATGTCCGCGCCTCCCTTGGCTGTGCCTCCGCGGCAAGCGTATCGAGGTCGGCGGCGACATCGTTGCGGCAGGGATGCCAGAGGCCGTTCTTCAGCGCGGAGGCCAGGCGCGCGGCAAGCGCGCGCGCGGCGGCGGGGTTCTCGCGCAGGAGAAAGTCGCGCACGGCGGGGTCGGCCACATAGGCCGCGTGCACGAGATCGAACAACGCATCGTCCACCTGGCCCGTCGTCTCGGCGAAGTCCACGAGCCGGTCCACGGTCTCGGCGAGCTCGGCGGCACCGCGCGCGCCGTGGCGCATCATGCCTGTGATGAAGCGCGGATGCACGGCGCGGCCGCGCACGATGCGCGCGAGCGCACTGGCGAGCGGACGCGCGCGCGGGCGCTGCGGATCGGTCGCGTCGAGCATGATCAGATCGGGCGTGCGGCCGAGCATGGCGGCCGCGGCGGCAAACCCGCCGACGAAGGCCGCGTCCTCGGCGCCTTCCAGGAGATCGCGGCCGGGGTCGTCGCTCGCATGCACGAGGGCGTTGGCCTCGCCGACGCGGGCGGCAAACGCGCCGGGCGCGGTGGTGCCGCTGCCTTCGGCGCCATTATAAGCGTGCGAGGCGGCGGCGAGATAGGCGGCGCCGAGCGCGTCGCGATCGTGCCCGCGCCCGAGCAGGTCGTCGATCCCGGCGCCGTAGGCACCGGGCGCCGCGCCGAAGATGCGCGCGGGCGAGGCATCGCGCGACGCGGCGAGCGGATTGTCGGCGTCGGATTCCTCGCGCGCGGCGACGGCGCGCACGGCCGCATCGATGAGCGCGATCTGCGCGGGGAAGAGGTCGCGGAACAGCCCGGAGATGCGCCAGGTGACGTCGACCCGCGGCCGCCCGACGGCGGCGAGCGGGAGCACCTCGATGCCGGTGACGCGGCCGGTGGAATGATCCCACGTCGGACGGGCGCCCATGAGCGCGAGCCCCTGCGCGATCTCCTCGCCGCCGGTGCGCAGGGTGGCGCTGCCCCAGAGATCGATCACCAGCGCGCGCGGCATCTCGCCGTGCGTTTGCATGTACGTGCGGATCACCTCGTCGGCGGCGAGGCGGCCGAGGTCCACCGCGGTTTGTGTCGGCAGCATGCGCGGATCGGCGGTGAAGAGGTTGCGGCCGGTGGGCAGCACATCGCGCCGCCCGCGCGCCGGCGAGCCGGCCGGGCCGGGCGCGATGCGGCACCCGTCGAGCGCGGCCAGCAGCGCCGTGCGTTCGGCATCGGCGCATGTGCCGCGGCCGTACACGTGCAGGCCGTCCTTGATGGCGAGCTCTTTCACATCGCAGAGCCAGGCATCGATGCGGCGCAGCGCGTCGTCGGGCGCGACGGCGCCGGCGAGGCCGGCGTCGCGGGCGATGCCGGTGCGCTGCGCGGTGTCGATGATGAGAAGCGCGAGGCGCTCGCGGCGGCGGCGGTCGAGGCCGTCAGCCTGCGCGTATTCGTCGACGAGGCGCTCGAGCTCGCGCGCGTCGCCGGAAAGCGGCGCGGTCGCGAGCGGCGGCGGCAGATGGCCGATGGTCACGGCCGCGATGCGGCGCTTGGCGGCCGCCGCCTCGCCGGGGTTGCTGACGATGAAGGGATAGAAGACGGGGAGCGCGCCGGTGACGAGCTCGGGGAAGCATGACGCGGTGAGCGCGACCGCCTTGCCCGGCAGCCATTCCAAGGTGCTGTGCGCGCCCATGTGCACCAGCGCGTGGGCACCAGTCGCGTGCTGCAGCCAGAGGCCAAAGGCGAGGAGCGCGTGGCGCGGCGGCAAGGTGAGGTCGTGATAGTCGGCGCGGCGGTCGGCGGAGCGCCCGCGGTCGGGAGGAAGCGCAACGATGATGCGGCCGAAGGCGCGCGCGCGGAAGCGGAACGCGCCGTCCCGGCAATCGGGGTCGGCCGCGGGCTCGCCCCAGGCGGCGTTGACGCGCGCCACCGCATCGGCGGGCAGATCGGCGAGAAGCCGCTCGTAGATCGCAAGCGGCAGCCCCGCTTCACGAGCGCCCGCATCGAGCGCATCGATCAGCGCGCGGGAGGTGGGTGGCGCATCGCTTACGTCGTAGCCGGCGTCGCGCAGGTCGGCGAGCAGCGCCAGCACGCTCGCGGGCACGTCGAGGCCGACCGCGTAGCCTTCGCGCCCGGGGGCGCCGGCATAGTGCGGCATGAGGATGGCGATGCGCCGCTCCGCGCGCGCCGTCGCACGCAGATGGAGCAGCGCGGCGATGCGGTCGGCGACCAACGCGATGCGGTCGGGCTCCGGGCGGTTGGCGACCGGGGTGAAGCCCAGCGCGTCCTCGATTGAGCGCGCATCCTTGAACGCGACCGCGCCCGTGAGCACGCGGCCGTCGAGTTCGGGGAGGACGACGTGCATGGCGAGGTCGGCGGCGCCGAGCCCGCGCGGACTCTCGCGCCAGGCCGCGCGTCTCGTGGCGGCGAGCACGACCTGCAGCACCGGGACATCGAGGCCGAGCGGATTCGTTTCACTCGCCTGGGTGCCGATGGCAAAGGCGGTGGTGGTGATGACGGCGGCGGGCGCGAGGCGGGCGAGCGCGTCGCGCACGAAGGGCGCGGTGTCGGCGTCCTTGAAATTGGTGATGACGAGCGGGGCCGGGATGAGGCCGCGCGCGGAGAGTGCCGCGCACAGCGCGTCGATGGCGGCAGTGTCGGCGGCGAGCAGCAACGCGCGATAGAAGAGGATGGCGACGACGGGAGAATGGGCCGTCAGGTTCTCGGCATTGGGCTTGGGTCCAGAGCCGGGCAGCACGCTCGGTATACCTCCCCCAACGGGGGAGGTCGGCGAGCCCGGCCATGGGCCGGGCGAGCCGGGTGGGGGGAAGGCCCGGTCCGGCGCGTGCATCGCAGACCCCACCCGACCGCCGGCTTTACGCCGGCGGTCGACCTCCCCCTTCGGGGGAGGTATGGGTGCCCAGTCGCTCGCGAGGCGTGTCACCTCGTCCACGAGTGCGTCGAGGGGGATGGCGCCGCGGGTGGGGAGGTAGCCGGACATGCGTGGGAGCGTTTGTGGCTCCGGCACGTCGAAAGCCTCCCCCGAGCTTGAAGCGAGCCCCTGCCCCACCCCATTGGCGGCGGCGCCGGCGTGGCGGGCGAGGCGGCGCAGCAGCGCGCGCAGGTTGGCGGCGCCGCCCTCGCGGAAATAAGAAAGGAGCGTGTCGAGCTCGGCGCGCGGCAAGGTCGAGCTTTCGGCAAGCCGCGGATCGTCGCGATCCTCGCCGGGCAGGAGCGCCAGCGCGATGCCGCGCTCGCGCGCCAGCGCCGCAAGCCGCTCGGCGCCGTAGCGCCACCAGTCGAGACCGCCGAGCAGGCGGACCAGGATCACCCGCGCATGGGCGGCGACCTTGTCGATCCAGAGGTCGACCGACATCGGGTGGCGCAGGTCGCGCAGGTGCGCGAGCCGCACGCCGGGCAAGGCGTCGCGCTCCATCGTCCAGGCGGCGGCGAGCGCTGCGAGATCGCTGTCGGCAAATGACAGCACCAGCACCTCGGCCGGCGACTGGCGCAGGTCCACCGGCTCGACGATCTCGTCGAGCGTGGTCGCCCCTGTCGCCAGCAGATGCATCGCTCAGCCTTGCAGCATGCGGGCGACCGCGGCGCGGTCGATGCCCTTGAGGCCGATGACCACGAGGCGGCCGGCGCGCGGCTCGGCGCCGTTCCACGGCCGGTCGTACTGGTGCGTCACGCGCGGGCCGACCGCCTGCACGAGAAGACGCATGGGCTTGCCCGCCACCGCCGCAAACCCCTTCACGCGCAGCACGTCGTGGGCCTCGGCCGCCGCGCGCACGCGCGCGGCAAGCGCTGCGGGATCGCCGATGTCGGGGAGCGGCACGACGAAGCTGTCGAAATCGTCGTGGTCGTGCTCGGGCTCCGCGTCGTGACGGGTGCGGCGGTTCTCGATGTCCTCCTCGGTGCCGACGCCGAGGCCGAGCAGCGCCGCCGGATCGACCTTGCCGCCGCTCACCGCGACGATCTTCACCGCGCGCGGCAGCGCCGCCGCGATGCGGCCCGCGGCGCGATCGGCGCCGGCGGCATCGAGGAGGTCGCGCTTGTTGAGCACCACGAGGTCGGCGCAGGCGATCTGGTCCTCGAACACCTCCTCGACGGGGTCGTCGTGGTCGAGCGAAGGGTCGGCCGCCCGCTGGCCGGCGAGCGCGGCGAGATCGGCGGCCACACGTCCTTCGGCAAGGGCTGAGCCATCGACCACCGCCACCACGCCGTCGACGGTGACGCGGCTCTTGATGGCGGGCCAGTGGAAGGCCTGCACCAGCGGCTTGGGCAGCGCGAGGCCCGAGGTCTCGATGACGATGTGCTCGACCGCGGGCTGGCGCGAAAGAATGGTGTCGAGCGCCGGCACGAACTCGTCGGCGACGGTGCAGCAGAGGCAGCCGTTGGCGAGCTCGACAATGTTCTCCTCCGGGCAGGCGACGTCGCCGCAGCCCTTGAGCAGCTCGCCGTCGATGCCGACGTCGCCGAACTCGTTGACGATCACCGCGAGCCGGCGGCCCGCCACATTGGCGAGCACGTGGCGGATGAGCGTGGTCTTGCCGGCGCCGAGGAAGCCGGTGACGATGGTGCAGGGCACGCGCGCAAGCGTTGCGCTCATTCGACGGTCTCCTGGGGTTGTTGCTGGAATATCGACGGCAGTCGATCGTGACTCTCGATCGTCATCGTCCGCGTAAGCGGACGACCCAGTAGCCCTCTGTCCTGCCGGTTTCACTTCGCGCGCAGTGGTTACTGGATCCCCGCTTTCGCGGGGATGAGGAGTCAGAGTGTCTTGCCGCTCGTCCAAGTCCGCCTCGACGAAGCCGAGCGGCGGCACGCGCGCGATCAGCCCGCGCTTGAGCGGCTCGGGCCGCCCGCGCCAGGGCAGGAGGCCGTCGGCGGCGGCGGCGAGCATGCGGGCGCCTTCGACGAGCGCGGGCGCGCAGTCGATCTCGAGCGCGCCGAACACGTAGGTCCACGAGCCGTTGGCGCGGATGGCGGCGCTGGGACCGCGCGAGCAGTTGGCAAGGCAGCGCACCTCGCGCACGGTGATGCCGGTGCCGAGCGCGGCTGACGCGGCGGCGGCGGCGAGGACGGCGCCGGGGCGCGGATCGGAATCTGGCTCGCCTGCGCGCCGGCAGGTGATGCAGACATAGATGACGGGGGTGTTGTTTGGCGTGTTGCTTGGGGCGTCGTTCGGGGCGCCGCTCGAGGCGTCACGTGGGACGCCGTTTGGCCCCTCGCCTGCTGCGAGCTTGGTTTCTTCGCTGCCGGTCACCCCGTGCCGCTCCGCTTCGCGCCGCTCGCGCCCGGGGTGCCATGCCGTATCGACCGGCGCCGAGGCACCCCGCCCGGGCCGCGACCGAACCGACGGCAGGTCTCCTGGCTCGCGGGTCGCCGCCCGTCACCGCCTTCCCGGGTCGCTGACCCAGTGGCCCAGTGGCACAGGCTCGCCGCTTACAGTTGCGGGGGCAGCTGCGGAGTTGGAACGGTGGTTCCGCACCGCATTCCCTCTTCGCTCTCGCGCGAGAGACCGTCGATGCGGTGAGTTAACGGGGAGCGGGCGGGGGTTGTCAATGCGGGGGGGGGGCTCCTACTGCACGGCAACTACGATGGTTGTGGGGACCCTAACCCGGGCCTGCGTCCCTGAACTCTGCCGAATCGCAGAAGAAGGAATGCGACGGGAAGTTTCGCCGCATCCAATGAGAGCAGCAAGGCCCCCCTTCGGGGGAGAAAATCACGTTGCGCGGCAATCATCTGGCTGAAAATATGATCGGTCCTCCGGGGAGTAGGCACTAGGCGCGATGGCTGATCATGCTTGCCCGTTCTGTTCGATTGACCCGAAGCGCATCGCCTTTTCAGGGACTCATGGTGACGGGATCTGGGATGCGTTTCCCGTTAACCCGGGTCATCTTCTGATCGTTCCACGACATCACGCTTCCACATGGAATGACCTGACAGATGCGGACAAAGCGTGGGTTTGGTCGACCATCGATCAAGCTATTTCAGTCATTCAATCACGCTACTCACCGAGCGGCTTTAACGTCGGTTTCAATCATGGTCTTGCGGCCGGGCAGACGGTCTCGCACTTCCACCTTCATCTAATCCCGCGTTATGCCGGAGATGTAGTCGATCCCCGCGGAGGGATCAGGCACGTCATACCGCAAAGGGCGAATTACCTCCCCAAAACAATTGACACGGCGTTGGATCAACAACGCCTTGTAAAGGGGGAGACAGATCCACTTTTACCGCACCTGATCCTGCATATGGATCGCGCAACTACCTGTGACATTGCTGTAGCGTTTCTCCTTGACAGTGGCGCTCGATGCATTGTGGAGCATCTGAAGGATTTCCTGGATCGGGGTGGTCAGGCACGCATTCTGATTGGCGACTATTTCGACATAACCGAACCGATTGCTCTACGGCGCCTCAAAGATCTCGAAGGTAAGCTGGTCGTCAAAGTTTATGAGACAAACCCCTCGAAGATTTTCCACCTTAAGTGCTACGTCTTCTTGCATAACTTCGAAGGCGTAGCGTTCATCGGGAGCTCCAACCTATCCAGACCCGCCCTGACGTCTTCGATCGAGTGGAACTACAAGGTTGTGTCTAGCGCAGACGCGCATGGATTTGCGGAAGTCCGCGAGGGTTTCGAATCCCTCTTTAATGACTTCGCGTCTGTGGTCGTAAGTGAGCACTGGATAGAGCAGTATGAAAGGCGAAGAAACCCGCAGGTACGCGATTTAGCCGAAGCAGGCGTAGGCTATGAACCGCCGCCGCCGATTCCAGTACCGCATTCCATTCAGGATGATGCGCTGCAGGCACTTGTGCGCACGCGCGAGGAGGGGTTTACGGCTGGGCTGGTCGTTCTCGCCACGGGTCTTGGCAAAACGTGGCTGGCGGCATTCGACAGCAAACGTTCGGAGTTTCACCGAATTTTGTTCGTAGCGCACCGCGAGGAGATTTTGGACCAAGCTATCAAGACATTTCGACAGATTCGTCCAACCAGTCGATGCGGACGGTTAGGCGGAGACAAGTACGAAATACGCAGTGATTGTGTTTTTGCTTCAGTCCAAACCCTTGGCCGAATTAATCACCTTTCGCAATTTCGGCCGGATGATTTTGATTACATCATAGTCGATGAATTTCACCATGCTGCTGCCGCTACCTATCGACGCATTATCGATTATTTTCATCCTAAATTCCTCCTTGGGCTAACCGCAACGCCGGACCGCACCGATGGCGCGGATCTGCTAGCGCTTTGTCAAGAAAACCTTGTCTTTGAAGCAAGCATTGGCGACGGAATAGAAGGCGGGCAGCTCTGCCCGTTTCATTACTTTGGTGTTGCCGATAGCGTCGACTACAGCAATATCCCTTGGCGCAGCTCCCAATTTGATCCCACCGCGCTCACTGCGGCCGTTGCGACTGAAGCGCGGGCAAGAAACGCCCTGGAGCAATACCGCAGGCGCGGGGGCCGCCGCTGCATCGCATTCTGCTGTTCTCAGCAGCATGCCAATTTCATGACCGACTTCTTTGTGCGCGAGGGCATAGTGGCCGTAGCTGTCCATGCTGGGGCAAATAGCGCTCCACGCACCACGTCCTTGGAACAGCTGCGCGATGGCAAACTGCAGGTCATCTTTGCGGTCGACATGTTCAACGAGGGTGTCGACGTGCCGTCGCTCGACACAGTTTTAATGCTCAGGCCAACTGAGTCGATAATCATATGGCTACAACAGCTTGGCCGTGGCTTACGTGTGTCTGCCGATAAAGAGCATCTAATTATTATCGACTATATCGGCAACCATCGCGTATTCCTGAGGAAGCTTTGCGGAATCGCGGCAATCGCCGATCGGGATGCGGAGAGCAGTGGTCGCCAACGGGAGATTCTTGCAGCGATACGGGACCATAGGATTACTCTTCCCGTGGGGTGCGAAGTTACCTACGAAACCGAGGCCATCAAAATTTTGGAAGCTCTTTTGCGCCGCCCTCGGACCGAGGAGTTCATGGAGTATTTTTATCGCGATTTCGAGGAGCGCAATGGTACCCGTCCGAGGGCAGTCGAAGTTTACCATGCCGGCCTTAATCCGCGCAGCAATAGCGAACGATCCTGGTTTGGATTCGTCGAGCGTATGGGTGGGCTCAGTAACGCAGAGCGAGCCGCGTGGTCGGCCCACCGCGACTTCTTCGGTAATCTCGAAACAACCGAAATATCACGGAGTTACAAACTTGTTCTGTTGCTTGCAATGCTCGACACTAGCGAGACAGTAATCCCGAGCCTTACGATAGACGAAGTCACCCGCCGCGTTGCTGAAATAGCCGAGCGAATGCATGGATTAGCTGAGGACTTCTCTGTTGAACTATCTAACCTTGATGCCCTCAAAAGACTTCTGATCAATAATCCGATTGACGTCTTTGTTAAAGCTCGCGGCATGGGAGGTGTTTCGTATTTCACGTTTGATAGCGGCACCTTTGCGTTTGCCTTCCAAATTCATGATCGTAGCGCTTTTGGTGCGCTAATCCGAGAAATTCTCGACTGGCGACTTGCGCAATATCTATCCCGAGGGAAGGTCTCCGACGTTATCTGTTCAGTTTCACGCAATACCAGTGGCAGTCCAATGTTGTTTTTGCCGTCAGGGGATGTCGGCGGCAGCTTGGCGAAAGGGTCGCTGGATGTTCTGATAGAAGGACGGTCCATGGAGGCGGTGGTTGCAAAAATTGCTGTAAACGTCGTCCGCGCTCCAGGCGGATCCGAAAATGAGTTGCCGAAAATCCTGCGCAGCTGGTTCGGGGAACTAGCTGGCTCTCCGGGCCGCGGCGATCGGGTACGATTCCGCAGAGACGGAAACACAATCATCATGGAGCCTTTTGGCTCGGGCCTGAAATCTGGGTCCGGGCCGAGACTTTGGGAACGATACCCTCGCGAGAGAATACCATCTGAGTTTGGACTGGAATTCAATCCAGCGATTTGGAACGTCGGGTTTGTTATCAGTCAACCCCACATCCTCCTCCTCGTGACCCTCACGAAAGACGATATGAACCCGGATCACCGATATTCCGACCACTTTCTTTCCCATCAAGAATTTAGTTGGCAGAGCCAAAATCGGACGAGCCAAAACTCCAAGCACGGACAAATGATTCGTGGGCACCGTGCGATGGGCATTCACGTCCACCTTTTCGTTCGACCCAACAAGCGAACCGGGCCAACGCCGACGCAGTTCATCTATTGTGGGGAAGTCGAGTTCGTCTCTTGGGAAGGAGATAGGCCCATTACTGTCCGTTGGCGTTTAGAAAATCGAGTGCCGCAGTCACTTTGGAGTACTCTAAGGGTGCCGGATTAAGTTGCGCGGCAGGCTGAGCATTGGGATCCATCGCGATGTGGAGGTGACCGAGGCCGCAGGGGCGCAGCGGCGTCTCGTCTCACAGGCGTTCTGCTCGGCGCTGCCGGTCGCGTATACGAGGCTGCCGGCAACTTCTCCCTGGAAGCCGTTTGCATCGTTGGTGCTGGAAGCCGCGTACGAGGCGACCATGTGGTCGGCCGTGCTGAACGCGCAGCGCGGCGCATTGCACATTGTAAGGCACTGGGCTCATGCTTCGAGACGCATGGCACCTGAAGGTGCGATGCCCCTCAGCATGAGGCGGAGTGTTGTGTTCTCCTCACACGCCTTGGTGGGGGGCTTTCGGCAATGACGAAAGCTGGATTGATGCCGCCATGCGGCGAGCCCTGGAGATGATGTCGGGATTTGATCTTGATGTGCGGCTTGTCAGCTATGGAGCGCCATCCCAGGCGTTATTGCAAATCGCGCAGGATTTCAGTGGCAAGAACCGACGACCCTACAAGCCGTCGCAATGGAGGGATCTGTGACGAAGCAGGAGCGCATGCTCAAGGAGCTCGTCGCGGCGCATAAGATAAGAATGTGCTGGTCCTCCAAGATCATGGAGAGCAGCATATCCGCTGGCGCTCAGTCGATTTCCGAGGATCGTGTCCGAGGCATGCTCATTGCGCTCGCGATCGGCGATTCCCTCGGCAATACCACGGAGGCACAATTGCCGAGCGAGCGGCGGCAAGAGCGCGGCGAGATACGCGACTATCTCCCGAACTGGTTTGCCGATCATCGTCCGGTCGGCGTTCCCTCCGACGACACACAGCTTGCATTCTGGACGCTGCAGCACCTGGTCGAGAACGGTCATGTCGAGCCTTCCGAGCTGGCCAAAATCTTCGCCTCACGGCAGATTTTTAAAAGTGGACCAGGCACCAGGACGTTCGTTGCGGCATTCGAATCAGGAAAAGATTGGCTTGAAGCCGCTCAGGACAGCGCGGGCAACAGCGCCCTGATCCGCGTGCCGCCCGCCATCGTGCCGCACCTCTGGCATAAGGGCGCGAGGCCTTGGGCCGATACGGCATTTGCCACGGCCGTGATCCACAATAACGCCGCCGCGATCGGCGCCAGCATTGCGTTCGCCGGGATGCTTATTGAGCTTCTGAAAATGGGCGCGCCGCCGGAGCGGGATTGGTGGGTCAAAAGATTTGTGGATGTTGCCCGGGAGGTTGAGGGAGAATACGCGCTGAAGCCTCGAGCAGGCCCGCTTGTCGGCCAGTGGTCGGGGCCACTCTGGCGGTTTGTTGAGCAGTATGTGCCGCAGCAGGCGGACCGCACGGTGCTCGACGCGAGCAAGTGCTGGCTTTCAGGGTCGTATCTGCTCGAAACCGTTCCGACCGTGCTGCATATCCTCATGCGCCATGCCGGAGATCCGGAGGAGGCCATCATCCGGGCGGTAAACGACACCAAGGACAACGACAGCATCGCGGCCATTGTCGGTGCGGCCGTCGGCGCACTGCATGGATGCGCGCGATTGCCTGATCGATGGAAGCGGGGGCTGCTCGGACGTACCCAGGAAGCGGACGACGGGCGGATATTCGAGCTGATCGATGAAGCGATTCGCCGATTTGGGCCGGCGGGCGGCTGCTAGAGCACGTTCCGCTGAAGTTGATCCACAACCCTGCCACATGCTCAGCCCGGAATCCCTCTCCCCGTAAGAACGGGGAGAGGGAGTAGAGTGAGTGCGCCGCACTGCTGACCACATATCGCCGGGACATGCTCTAGAACGCCGGCAAGACACGCGATGATGTCCGGAAGACGGTATCCTCTCGCCCGGCGAGCGCGATAGCGGCGAGAATGTTGCTGCCGAGAGCGACTACAGGCGCTAAGCTTCTTTTATGCGCAAGACTCAAATGCCATTGTCCCGCCGTAAGGGGTTCACGCTCGGCCGGGCCAATTTCGAGCGCATCAGCGCCGTCGAAGGCATCCGGTATTCGGCCGACATGAAGAAGACGTTCCGCCGACTGGACAAGCAGGGTGCATCGCCGGCCCAGCGGCGGCAGGCCATGACCAGGAAGTACGGACGCCCGTCGTAATGCGGCGATGTACGACGCCGTCGAGGACCCGTACTGCTACCCGCGAGCCACTGTTCTGAAGAACCGCGGTGTGCACGCGGAAGTTTGGTCGTGAATAATTTTGCCCAGCCTACCCCGGTCTATGACGGGCAAGAAAGTCATGCGTCACCGAGCCTGGCATTACGCCTTCGGCCAATCTTCTCTACAATTGCCTGATGAAGGTTCGCGATGCCATCCGCCTCGTCGAACAGGACGGCTGGTTTCTTGTCGCAACGCGCGGCAGCCATCGGCAATACAAGCATCCGGGCAAGCCCGGGCGGGGGACCATCGCAGGCAAGCCTTCGGACGACCTTGCGCGCGGAACATTAAACAGTATCTTGAAGCAGTCAGGGCTAAAGGAGCCGCACTGATGCGCTATGCCATCGTCATCGAAAAAGCGGACGGCAACTATTCGGCCTATGTGCCGGACCTGCCGGGCTGTGTCGCGACCGGCGATACTGTCGCGGCGGTCGAGGGGGAAATTCGCGATGCAATCCGGTTTCACATCGAGGGATTGAAGGAAGACGGCTTGCCAGTCCCCGAAGCCACCAGCATCGCGGAGTACGTGGAGACTTGAGGCCACGAGAACCCGATCGCCTGCAACGCTGCATCTTGCCGATGGACGGGTTCTACAAACGGAAGGCAGTCAAGCGGCACGGGCTAGGCGGCCCCATGGCATTGCCGGCAGTGCAAACCCGGTTCCCCGTGTAGCGGCGGATTACGGCGCGCAAGTGCGCGCCTAATTCGCCCTACGCCGCGCTCAGCATATCGCGAGCATAGGCAAGACACGCGATGATGTCGTCGTGGGTAATGCCCGGGTAATTCTCGAGGATATCGGCCTCGCTCCATCCGTCCGCCATCAGGCCAATGACGAATTCGACCGAAAGCCGCGTCCCTCGAATAACAGGCTTGCCGGCGAGCAGTTCGGGGGCGAGCGCAATGCGAGGATGCTCGGTCATGATCGATTGCTCACTTCCATTCCTGAGTGACGTTTACCCGAACTGAGGGCGCGAGGCGATGCCGGCAGGGGCGAAATGCGCCTCGGGCCGAAGGGCCCGTCCGGCCGCCCATAGGCATGCATGCAGCTGAGATCATTGCCCGACTGCGGCTCAGGCACTCGGGCTCATGCTTCGAGACGCATCGCCCCTTGCGGGACGATGCTCCTGCGCATGAGGCGTCGCGCCGTCCGATGGTCAGGCCGCCTCCGGGACGTAGTGCAGGACCAGCAGCTCCTCGTGCCGGCAGGGCGCGACCGCGTAGGCGCGACCTTGATCGTCGCTGAACTCGACGAGCGACGTCTCGTCGTCGAGCTGCTCAACGATCGTGCCGACCTGTCCGCGTGCAAGACGCTGCGCGGGAAGATCCGTCAGCACCGCGACCACGTCCAAAAGAGACGGCTTTTTATTCCTTGTGCTTTTTTCCGCCTGCATCAACGATCCTCCCGCGCACTTAGGCTTGCGAGTGCCGGCGCCGCCTTACTTGGCTCTGTACGTACTCGCGTAGCGCGCGATTGATGCGCGTTTGATACCCCTCATCGGAAGCAGTGTGGCTCTTGAACCAGGCCACGACATCGGCATCGAGCCGCAGCGTCAGTTGCTGTTTGAGCGGCCGATAGAACAGGCCGCGCCTGGCTCCGGACCAATCGAGAAGCTCCGGCGCGTCCGATGTATCAATGGCATCATCGCGGAGCGTCGCCAACGATTTCAGCTCGGCCCGCTGCTCACGCGTCAACCGCTTAGAAATTCCCTTCTTCATAGGCTCTCCTTTCGCGTGCCGTCGCCTTCCGGGCGCTGATAATACGGCCGACGGGCTCGCCTTCTTCCGTTTGTTCCGGCCAGGTATGAATCACCAGCAGCAACACCGATCCGACAAGTCCAACGGTGTGCCAACGATCACCGTCGGGGTGTGGGTCCGGCTTCGATGCGTGCAGCGGATCGCCAAATACCAGCACCGCGGTTTCGAACGACAATCCATGCTTGGCGCGGTTCGCCGCTGCCTTGTCCGGGTCCCACGTCCAGCGCACCGCCGCCTCGCCCGCTGTAGCTACAGATATGGCGTTACAACGCGGCGTCAAGGGCGCGGTGGGCGCCGTGGTGGCCCCGGGGCCAAGCGCCGGCTTGAATAGCTACTGAATATCAGTATATTCGAAGTCGGGGCTCGCGATGGAATTCGAATGGGACATTACCAAGGAACAAGCCAACCGGAGGAAGCATGGCGTCGACTTCCGAACGGCGGCGTGTTTTTGGACCCGTACGTGATCGAGCTCGATGACCTCGATGCCGCCGGCGAGCTGCGTTTTAATGCCATTGGTCTGGTCGACGACCGAATGCTCTTCGTCACTTACACGATAAGGGGCGACGTTGTGCGCATCATATCCGCCAGAGGAGCGGAGCCGCATGAAAAAAGGAAATATCACAAGATTTAAG
>Ga0306920_100003143_pt1 | contig 20931 bp, 17 predicted proteins | sample flu12Cox44000170_FD_204666 | JGI IMG/M metagenome (GOLD analysis project Ga0306920, IMG submission 204666) | Lab enrichment of tropical soil microbial communities from Luquillo Experimental Forest, Puerto Rico - flux4day.12C.oxic.44.000.170 (v2)... | ecosystem: Environmental > Terrestrial >... | reverse complement strand
GCACGCAGTCGATCGCCGCGAGCGCGTTCTTCGCGGCCATCGCGGCCGGGGCCGGCGGTTCGTACCGTGAGCTCAACCCGCTCGACGGGGTGGCACATGTGGGTTCCTACCTTCGCGTTGCCGGCTTCCCGCTGATCGTGAGCGTCGGCTTCTCGGAGGAGGAGATGCTCGCCGGCTACCGGCGCGAGCTCCTGATCGCGCTCATGGCCGCGACCGGGCTGTCGCTGCTGATCCTCATGGTGGTGATCGCGGGCCTGCGCAACCGCGCAAAACTCAAGGCGACCACGCATGCACTGGCCTCAGCCGAGCAGCTCGCGCACGCGCGCACGCTCGCGCTGCGCGCGAGCGACGAGCGCGAGAGCGCGTTGCGCCGCGATGCCGCGCTGCGCCAGGAGGTGGAGTCGTTCAACGACAAGCTGGTGCGATCGATCAAGACGTTCGGTGCCATGATCGATGCGCTCGCGCGCGCCTCGGACGAGCTCAGCGGGCTTGCCGCGCAGACGCGCGAGCACAGCGGCAAGGTCGCCGAATCCACGGGTCGCACGGCCGAGAACGCCGCCGAGGTCGCCTCGGTCGCCGATCAGCTTGCGCTTGCCGCCAACGAGATTGCTGGCAAGACGCTCGAGTCCTCGCGCATATTCCGTGAGGCCGCAAAGAATACCGAGGCGACCAACAGCGCCGTGGAAGCGCTCGACAGCACCGTGCGCCAGATCGACGGCGTGGTGGCATCGATCTCGAAGATCGCGCACCAGACCAATCTCCTGGCGCTGAATGCCGCAATCGAATCCGCGCGCGCGGGCGCGGCCGGCAAAGGCTTTGCCGTGGTCGCCTCCGAGGTGAAGACGCTGGCCAACCAGACCACGCGCGCGACCGAGGACATCCAGCGCAAGATCAATGCCATCCATGATGCCGGCGCTGCCTCCATCGAGGTGCTCCAGAGCATTCGCCGGCAGATGCTGGCGGTCGAGGACATCAGCGCCGCCGTCAATGCCGCCACCACTCAGCACGGCTCTTCTGCGCTGGTGATCGCCGATACGATCCGGGAAACGGCAAAGAAGACCGCCGAGGTCTCAGACAGCGCCAAGGCGCTGGCGCGCGCCGCCGAGCTTGCCTACGACAGCGTAACCGGCGTCATCGCGCTTGCGCGCGAGCTCGACGGGGAGGCGCATCGGATTTGCACCGAGGCCGATCATTTCCACGATGCGCTGCGCAAGGGTGCGGGGTCGAGCGCGGCGTGAGCGAGTTCCGCACTCCCGCGGCGGGGTGGCTCAGCTCGGCAGCGAGAAGCGCAGGAGCCGGCTCATGATTGGCATGTAGCCCGGCTTGGCATACGGATCGATCTCGAACACGATGGTCTGCGCGCCGAATACGGCGCGATAGGTGCCGCCGGCGGCCAGCGTCTTGCCCCAGCGGGCGAAGTCATAGAACCGCCCGCGCACAAGCTGGTTGCTGGCGACCTCCACGACGTGACGCTCGCCGGGCTTGTCTGTGCGCTCGATTACCAGAACGCCGGGCGCCTTGAGCTCGACCAGCGGGGAAGCGCCGTAAAGCCGCGGCGGCGCGTCGGCCGGGCGGACCTCGCCGCGCGAGATGCTGCCGGCAAGCGTGCCCAGCTTCTCGTTCCCCACCAGCATCTTGCCGGCATCGCATTGCACCTTGATGCGCCTGACCTTGCCCGAGCGCACTTCGCTCTGCAGGGTGCCGACCGTCACCGTCCCGCCAGTGATTGTTTCCTGCATGCATGAGCTCAGGTAGCTCAGCACGAGGGTTTCGTCAGGATCGAGCTTGATGGTCTGGCCGGTTTCCAGATAGTCCATGATCTCGACGCCGGCGGCACCTGCGCTGATCTCCTCGATCAGCGCCACCTGAAGGGGAGCCGCCGCCGCGATCCCTGCGATCGCTGCGAGGATTGCCGCCGCTGCAAATCGAATTTGCATCATGCTTTATATGAGCATGGTTTCAGCTTGCCGAACGGGGCAAAATTGACCGGCCCATCGTGATCAGGCAGCTTCGTCCGCAACACCAGCCGCGACTGCCCGCCCCATTTCGCGCCCTCGTCATTCATGCGGTTCCCCATGCTTGCCAGCCCGCTGCTGACCGATCTCTACCAGCTCAACATGATGCAGGCGTATCTCGATCACCGCGATACTGCGACCGCCGTGTTTGAGTTCTTCATGCGCAGGCTGCCCGTCCGCCGCGGTTTCCTGCTTGCGGCAGGCCTGGAGCAGGTGCTCGACTTCCTCGAAAGCTTGCGCTTCTCCGAGGACGATATTGCCTGGCTCAGGCAGAGCGGCCGTTTCGGCAAGGAGCTCATCGATTATCTTGCCGCCTTGCGATTCACCGGCGACGTGCATGCGATGCCGGAGGGCACCGTGTTCTTTGCCGACGAACCCATTCTGCGCATCACCGCGCCGCTGCCGCAGGCACAGCTGATCGAGACGAGGCTCATCAACATCGTGCATTTCCAGTGCCTGGTCGCCTCCAAGGCCGCGCGCATGATGCTCGCCGCGCCCGGCAAGCTGATGGTCGATTTCGGGCTGCGCCGCGCACATGGTGGGGAGGCCGGATTGATGGCAGCGCGCGCGAGCTATGTCGCGGGGTTTGCCGGCACCGCTACGGTGCTCGCCGGCAAGCTCTACGGCATCCCGATCTTCGGCACCATGGCGCACTCCTTCATACAGGCGCATGAGCAGGAGGAAACGGCGTTCGAGCTGTTCGCGCAGTCGCGGCCTGAGAATCTAACGCTGCTGATCGACACCTATGACACCGAAGCCGGCGCCCGCAAGGTCGTGCGGCTCGCGCCGCGGCTTCTGGCGCGCGGCATCAAAGTCGGGGCGGTCCGGCTCGACAGCGGCGACCTCATTGCGCTGTCCAAAAGCGTGCGCCGCATCCTCGACCAGGGCGGGCTCCGGGAGGTGCGCATCTTCGCCAGCGGCGGGCTCGACGAGGACAGCGTGGCTGCCATGCTGCGCGCCGGTGCGCCCATCGACGGCTTCGGCATGGGAACAAGCCTCACCACCTCGTCGGACGTAGCGGCGCTCGACTGCGTCTACAAGCTGCAGGAATATGCCGGCTCGCCGCGGCGCAAGCAGTCCACCGGCAAGGCGACCTGGCCCGGCCGCAAGCAGGTGTGGCGCTGCTACGATGCAGCCGGGCGCATGTGTGCCGATGTGCTCTCGCTCGAGAGCAACCGGCAGGATGGCGAACCGTTGCTGTCGCTCGTCATGCAGGGAGGCAAGCGGCTTGCGCCTTCGCCGGCGCTGTCCGAGGTCCGCACCCGCGCGGCAGGCGAGCTCGCGCGGCTGCCCGAGCCGCTGCGCCGGCTCGAAGGTGCCGCACCTTATCCGGTCGAGATCGGCGAGCCGCTCCGTCGTCTCGCGGGTGATGTCGATCGGCGGCTGCAGACTCAGTAATCAGTAGTCAGTAATCAGGGATCAGCAGTGAGAGAAACTGCGCCTTCTGATTACTGAGATCTGATTACTGATACCTGACTACTGATGCCTGACTACTGGTTATTCCAATACGTGAGCGCCATGCCCGAGGCTGCACCGCCGATGACGCAGGGGATGCCGATCTCGACCTGCCCGACCGCGGCGGCTGCAATGCAGCCGAGCGCCAGCGCGCCTTGTCCGATCATGCCCCAGGTGGAGACGTCGCGCTTGCTGCCGGGGCCCTTGCGCTTGAGTTCCTCGATCGCCGCGAGTGCATCCTTGCGCAGCCGCGTCGTCTCAACGCTCTCGGCCGCGTCGATCACCTCGTTGAGCACAGAACTGATTTTCTTCGGCTCCGACTTCACGTCGCCCTTGAGCATCGCCAGGAGCTCCGCATCGCGCGCGGCGTTGCTGGCGAGCGTGTATTTGGCCATGTTGCCGACCGTGAGCTTGTCGACACTGTCGCGCTCATTCGCCCACGGCAGAAGGGTGATGATGCGCTTGATCTGCTGCTCGGAATGGGTGGCGAAATAGTAGCCCCAGAGCGTGTCAAGCAGCTCGGGACTGCGGTCGAAGGTGAGCCCGATGGGCTTTGCCGCCGAGGCGGTCATGAAATTGCCTTTCACCTTGTCCCAGAAGCCCGGCTCGGTGCGCTCCAGCGGAATCTCGTCGAGCGTCTGCAGTCTGCCGTCGAGATATTTGTCGACCATCGCCTGCCGCGTCGGCATCTGTTCCCTGAAGCGGCGCAGCCAGCGCTGCCAGCTGTGATGCCCGGAATAGGCGGTCGCCCGCACGACCACCCACTGATCGACCGGCGTGATTGCCGGCACGATTTTTCCAATCAGGTCCTCGGCTTTCGTCGGGTTGGCGCCAAGAACGCCGGCAATGAAGCCCACATAGACGCCGGCGCTTTCCGGCTCCTTGAATGCGCCGAGCGCGCTGAGCGCGCGCACGACCGCAGGCAGGCGGGCGGGATTGGGGTGCGCGTGATAGGTCGCCATCCACTTGCCCACCGCATCCGTCGTGGGAAACTCGGCGGGCTCCGGCAGCGCGGCGGCGGCGCCGCTCGGCGCCGCCAGGACGCCGACGACGGCAACTATCATGATCATGTGACGCATTATGCCTCCCGATCAGATCGAAAGCCCGGCGAGCGTGCCTCTCTTCGCTGCGCGCTGGTCCGGCGTTTGCTGGCCCCGGCGCATGCTGCGCAACTTTGCCTTGCTAAGGCGCCTGTCCCGGGCGCGTTTGGCTTTCGAATTGATCAGACTGCCGCGACATTTTGCGGGCCGCGATGTGCGAAAGTGGTGGCGGGCAAGATGGCCAAGTGAGGCGCATTGCCAAACTGGTTGACGCGTCGTTAACCCTTTGCCGGCCCGTGAGGAATTTGCTACCTGAAAAATCCGGCCGATTCTGGTGTAATGATACGGCGCCGCATACTCCATTACCGATAATTTGGAACGCAGGACGCATGCCGGCAAAATTCAGAGGCGTCATGCAGAGCCCGGTGACGCCGCTGAAGGCCGATTTCAGCCTTGATCTGCCCACATTCGAGCGGCTCCTCGATTTTCACGTGCGCACCGGTGCGCCAGCAATCTCATGGCCGCATCACAAGGGGGAGTCGCTCAACCTCACAATCGACGAGCGCAAGCTGTTCGCCGAGGCCGCCGTCCGGGTCGTGAACGGACGGGTACCGGTCACTATCCATGTCAGCGGACTCGCGGTCGAGGACACGATGGAGCTTGCCCGCCATGCGCAGCACATCGGCGCCGACGGCATCCTCGCCATCACGCCCTATTTCTGGAACCCGTCGCTCGAGGCGATCGAGGCTTATTTCGTGCGGCTGTGCGGCGTCATCGAGCTGCCCGTGCTTTCCTACAACTCGCCCAGCTACCTCGCCGGCATCGAGATTACCGGCGAGTTGATGTCGCATCTGATCGATCGGCTGCCTAATTTCGTCGGCGTGAAGGAGGCAAGCTTCAACAGCGAGAAGTTTCTGGAGATCTCGCGCGCGGCGCTCGCGCTGCGGCCGGATTTCGCGATGTTGACCGGGGTGGAATATCTGCTGCCGTCGGTGCCGCTGGGCGGGGTCGGCTCGTACTCGGCGGCCGGCTCGATCTGTCCCAACCTGTGCGGGGCGCTGTTCGAAGCCTGCCTGCGCGGCGACTGGCCGCGCGCGCGCGAACTGCAATCCAAGGTCTCGTGGTTGTGGCTTCTCTTCCGGGACCAATATCCCTCCTCGCTCAAGGGCGGCATGGTGATGATGGGACGACCGGTCGGACCGACGCGGGCGCCGCTGCCTACCGCGACGCCGGAACGCCAGGCGCACATCCGTAACGAGCTCGAGCGGCTCGGCATCCTCGACAGCGAGCCGTACGGCTGGTGATGCCCGCGTTTGCGCCAGGGCTCGTGCATACGCCGGTGACGCCGTTTGCGCGCGACGGCGCAATCGATTTTGCGCTCTATGGCCGGCTGATTGATTTCCAGCTCGCGAACGGCGCGCAGGCGCTGGCGCTGCCCATGCATGCGGGCGAGTCGGTGAGTCTCACCGATCGCGAGCGCCGCCGGCTGATCGAGTTCGCCATCGCGCATGTGCAGGGCCGCGCCCCGGTGATTGCGCACGTCAGCGATGCCGGCACCGCCACGGCGGCGGCGCTCGCGCGCCACGCGCGTGAGGCAGGGGCTGCGGCCGTCGTCGTGACCACGCCCTACTACTGGACGCCGCCGCCGGCGATGGCGATCGAGCACTTTGCGCAGATCGGCGCGGCCGCAGAAATTCCGCTGTTCATATACAACGCCCCCGACGAGATGCAGGGCAGCCGGGTGACGGTGGATTTCTGCAGCATGCTGATCGCAAGGCTTCCTAGTTTTGCGGGCGTGGTGGACTTGAGCCTCGACTGGCAGTTCATGATCGAGCTGATGACGCGCGCGCCGGAGCTCAAGCCGGGATTCCGGCTCATCAGCGGGACTGAGCTTTTCGTCTCGTGCGCCGCCATCGGCGCAATCGACATGTTTGCTCCCCTCGCGGGCGTTGCGCCCAAGCTCGTCCACGAGCTTTACACGCTTTGCCGCGCGCAGAAGCTGTTCGAGGCTCGCCCTGTGCAGGAGCAGCTGGCGGCACTGCGCCAGGCCGTGAAGCCAGCAGGTGTTGCGGCCCTCAAGGCCGCGATGCGCGCCATGGACCGCGACTGCGGAGAGCCGCGTGCGCCGCTGCTACCGCTGAACCCCGCGCGCCGTCAGCGGCTGGTGAGCGAGATAGACGCCATTGCCGCGCTGTGGAGCGAGCCGCGGGGATGGTAGGGTGGCGCATACTCAGCGGATGCAGCTAACTCCGTATAACTCCCCCTTGCAGGGCCTTGCAGGGGGGAGGGGAGAGGTGTGATGGAGCGTGCCCCCCCGTCTGTCGCAGCAATCGCTTCAGGCCGCGGTCATCCCACCGTCGAGGACGAGGATTTGCCCGGTGATGGATGCGGCCCGCTCGCCGGCGAGAAAGCATACTGCGGCGGCGACCTCCTCGACCGTGGTAAGCCGGTTAAGAGGGATGCGCGCGCGCATCGCCTCAAGGTATTGCGGATCGGTGGTCCGTTCCGCGCGCGCGGGCGAGGCCGTATCCATCCGCCCTGGCGCGACCGCGTTCACGCGAATGCCGTAGCGCGCCCATTCGATGGCCAGCATGCGCGTCATCTGGATGAGCGCGCCCTTCGATATGCCGTAGGCCGAGCGCTCGGCCGCGCCGATGAGCCCGTGCGTCGAGGCGATGTTCACGATTGCGCCGGGAGCACCGCGTGCCACAAGATGCCGGGCGATTTGCTGCGCCAGGAAGAAGGCTCCGCGCAGGTTGACCGCCATGACCTCGTCCCACTCCGCAGGCGTCATCTCAAGTGCCGGCTTGCGCAGGAAGCTTGCCGCATTGTTGACCAGCACGTCGATCCCTCCGAGCTGCGACGCAGCTTCCGCCATTGCGCGCTTGACGCTCTCGGGCTCGCGCAGATCGAGTGTCAGCGGCAGCGCGCGTATCCCGGTCGATGCGATGCGCGCCGATGTCGCCTTGAGGTGATCCACGTGGGTTGCGCAGATTGCGACGTCGCAGCCCTCCTGGGCGAACGCGAGGGCAATCGCCGCACCGACGCCGTAGGATGCGCCGGTCACCAACGCAGCTCGTTTGCCTCTCCTCGCGTTCATGATCGCGCCTTCTTTGCACCGCTGAACGGCACCCGGATCGCCTTGCCGGCACCACTGCGACGGGGCACTTTGTTTCAGGGCGCGGAACCGTAACGCGTCATCCAGCAGGAGGAAATCACATGGACGAGCGAAGCTTTGGTCCCCGTGATCCGGGGAGGCGCGATTTCCTCAAGGCGACAGTGGTCGGCGGCGCGGCGGCGGCCGCGCCTGTGCTGCCGGATAGCACGCAGGCGGAGCCCGCCGCTTCGGCGCCCGCTGCGGCGGGCTACGTGTTCCTCAATATCGAGGAAGCCGCCTTCGTCGAGGCGCTGGTCGACCATATGGTCCCGGCCGACGAGCTCTCGCCCAAGGGCACCGACATCGGCATAAACACGTATATCGACCGTGCGCTGGCAGGAGGCTGGGGCAAGGGCGAGCGCCTCTACATGCAGGGGCCGTGGAAGCCCGGCACGCCGAGCCAGGGCTATCAGTTGCCGCTTGCCCCAGCGCAGCTCTACCGCGCCGGCATCGAGGCCACCAACGCCCATTGCCGCAAGACTTGGGGCAAGCCGTTCGATCGTCTCGACGAGGCGCAGCGCGAGGAGGTGCTGCTTGCGCTCTCCTCCGGCAAGCTTGCCTTCGACAACGGGCTGCCCGCGCGCGTGTTCTGGGGCACGCTCTATCAGACCGTGATGGAGGGCATGTTCGCCGACCCGATCTATGGCGGCAACCGCGAAAAGGCGGGCTGGCGCCTGATCGGTTTTCCCGGCGTGATCGCAGTGAATCGCGAGAACGTGGAGAAATTCCGCGACCGGAAATTCCCCTCCGATCCCGTCAGCATCGCCGACATGAGCTGAAGGGAGGCACACATGGCGACCAAACTGAAAGAAGTCGATGCGGTTGTGGTGGGGCTGGGCTGGACCGGCGGCATTCTCGGCAAGGAGCTGGCCGAAGCCGGCCTCAAGGTGGTCGCGCTCGAGCGCGGCGGGATGCGCGCGAGCGAGAAGGACTTTGCGCTGCCGGGCATCCGTGACGAGCTGCGCTACGTCATTCGTCACGATCTCATGCAGAACACTGCGCGTGACACGCTCACGGTGCGCAACAACCCGAGCCAGGAGGCGCTCCCCATGCGCCGCCTGGGATCGTTCCTGCCGGGCGAGGGGGTGGGCGGCTCGGGCGTGCACTGGAGCGGACACACCTGGCGTTGGACCGACATGGAGTTCAAGGTGCGCTCCCTCTACGAGGAGCGCTACGGCAGGAACTTCATTCCCGCCGATATGACCGTTCGCGACTGGGGCATCACCTACGCTGAGCTCGAGCCCTATTACGAAAAGTTCGAGTACGTGGCAGGGGTATCGGGCAAGGCCGGCAACCTGCGCGGCGAGATCAAGCCCGGCGGCAACCCGTTCGAGGCGCCGCGCCAGCGCGAATATCCGCTTCCGCCGCTGACCACCTTGCTTGCCGGGGAGATGTTTGCGGCCACCGCGAAGAACAGCGGCTATCATCCGTTCCCGCGCCCGTCAGCCAATACCTCGCGCGCCTATACCAATCCCGATGGGACGCGCTTCGGCCCCTGCCAGTACTGCGGCTATTGCCAGCGCTTCGGCTGTGAGGCCAACGCGAAAGGCAGCCCGCATATGACGGTCATCCCGATTGCGCTTAGCAAACCGAATTTCGAATTGCGCACGCATTCCTGGGTGACGAAGGTGCTCAAGGATTCCGACGGCAGGCGGGCGACCGGCGTCGCCTATACCAACGTGCTCAACGGCGAGGAATTCGAGCAACCGGCGGGCCTGGTGCTCCTTTGCGCCTACGCCATCAACAACGTGCACCTGATGCTGCTCTCGGGCATCGGGGAGCCGTACGATCCGGCCGCGGAGAAGGGGGTCATCGGCAAGAACTACTGCTATCAAACCGGCACCGGCGCGACGCTGTTCTTCGAGGGCCGACACTTCAATCCGTTCATGAGCGCGGGCGGCAGCAACACCACTATGGATGACTTCAACGTCAACTGGGAATTCGACCGCGCCCCGCACGGCTTCGTCGGCGGCTACAACGTCTCCGCCGGCTTCAACTCGGCGCTTCCAATCGGCTACCGGCCGGTGCCTGCCGGCACGCCGCAATGGGGCAAGGCGTGGAAGGTGGCGACGGCGAAATGGTACCAGACCGCGATGGGCATCGGCGCGAGCGGCAGCGTCATGGCAAATCGCTACAACTATTACGATCTCGATCCGACCTATCGCAACGCGTTCGGCCAGCCGCTGATGCGCATGACCTTCGATTACAAGGAGAACGAGCATCGGATGGGCCGGCATGCGGCCGAGCTCATCAACAACTTGGCCAAGAGCATGAACCCGACCCGGCTCAACCCGGCGGTGGCGCGCACACAGCCGTGGACGGTGGTGCCGTATCAAAGCACGCACAATACCGGCGGCACCATCATGGGCCGCAACCCGCGCGAGAGCGCGGTGAACAAGTATCTGCAGAGCTGGGACTGCCACAACCTGTTCGTCGTGGGTGCCAACGTCTTTCCGCACAACGCGTCCTACAACCCGACCGGGCCGGTGGGGGCGCTTGCCTACTGGACCGCGGATGCGATCAAGCAGCGCTATCTCAAGAGCCCCGGTCCGCTGGTGCCGGCATGAGCCTTGCGCGTCGGAGCGGCCAGTAATCGTTGCCCGCGTTGAGCGTAGCGAAACAGGGGGAGGGCTCGGATCGCGCCGATCCCGGATTTCACTCCGAGGCCGGCAATTCTTGCCGGCCTCTTCATTCAATCCGGGCTACACGCTGAAGAATAATCAGAACAGCTCGAAATATTCCCGCTGCTCCCATTCCGTGACCTCGGAATTGTAGCGGGCAATCTCGGCCTTCTTGATGCGGAGGTAATAGTCGATAAAGCCTTTGCCGAAGCCATCGGCGAGGCAGGCGTCATCGCGCAGCGCGGAGAGCGCCTCCTCCAGGCTTTTCGGCAAAAGCGGCGCCTCCATCTCATAGGGAGTATCCGCGGAGAGACCGGGCTCGAGTGCGTGCGCCATGCCGTCGAGGCCGGTGAAGATCTGGGATGCCATGTAGAGGTAGGGATTGGCTGCCGGCTCGCCGACGCGGTTCTCGAGCCGCGTGCTGTCGCCCGTCCCGCCCAGCACGCGCACCATGACGCCACGGTTGTCGCGCCCCCAGATGGCGCGATCGGGCGCCAGCGAATAGGTGCGGTAGCGCTTGTAGCCGTTGATGGTCGGGGTGGTGAAGGCGGCAGCGGCGCGCGCATGCGCGAGCAGGCCGGCGAGGAAATGCTGCCCCGTGGCCGACAGCCACTCCGGTCCGTGCGCGGCGAAGGCATTCGCCCCCTTGCGCCGATCGATCAGCGACTGGTGCAGGTGCCAGCCGCTCGGCATCACATTCGCCACTTTGGGCCGGCACATGAAACTCGCGTGACAGCCCTGCCGCCGGCAGATCTGCTTTACGGCGCTGCGGAAGAGCATCATGGTGTCTGCCGGCACAAGCCCGGTCTGCGGCTGGAAAGTGAACTCGCATTGGCTGGGGCCAAGCTCGATCTCGACCGAGCGCAGCGGCAATCCAAGCTTCATGATGTCGCGGCGCAGCGCCTCCAGCAGCGGCTCCATCTGATCGAAGCGGGTCTCGGTGAGATAGGCATAGCCCTGCGAGAGCAGGCTTACCTCGGGTGCTGCGCCCGGCCAGGTGGCATCATCGGGAGCGAGACAGGGGTTTTCCAACTTGAAAACGTGGAACTCGACTTCGAGCCCGGCGTGGTAATCGAACCCGGCAGCCGCGAGCCTTGCCAGCGCCTGCCGGTAGAGATGCCGCGTCGAGAACGGCACCGGCGCACCGTTGCCGAAATACATGTCGCACAGCATCCATCCCGTGTGTGGCGACCACGGCAGCACGCGAAACGTGGTCGGATCGGCAATCATCAGGAAATCGCCGGCGCCTTCCATTTCCGGCATGCCGAAGCCGCCGCCGGGCGTGAACACGGGAAACACGGTCTTGTGCGCGGTATCCTTGGCAAGCAGCGTGGTGGTGATCGAGCAGCCGTCGCGCATGGCACGGATGGCCTCACAGGCGATCAGCGTCTTACCGCGCAGGATGCCGTGTTGGTCGGCAAAGGAGAGGCGCACGACCTCGATCCCGCTCTGCTCGATCGAGCGCTCGACGTCGGCCGCTGCGGCGAACTGTTCCTCGCTCCACAAGCCGTGGCGCTCGACGAAGCTGCGCGCGGTCCGCTCCTGCGAGGATGACATCGGAGAATGACTCTTTAATGCAAACTTGCCGTCTTCGCCTGCAAGGTCGCGAGCAGATCGCTCGAGCCCTGGACCGCGAGGCGCTGGTGATAAAAGCGAAGCCCGTGAGCGCCGCCGAGCTCCTCGCCCGCCCCCGCGCGGCCAGGCCCGCCGTGATTGCATTGCGGCATCACAATGCCGTGGCCAGTATGCGCAGTCGCAATGGCGGGATCGACGGCGAGGAGACGCCCATGGCCGGGGCCGAGCTCGCCGACCATGCGCAGCAGAAGCTCCCGGTCATCGCCGTAGATCGAGGCGACAAGCGAGCCTCCGCCGCGCGCGATCAGCGCGCAGGCGTCCGTCTCGTCGCGATAAGGTATCATCGTGGCGGCGGGACCGAACACTTCGACCTCGTGCACGGCGCGCGCGCTGGCGGCATCCTTTGCCCGCAGCAAGGTTGGCGCCACGAAAGCCGACCTGTCTCGATTGATCCCGTCGAGAGCGGGCGCCTCGGTCCCGCCGCACAGGATCGAGGCCTCCGACGCGAGCCGGCGGATGCCGTCGAAAGCGGCCGCCTGCTGACTGCGCGTGACGAGCGGACCCATCCGCGTCTCGGCCTGCCGCGGGTCGCCGACTTTGACGCCCTTGAGCTTCTCCGCAAGCGCATCCGCCACCGCGTCGGCTTGCGCCGTGAGAACAAAGATACGGCGGATGGCGGTGCATTTCTGCCCGGCCTTGACCGTCATCTCGCGCACCACTTCGCGCAGGAACGCCTCGTGCGCGGCGCCGCCGGGCGCGGCGCCGGGCGGGAGCACGGCGGCATTGATGCTGTCAGCCTCGATGTTCACCGGCACGCTTTTGCCAACCACATTGAGATGGCCGCGCACGTGGGCGGCCGTATCGGCGGAGCCGGTAAACGCGACAACATCGTCGGATGTGAGCGCCCCCAGCAGGTCACCAGCGCCCCCGCACAGGAGGCTCAGCGCGCCCTCGGGGAGCACCCTGGCTGCGATCACGTCGCGCACCATGGCATGCGCAAGCAGCGCCGTCGTAGATGCAGGCTTGGCGAGAACAGGCACCCCGGCGACGAGCGCGACCGCCGCCTTCTCCCACAGACCCCAGCTCGGGAAATTGAACGCGTTGATGTGCACGGCGACACCGCGCCGCGGCACCATGAGATGGACGGCCTGATAGTTCTCGGCCTTGGCGAGCCGCACCGGCTTCTCGTCGAGCAGCATGCGCGCCTCGCCGAGCGCAGCGCCAATGCGGGCGTAATATTTGAGCGTGCCAATGCCGCCGTCGATGTCGATCGCCGCGTCGGTTCGGGTGTTGCCGGAATTCGCGATCGCGATCTCCTCGTAGCGCGCGCGGTTTGAGGAAAGCACGTCGGCCACCGCGCCGACGAGCTTTCCGCGTTGCGCGTAGCTGAGCTGGCGCAGGCCGCCCTGGCCTTGGCGCCGCGCAAAGGCAAGCGCATCCGCGAGATCGAGTCCCTTGGCGGAAACGGTTGCGAGCTCGTCTCCGCTCACCGGATCGACAAGGCGCGTCTCGATCCCATCTCCGCGCATCCAGCGGCCGGACAGGTAGCTTTCCAGTGCTTCTGGCATGGCAGGCATGGGGAGTATCCTCGCTTTCGCGCAGCACGCTCCGTCAACCTCCCTCTTTCAGGGGGAGGTTGACCGAGCGCGCGTCCCGCGGGTCGATCAGTGGCCATTGGGGTTGGCTTTATCCCGCTTATGGAGCATGTGGCCGCAGCCGGCCTTGTTGGCCCAGTATTCCCACGCGCGCCAGGTTTCGCTGGAGTAGGGACTATAGCCGCGGTTTCGGGCATCGATCTCGCCTTGCGAGAGATATTTGATCTCGCCGCCCAGCTGGCTTGCACGCAGCAGCGCGCGCGCGTTGCGTGGAAGATAAACCGACATGCGCACCACCTCGATGACCGAGCGTCCCGCCGAGGCAAAGCCGTGCCCGCGCATCAACGCCACGTTGTTGGCACCTAGGCATTTCGCGAGATCACGCCCCTGCTCCATGTTGATGACCAGCAGATTGGTGTCGCCGAACCTGTCCGCGATGTCCCAGACCGGCACGTTCGCGCCGATGAAGCTGCCGGAATGGATAACCGGACGCAGCGGCCTCGCCTGCGCAATGCCGAAGGGCAGGATATCCTCGGCATGGGCGTGCACAACGGCCTGGATGTCGGGGCGCGCTTCCAGGATTGCGGCATGTATGAAACGCTCGAGATAGAGCGTGCGCTTTTCCTCGCGCACCGGCTCGCCGTCGAGTCCGAGCTCGACGATGTCTTCGCGCTCGACCAGCTCCGGCGCGACCGAGCGCGAGATGAAGAAATGCCGCGGGTTGTCAGGATGGCGCACGCTGATGTGGCCATAGGCATCGACCACGTCCTCGCGCGCCAGGATGCGGTTGGCGACGACCAGGTCGGCGATAGCGCTGTCGAGGGTGCTCATGCTGCGGCTCCGGCAAGGTTAGCCCGCGTCGAGCGCAGGCGAAACGCGGGGCTTCCCGGACTTTCGCTCTCGCTCAATCCGGGCTACGGGACCATCGTCAAAATGTCTGCACAAAAAGATCATCGACCCGCACCGGGCCCGCGATCAGCGTCTGATCCTGGAGATAGGTGATGAAGGCTTCGAGCGTCGGACGATTGGGCTCGATGCCATAGGGCCAGGGGTCGCCGTCGAACAGGTCATGGATCTCATCGATGTCGCGCATCAGCCACGGAGTCATGTAGCGAAGCGCGCGCAGATTGAGCATCTTTTGCAGCGCAATCCGCTTGGCCTCGCAGAACGCCTTGTAAAGGCTCGTCGCCACGAACGGATATTGCTCGTAAATGCGCCTGCGGATAGCGACGAGGTGCATGATGGGATAGATCCTGGTGCGGCGGTAGTATTCCTTCTCCAGCTCGACGTAGTTCGGGAACAGCCGCACGATGTCGGGATTGGTGCGGATCGCGTCGGGCAGGCTCGTGCCCAGTGTCGCGTCGACGGCGCCCTCCTCGATTAGGTCGCTCATCGACTTGCCGGAACGGTTCTGCTCGATCGGGATGGGATCGAGCAGCGGCAGCACGGTCGGGCTGCCGTGCGCGCCGCCGGTGTTCATCGCGCCCTGCACCCAGTGGATCTTGCGCAGGTTGACGCCGTACTCGTGCTGCAGCAGGCCGTTGATGTAGATCGCGGCGCTCATGGTCCATAGCGGCACGCCCACGCGCCTGCCTTCCAGGTCTTTGGGCGTTTTGATGCCGGCCTTGCGATTGACCGCGATGAATCCATGACGGAAGGCGCGTGAGGGAAACACCGGGAGGGCGACGAACGGGCATCGTTGATTGGCGAAGCGCTGGACGAACTCCGAGCTCGAATACTCCGCCACATCGAACTCCTCGCCCCCCGACATCCGATCGAAGATCGGCCGCGGCTCGTCGATGGCGATGAAATTGAGGTCGATGCCGTCGACCTTCACCTCGCCGGTATAGAGTGGCTGCATGCGGTCGTAGAGCCCGCACGCAAACGACAGTTGCAACTTCGCCATTGGATGTCCCCAGTCCAGCAATGCGCGCAGGCTTAACGGCAATTCCCGGTGAGATTGAACCAACTTGACGGCGTGATTCAATTCAACCGGGCATCGCTCTAGCACGCTGCTTATGGCGCACAAGCCCCAGCGCGCGCGGTGGTGTTCAATTGCATCGGCAAAGCGGCCTCAATAGACTGCCGCAGTAGGCCCATCCCTCCCGATTGGGCGAAGGTGACGAATGAACAAGCCAGTGTCGGATCTGCCGCATCCGAAAATGCTGCTCGACCCTTATGCCAGCTGGGCGGTCAACGAGAGCGTGCCCATCACCGAGGACTTCGGGGTCGACCTGCTCAGCGTGCCTACCGCGCCGTGGCCGCGCTTCGGCACAGACGGCGGCATTGTGCACCTCAAGGGGCGCGGCGACTTTGTCTCCATCTTCGTGCTCGATCTTGCGCCGGCCGCGAGATCCTCCCCGCAGAAGCACCTGTTCGAGGAGGTCGTCTATGTACTGTCCGGGCATGGCAACACCATCATCGAGACCGGCGATGGCCGCCGGCACAGCTTCGAATGGGGGCCGAAGAGCCTGTTCGCGCTGCCGCTCAACGCTCGCTACCAGCATTTCAATTCGAGCGGGCGGGAGCGCGCGCGGCTTGTCTCGACGAACAATCTCGCGCTGATGCTCAATCTCTTCCACAGCGAGGCGTTCGTGTTCGACAACGGGTGGGAGTTTCCTGAGCGGCAGGGCGCGGCCAGATATTTCAGCGGCGAAGGGGAGTTCATTCCGGTGCGGCCGGGCCGCAACATGTGGGAGACCAATTTCGTTCCCGACCTCGCCGGCTTCGAGCTGAAAACCTGGGAGCAGCGCGGCGCCGGCGGCTCCAACATGATGTTCATTCTCGCCGACGGCACCATGCACGCGCACACCTCGCAGATGCCAGTCGGCACCTACAAGAAGGCGCACCGCCACGGGCCCGATTTCCACGTCTTTGCGGTGACCGGGCATGGCTTCTCGCTCTTGTGGTATGAGGGCGAGAAGGATTTCGTGCGCATCGACTGGCGGCACGGCTGGGTGTTCGCACCGCCGGACCAGATGTTCCACCAGCATTTCAACACGGCGCCGGATCCCGCGCGCTATCTCGCGGTCGCCTTCGGCAGCCTGCGCTATCCGTTCACCACCGACAAGCGCCGGGTGTTCTCAGGCATGGATGTCAGCGTGAAGGACGGCGGCTGCCAGATCGAGTACGAGCACCAGGATCCGCGCATCCATCGCATCTATCTGGACGAGCTTCGCAAGCACGGCGTGCAGTCGGGAATGGCGAAGTTCATCGACGAGCGGCCCTACGCGGGGGTCTCCGCCTAGGCTCGATCGCAGCAATCCCTGGAATTCGATGCGGATCACAGCTGGCTCCGCAGGCTCCTCCCTCCTCCTTGCAGGGAGAAGGAGGACTCCGAGGTTGCGGCACTGCCGTCGAATTCACCTCACGGGAAGCCTTCGTTAGAGGCGCGCCGGACGCGAAATGCACGATCTCGAGTTCGAGCACCTGCATGTGAGCGCGGAGGATGCCGCGGTCAACGAGGTCGCGTGGGCCGCGGACAATGTCGAGCTTACGACCGTAGGCATCGATATCGGCTCCTCGACCTCGCACTTGATGTTTGCGCGGGTGCACCTGCAGCGGCTCGCGGCCGCGCTGTCGAGCCGCTTCGTGGTGGTGGAGCGGAGGATCCTCTGGCAGTCGCCGATCCTGCTCACGCCTTACCGGCCCGATTACACCATCGACGTCGACGAGCTCGCAGGCTTCATCGGTGGCGCGTATGCCTATGCCGGCATTGCGCGCGAAGAGGTCGACAGTGGCGCTGTCATCCTCACCGGGGAAGCGCTCAAGCGGAGGAACGCGCGCGCGATCGCCGAGCTGTTCTCAGAGGAGGCGGGCAGGTTCGTCTGCGCCTCCGCCGGCCACCACATGGAATGCCAGATGGCGGCGCACGGCTCGGGGGCCGTCGCACTCTCGAGAAGCCGCAATGCGGTGGTGCTCAACGTCGATATCGGCGGCGGCACCACCAAGCTCGCGCTGGTCGAGCAGGGCCGCATCGCTGCCACCTGCGCCATTGCGGTGGGCGGGCGGCTCATGGTCGAGGACGAGGCAGGCCGGCTCACGCGCCTCGAGCCGCCCGCCCACGAGATCGCAGCCGAGCTCGGCATTGATCTGCGCCTGGGCGATGCGCTTGCGGCGGCCGACCGCAAGCGCATCGCTGGCCGGATGGCGCGCCTCATCACCGGGCTCATCGATCTCCGCCAAGGCGGCGAGCTTGCACGACGGCTGCTAGTCACAGAGCCATGGCCGCCCGCGCTCGCCAACAGGCGCATCGAGGGCATGACGATTTCGGGCGGGGTTGCCGAATATCTTTACAAGCGCGAAACGCGCCGCTTCGGCGATCTCGGGGCGGATCTGGCACAGGAGCTACGCCACGTGCTCGCCCACCGTCGCGATCTGCCCCCCGTATGGGACCCGGGCCAGGGCATCCGCGCGACCGTGATCGGCGCCGCGCAATTCTCCGTCCAGATCAGCGGCAATACCATCCTGATCGCCGACCCGGACAAGCTGCCACTGCAGAACCTGCCCGTGCTGGCTTGTCGCTTTGGTCTTGACGAGGAGATCGCGCCCGAGGCCATCGCGCAGGAGGTGCGCGCCGCGGTCCTGCGCGCGGACGTCGTGGAGGGGGACACGCCTGTTGCGCTCGCATTCCCCTGGCGAGGCGACCCCTCGCATGGTCGCCTCCACGCAGTCGCCGCGGGCATCTGCGCTGCACTGCCGCGCACACTCACGGAGCAGATGCCGCTGGTGCTGCTGATCGACGGCGATGTCGGCAAGAGCATCGGCCGCATCATCCTGCACGAGATTGCACCCCGCGCCGACGTGATCGCGATCGATGGCGTGGCGCTCAAGGAATTCGACTACGTCGATATCGGCAGCATGATCGAGATCACCAACGTGGTGCCGATCATTATAAAGTCCCTGCTGTTCAAGTAGCCGGAAGGAAGTGCCCTCCGCTCAGAACGGAAACGGCACCATGCGAACCAGGAACGCCATCACCTCGTTGCCGATCTCGACAATACCGTCGAGAATCTGGTGGGGAATCTCGTTATCTCCGATCAGCTCATAAAGCGGCGCCTGTGCCTCGCCGGTGGCTTCGGGCGCCGGCAGCATGGCGAGCGCAAGCGTGGCGGCTGCGCCGCCAATGACGCCCCATCGCGTGATCGTGGCCCGCATAACTGCCCCCTAGGCTTATCAATCCAACTCTGACGCGCGAACCGCGCCGCATTGTGGCACGGAAGAACTTCGCCGCCGGCTGCCGCCGTGCGCTCGTTACCGTAATGCCGCCAGCGCGCGCTCGTAATGCGACACATCGAGGTAACGCTCAGGCGGCGGCGGGACGCCGCCCCAGTCGCCATGCAGTGTGGCGCGCAGCTTGAGCACGTTGCGAAAGCCGTCCAGATCTATCTTGCCATCGGGCATGAAGCCGCCGCGGGGCGCGATCGCGATCGCATAGCAGCGCTCTGCCGTCTCGTTCGGAATCTTGAGACCATCTGCCAGCAGCGCAACCGCCTCGCCCTTGTTGGTGGGCTTCAGCACCCAGCGCAGGCCCTCGACGTAAGCCTGGATGTAGCGGGTCAGGGTGTCGCCGTTATCGCGCGCCCACCCGCGCAGAGTAAACGCGGTGGTCGAAAGATAGGGTCCGATGACATCGACGGCCGTGGCGAGCTTCTTGAGCCCGGCCGCCTGCGCCTGCAGTGAGAACGGCAGGTTCAGCATGGATGCGGCGACGCTCTTGTCGCTGGTCATCGCCTGGAGGCGGAAGCGCGTGGCGCCGACCGGCTTCACCGTGATCTCGTCAAGCTGCACGCCCTTGAGCCGCAGCATCTGATAGAGCTGAAAGGCAAACGCGGTATCGGGCGCATCGACCACCACCGATTTGCCGCGCAGGTCGGCATAGGTCCTGATCTCGGGCTGCACGATCAGGTCGTTCCAGCCATTGTCGCCCCCGAGCACGACGACCACGTCGACCTTGGCCTGCTCGGCCATTGCAACGGCGTTATCCACGGCGGTGTGAACGATCTGGTAGCGGCCTTGTGCGAGCCCCTCACGCAGCTCCTGTGAGCCGGCCGCGATGCGCCGCTCCACCGCAAGGCCGCGTTTGGCGAAAAAGCCCTGCTGCTCGGCCGCCAGCAGCGGCAGGTTCTGCACGCCCTGGAACACCATGGTCGTGACGTGCGTCTGCGCTTCGGCGGTACCGGGTGCCAAAGTCATCAGCGCAAGCGCGAGGGCGAGCATGCACACCCGCATCGTCGATCCACTCATCGCGCCCATCCGCCGGTCATTGCAGCGCGATGTTTGCAGCCTTGGCGAGCGCAACCGCGATTTCAGCCTCTCTCGCAATGCGCGCATCGAACTGCTGCGGCTCCAGGATCATCGGCTCAACGCCGAGCTTGGTGAGCCTTTCCTGCACGGACGCGCTCTCCACCGCCTTCACGATCTCGGCATGCAGGCGGGCGACGATGTCGCGCGGGGTCTGCCGCGGCACGAGCGTGCCGACCCAGAAATCGAAATCCGAGTTCAGGAAGCCCGCCTCCAGCGTGGTCGGCACGTTCGGTAGCGCCGAGGCGCGTTTCGCGCCACTCACCGCGAGAGCCTTGAGCTTGCCGTCACTGATGAACGCCATCGCCGCTGGCAACGGGCAGAAGTAGAAGTCGACCCTGCCGGCGAGCACTTCGGTCAGCGCCTCCGGTGCGCCCTTGAATGGGACGAGCTGGCCCTCGAAGCCGGCGGCGAGCCGGAACCGTTCGGCGGTGAGATGCGGCGGTGTGCCGATCCCCGCTGCTGCGTAATTGATGGCCCCGGGCTTTGCCCGCGCCGCAGCCACGAGCTCCTCCACCGTGGCAATGTTCTTCTCGGGCGCCACAACCAGCACCAGGGGCACGTTACCGAGCGGGGTGATGCCGGAAAAATCCCGCACGGGGTCGTAGGGGACGTTGGGCTGGATCGCCGGCACCGTGACGAGGCCGTTGGAATGGACCAAAATGGTGTGGCCGTCGGGCTCTGCTTTGGCTGCCGCGCTGGTGCCGACCGTTGTGCCGCCGCCCAGCCGATTCTCCACCACGACGGGCTGGCCGACCTGGGCCGAGACGGCCTCGAACACCGTGCGGGGGATGAGATCGGTCGCGCTCCCGGCGGCATAGGGAACAATGACCCGGATGGGTTTCGTCGGCCATTGGCTTGCGGAGGCGCGCAATCCAGCCAGCGGGGCCATGGCCGCGCCCATAGCAAGGCCTGCAAGCAATCGACTGCCTACAGTGAGAACATCGCGACGATGCATTGTGCTGCTTTCTCCTTGGCTCGCCCGCGTGCCCCGGGTCATATCTCGCGCAGCTCGGGCCCTGCAGGCAAGCGGCATTGTTTCCGATGGAAGTTGTCAACATCATCCATATTGTATTCGGCGTTGTCGTTCGTGTTGCCACCCTTCTGGGCGTTATTGCGATTCATGCCCTCCATCCCAGCCGGATTTAGACCCCCGAGGCCGCTCCCCCA
>Ga0306920_100003142_pt1 | contig 20932 bp, 13 predicted proteins | sample flu12Cox44000170_FD_204666 | JGI IMG/M metagenome (GOLD analysis project Ga0306920, IMG submission 204666) | Lab enrichment of tropical soil microbial communities from Luquillo Experimental Forest, Puerto Rico - flux4day.12C.oxic.44.000.170 (v2)... | ecosystem: Environmental > Terrestrial >... | reverse complement strand
TTCGCTGAAGCGGGAGCCTCTGCGTCTGGTTGGCTGTGCGCGTGTCTTTCCCGCCGGGGCCTGACGGCGAATGAAAGTTTTGGCTTACGAATTTTTTCGGATCCGAGGGAGGGGAAGCGAATGTCTTCGAACCAGCGCCTCGCGTTGCCTTGCGGCCTGCTTTTTCTGCTAATCACCCTGGTTTTCTGCGCCAGCGCGACGGCTGAAAAGATTCGCGTGCACTACGACAAGTCCATCGATTTTTCTAAATACAAGACGTATGGGTGGGCTCCTCATGGCGCAGTCGCACACCCCATGCTGGCTCTCGACATCGTGGGAGCGGTGGAAGACGAAATGAATGCTCGCGGATTGACGAAAGTCCCGGCCAATCCCGACCTGCTCATCCAGATCTATGGTGCGGTCGATTCCGAGGTGAGCATGACGTCGAATAATCCGATCTATAACGCCACGGGAGGAATTCCGCCATTCGACCCCAGTATGTCGTCGCCGGGGAATTCTCTGTATTGGGACGGGTATTACGGGAATTCCACCGTGGTGGTCCACCCTGGCCAGTTGATCGTTGACCTGATCGACGAAAAGGCCAAGAAACTGGTTTGGCGCGGCGTTGGCTCGGAGGCTATCAGCCCGAACAATCCCGACAAGCTGATGAGCGAAGCCAACAGCACCATCAGCAAGTTGTTTAAGGATTACCCCGTGCCCAAGAAGTAAACCGTGGGCCAAAGCCAGGGCGTTTTGCGATAGGGCGCTCATCCACGGTGTGAATCCATACAACGCATAGAAATTTTGAATTTGACGCGCCCCCGGGGTCCTAAGGCACACTCTTGCCCAAGAGAGGCAGTAATGAGCCTGGGTGAGGTTTCTCAACGACGCGCCAATGACCATTCCGTTTCAAGTGGCCCGGCATTCCTGATGTGCCCTCCCACCTTGTACGACGTGAATTACGTTATCAATCCCTGGATGGAAGGCAATGTCCACCGCTCCTCCCGCCAGAACGCCATTCGCCAGTGGGAGCAGTTGCGTGCCGCACTGGCAGGCTTGGCGAGGGTTGAATTGGTGGAGCCCCAGACTGGTTCTCCGGACATGGTCTTCACCGCCAATGCCGGACTGGTGCGCAAAGGGGTGGTCGCGCTGAGCCGGTTCCTGCATCCCGAGCGCCAGGGGGAGGAGCCGCACTTTCATAAATGGTTTGATGATTCCGGCTTCACCGTGCGCGTGATGCCCCAATCCGTGCCTTTCGAGGGAGAAGGCGATGCGCTGTTTGAAGCCGACAACTCCCGGCTCTGGGCGGGATATGGCATGCGCAGCCGGGAAACCAGCCACCCGTATCTGAAGGACACTTGGGGAGTCGAAGTCATCTCGCTTCGGCTCATCGATCCTCGCTTCTACCACCTCGATACCTGCTTCTGCCCGCTCTTCGGTGGATTCGTCATGTACTATCCGGAAGCCTTCGACGCCGCGTCGCAAGTCAATATCGAATTCCGCTATCCAGAGGAGAAGCGCATTGCTGTCTCCCTGCAGGATGCTCTGCGGTTTGCCTGTAATGCGATCAACGTCGGCAAGACCATCCTACTGAACGAAGTCAGTCCGCAATTATCCGGTCATCTGGGGGCGCTTGGCTTCCGCGTGATTCAGGTGCCGCTCACTGAGTTCCTCAAAGCCGGAGGAGCGGCCAAGTGCCTGGTCTTGCGACTCAGCGAAATGGAAGCGACACACGGAGTGAACGCCGCGCAGCAGTCCCTGGTGGCATAGAGATCGCAGGCCGGTTTCCGAGCGTTCCAACGGCCGCCACGTGACTGCCGGTAATCGGATCGGGAGTGAAATGGGCATTTTGCCGACAGCCAGTTTCGCCACCACGACAGGGACTTGCGAGAAGAATCCCAATAGAAGTTGAACGGGTCACAGTCATCGTCGATAACAGTGAACTCCTGACATGATTGGACGAGCTTGCAGCCTGGCAGAGTGCCTTGATCTGATTCACAATTGAAGGGCCGTATCTCAATACGAGAGGGCAGGGAGCAAAAGCCATTCTGTACAGCGCCCGCAATCGGAAACGACAATATCCGGTCATTCTGACGCTGCTTTCCAGAAACGACTGCAACCCATACCTTCCCTTTCTCTGAACCCAAAATCACCCTATCCTTGCTTCCATCACATAACCCGTTCAGCAACTGCCGCGTATTGGAATCGCACTTTACGTCTGCATGTGTTCTCTGCAAAATATCCACCGCGCTTGCAACTGACATCGGTTGTCCGACGCTTGATACGGCACAGAGAAGCAGGATGATGCACAGCCAGGCCATCGCGTTTCACGATCAACACCTCACGCGATTTGAGGAACTAGTTCCAGATTGCCGACGATAACAGGTCGAGTGGCCCGCAATTGCCCCGTTGTTGGCAATTGTGGGATCGCCAGTATCTCTGAAAATCGAAACCCCGGTCACACAGACCTGTGTCCCAAGCCCTTTCGGCTGGTGCGTAAACCATGCACCGTGAAGCGAGGGATTTGTGTCTCCTGCCGGTTCGCGCCTGGCTGCGGGCTTCCATAGTTCCTTGAAAACTTCGCGGTCGACATCTTGTCGGCTCGAGCGCTGCACTAGCGGCTATGCAACTCCTTGCGAATGAGGATCTTATGTGCAGTCATTGAGGGCAAGGATTTTGCCCGAAAATTTCCCCTATCCTCATGAAAACGCGGAATTTCGACATGCAAAAAACTACGTGAAACGTGTTTCCATCGATGGCTTCCATCTGCCCCCGCATTTGTAAAATGCTTTACTATCCAACACTAGGATGTCTTGCCTGCCGGGTCTCTCCATTTTCTTCTCTGCGATTTTGCGGCCTCTACTCACACTCTTGCTTCTGCTGGCGGTGACAGTTGGCCTTTCCGCTCAGTCGTCCGGCAAAAGCGCTTCCCCGCAGGTGGCGAACTTCGTGGACATCGCAGAAAAAGCTGGTCTCACCATGACTAATGTTTTCGGCGGCGTCGACACCAAGAAGTACATCATCGAGACGACCGGTACCGGCGTGGCCATTTTCGATTACGACAACGACGGCTGGCCCGACATTTTCTTCGTCAACGGCACCACCCTTGAGGACATGAAGGCGGGCAAGAGCGGCCCGGCCAATCATCTTTACCACAACAATCACGATGGGACGTTTACTGACGTAACCGCGAAGGCGGGTCTGGCCGATGCAACCGGCTGGGGCCAGGGGGTATGCGTCGGCGACTACGACAACGACGGTTGGGAAGACCTCTACGTCACATACTACGGAAAGAACCGGCTGTACCACAACGAACACGGCGTCTTTAAACTGGTGAGCGAAAGGGCCGGTGTCGCCGGGAACGGCAAGGAGTGGGGCGCGGGTTGTGCCTTTGTGGATTACGATCGCGACGGCCACCTCGATCTCGTCATTGCCAATTACGTTGACTTTGACCTGACCACGGCGCCGGCGCCCGGAGACAGACCCTCGTGCATGTGGAAAGGTGCACCTGTGATGTGCGGCCCGCGCGGGTTGCCGCACCACAAGAACATCCTGTATCACAATCGCGGCGACGGAACCTTCGAGGACGTCACGGTGAAGGCGCATATCGACCAGACGAACGGTCACTACGGGCTGGGCGTTTCCACCCTCGACTATGACGACGATGGCTGGCCTGATATCTACGTTGCCTGCGACAGCACTCCGAGTATTCTCTACCATAACAACCACGACGGTACCTTCACCGACGTCGCCGTTGTGGCAGGCGCAGCGTTCAATGAGGATGGCCGCGAGCAAGGTGGCATGGGCACCACTGTCGACGACTATGACGGTGATGGCCGCCTGGACATCTTCAAAACCAACTTCTCAGACGACACCTCGACGCTCTATCACAACAATCCAGATGGGACGTTCACGGACGTGACGACCGCGGCAGGTCTGGGACTCTACACCAAATATCTTGGTTGGGGCACGATGTTCTTCGATTTCGACAACGACGGTTGGCCCGACCTGATGCTGGTGAACGGTCACGTTTATCCCGAGGTAGACAAATTCCATCTGGGCAGCAATTACCAGGAGCCGCGCATTCTGTACCGCAACAACGGCGACGCTACCTTTAGCGATGTTTCGGAGGCGGCGGGCCCTGGCATCACAACCCCGGCGTCTTCACGCGGGCTGGCAGTCGGAGACCTGTGGAACACGGGGCAGTTATCCGCCGTGATCAGCAACATGAACGACAAACCCAGCCTGCTGAAGAATGACTTCAAGTACGCGAATCACTGGATCGCATTCAAGACGATTGGGACCAAGTCGAATCGGGATGGCATAGGGGCGCGTATCACGGTGCGAGCGGGGAAGCGGTTGCTGCTCAATGAGGTTCGCAGTGGGTCGAGCTACTACTCGCAAAGTGATATGCGGGTGCATTTTGGATTGGGTGCTGCCGCCAAGTTGGATTCAGTCGAGATTCGGTGGCCGAGCGGATTGACCGAGCGTTTCGACAGTGTCGCCGTCGACCACATCAACACGGTGAAAGAAGGGACAGGGGTCGCGGTTAACAACAATCCGCCGAAGAAACCGTAAGGGCAATCATGAGTTGTCTGGGTCGGTAACGGCTTCCAAAGGTCGATCAATGATAATCGCGGACGACAGTTACGATTGTTCGCAACCAACAAAGGGGCTGCAGTCCCTCCGTCATTCTCAGCTCTTCGATTTCCTGGCGGCCGCAAACTGCTCGGTCTTGACGATGCCCTGTCCCTCTTTGACGTGGACCAGCTGATTGACCTTGACGTCTTTCATCGTGTCCACCTGCCCGCTGGGCCAGCGGACCTCGAGCAGTTCGATCTTCTCAGCCTTGCCGATGCCGAAATGAATACGCAGGTCGCTCTGCGAAATGTAGCCTCCGCCGCTGCGGACTTCGTCGATTTGCTGATGGGGCTTGGACTGGTCAGGGGGCTTGGTCACGCACTTGAGACGGGCTCCGATAGCGCTGCGATTTGACTTGGTGCCGATGCACTTCACCTTGATCCAGTTGTTGTCGAGCTTGGAATCACCGCGGATGAGCTGAGGCAGGCCATTGACGGTGTTCACGACGAAATCCACGTCGCCGTCGTTGTCAAAATCGCCAAAAGCGCAGCCACGCGAAGCATTTGGCACAGTGATGCCCGGGCCGCCGAATTGTGTGACTTCACGAAAACGCCCATTACGTGTGTTGTGGTACAGCAGCTTTTTTTGCGCGTATCCGGCTTCTGTTGTCAGTTGCTCGACCTCGGGATAAACGTGTCCGTTGCAGATGAGAATGTCGGGCCAGCCATCGTTGTCGAAGTCGAGCCAGCCGCAGCCCCATCCCAGGTACTGCGTGTGCAGTCCCAGGCCCGCCTGAAAGGTTGCGTCTTCAAACGTCCAGTTGCCCTGGTTGCGATACAGCGATGGTGTATCGCCGGCAAAGTTGGTTTTCAGGATGTCGAGCTGGCCGTCCAGGTCATAATCCGCGGCGGCGACCCCCATGCCGGCCTGCGGCTTCCCGTCGGGGCTGAGCACGCAGCCCGATTCCATACCAACCTCCACGAACTTGCCATTCTTCTGGTTCTGATACATGAGGGATTGCGTCGAGTCGTTGGCCACATAAATGTCGGGCCAGCCATCGTTGTCGAAGTCGCCGACCAGCACTCCGAGACCGTACGTACCATTCACCTTTTTGATCCCCGAGGCATCGGAAACATCGCTGAAGGTGCCGTCGCCATTGTTGTGGTACAGGATGTTCGAACCCCCGTTCAGGCCGGGAGGGCCGCAGGCTACCATTACGGCCTTATAGAGGCATGGACCGCTCTCCGGAACAGGTGCGGTCTTGAGGTCGAGGTCGATATAGTTGGCAACGAAAAGATCGAGTTTGCCGTCGCGATCGTAATCGACAAAGGCACAGCCCGTCCCCCAACGCGTCCTTGTTCCCGTCACGCCAGACTTCTCGCTCACATCGGTGAAGGTGCCGTCGCCATTGTTGTGGTAGAGGATGTTCTTGCCGAAGTAGGTGATAAACAAGTCATCGTTGCCATCGTTGTCGTAGTCGCCGATGCAGACGCCCTGTCCCCAACCCGTATGCTTGAGCCCGGCTTTCAACGTCACGTCCGTGAAAGTGCCGTCACGGTTGTTCTTGAACAGGTGATTAAATGGCTCCTCGCCGGGAGGGAATCCCTCGAGCCGCCAGCCGTTGACCAGGAAGATATCGAGCCAGCCGTCGTTGTCATAGTCGTAGAAGGCCACCCCGCAGCCAGTGGTCTCAAGCAGATACTTGTTCTTGTGCTCGCCACCAAAAATGGTCTCGGCGTTAAGCCCGGCTTCCTTGGCTACGTCGATGAAGGTTACGCCGAGATCGCTGTCAGGCTTCGCGGTGGCTGGAGCTTCCTGACCGAGTGCGGGGAGTGGGCGGGCCAGCGAGAGAACTTCTGAAAACGACAGTACGAGGGCGGAGCGGCAGAGGGATGTGAGAAATTTTCGGCGCGACTGCGACAAAAGAGAATACCCGCCTTGCTGTAGCCCGAGTTAGGGATGAATTTCATTCTCCGGCACGGAAGCGAACAAATGCAAGCGGACGTGGAAGAGCGGAGGGCCTGGATTTTGGCATCGTTCATCGCGATGCATTAGACTCATAGTATTTCTGGTTCGATTAACAACTAGCCAAGGAGTTTTGTTCGATGCGTCGAAAGTTCTTTCTGGTGGTTTTGTTGTTCGGTGTTTTCCTTGCGATTCCCGCAATACAGGCACAATCCAAGGCTGTCGACGCCGAGGGCCATCAGTGGTGGCAGCATGCGGTGTTTCAGGAGATCTATCCGCGCAGCTACATGGACAACAATAACGACGGCATCGGCGACCTGAACGGCATCAACTCGAAGATGGAGTACCTCAATTGGCTGGGGGTCGATGCGATCTGGATCGCGCCCTGTTTCCCCTCGCCCCAGGTGGATTTCGGCTATGACGTGTCGGATTACGAAAACATCGATCCGATGTATGGAACGCTGGCCGACTTCGACCGCATGGAGAAAAATGGCAGGAAAAACGGCGTCGGCATCGTATTCGACTTTGTCGTCAACCACACCTCCGACAAGCACAAGTGGTTTATCCAGTCGGAGTCGTCAAAGACCAATCCCTACCGCGACTGGTACATCTGGCGCGACGGCAAGGGGCCGAACCAGCCGCCCAACAACTGGCTCTCAACCTTCGGCGGCTCGGCCTGGCAGTTCGATGGGAAGACAAACCAGTATTACTACCATTACTTCTATCCCCAACAGCCGGACTTGAACTGGCGCAATCCCAAGGTAGCGGATGCCATGTATGACTCCACGCGCTTCTGGTACAAGCGCGGGGTTGTGGGCTTCCGCCTCGATGCCGTCGATACGCTGTTTGAAGATCCGAACTTGACCGACAATCCGATTCTGCCAGGCAAGAATGCTTACGGTGACCCCAACATTGAGGACAAGTACACCCACAAGCTCCCCGAGGTGCACGACGTGATGAAGGGACTGCGCAAGGCGGCTGATCCCTACAACGCGGTCCTGATTGGCGAGACCTGGACCGACAACGTCTCGGAACTGAAGGACTATTACGGCGCGAACCATGACGAGCTGCAGATGCCGATGGACCTTATGTTCACCAAGCTGAAGCCGCTGTCGGCGGACGTGTTTCGTAAACACATCGGCGCGGTCGATGCCTCGGGAGAGTGGCCGGTATATGTCATGAGCAATCACGACATAGTGCGTGCCTATTCGCGGTTCGCGGACGGCAAGCACGATGACGACATCGCGAAAGTGCTGGCCGGCATGTATCTGACGCTCCGCGGCACGCCCATCATGTATTACGGTGAAGAGATCGGCATGCAGAACAACGATCCGACCCGCAAAGAAGACGTGAAGGATCCGATCGGCAGGCTGGGTTGGCCTGAAGAAAAGGGACGCGACGGCGAGCGCACTCCCATGCAATGGAACGACACTCCCAATGCAGGGTTCACCAAAGCCATTCCGTGGCTGCCGGTGCCGGAGAGCTACAAGACCCACAACGTCGAGAGTGAGAAGAAAGACCCGAACTCAATTCTCAACTTTTACAGAAACCTGCTGGCGCTGCGTCATACCAACAAAGCGTTGCTCGACGGAAACTACATCGCGCTAAACCAGGACGATCCAAGCGTGCTGTCGTATCTGCGTAGCTACAAGGACCAAGGTGTAATCGTTGTACTGAACATGTCAGACAGTCAACAGACGGTCGGCTTCGATCTCTCGAAACAGGGATTCGGCGCCAAGCAGGCGAAGACGTTACTTGCTACGACCAAGGCGACCGGACCGCAGAGCCTTTCAGGCATAGTGCTGGAACCGTACACCGTCTACATCGGAGAAGTGAGCAAGTGACGATCTAGAAACCGTCCGGCCAAGTCCGGAAGATATTTTGGAGACGATGAGGTGTTAAGGGGGCTCTCGGGATTGGCCATCGCCGTACTGGCAGGTATGCTGTTGCTTGCCTGGGCCGCTCCCGAATTTTCTTTAGCAGCGCCGGTGCGGGGCAGTGCGAAGTCCTCGGACGCTGCCGAGTCCCCGGGCGCCCTGGACCTCGCGGGGCAAGTGGTCGATCCATTCCAGATCGCCGCAGGGAAACCAGTGGTTCTCATATTTGTACGCACCGACTGCCCGATCTCCAATCGTTATGCTCCCACAATCCAGGCGCTCAGCCAGAAATATTCCAGCACGGCGGTGATGATGCTGGTCTATCCCGATAGGTCGGAATCGGCGCAAAGTATCGAACGGCACCTGCACGACTACGGCTACAAAATTGATGCATTGCGCGACCCGCGGCACACTCTGGTTAAGCTTGGCGAAGTTAAGGTAACGCCGGAAGCCGCGGTCTTCAACCGCAATCGAGAACTCGTCTACCACGGCCGCATCGACAATTGGTACAAGGAGTTTGGCCGTGCCCGCAGCGCTCCGACCACTCATGAACTCGATGATGCGATACAGGCCGCGTTGAGTGGCCAGTCGGCGCCCGCTTCCGTCAGCGGAGTCGGTTGCTACATCTCGGACCTGCAATGAATCACCTGCGTTTCGGCCCGCTTCGGATATTCACCATCGTTGCATGTCTGGTGCTCGCCGTGGGCGGTTGCGGGTCGAGGGTCTGGTCCCTCGGTCCAAACACTCCCCCTGCGAACGTCACGTTCAACCGCGACGTCGCTCCCATCGTGTATCAATACTGTTCTGCGTGCCATCGACCGGGCGAAGCCGCCCCGTTTCCCTTGCTGACCTACCAGGACGTCAAGAAACACGGGCATCAAATTGTGGCCGTCACCCAGACGCGTTTCATGCCTCCCTGGCTTCCCGAGCCGGGACCGTTGAAATTTGCCGACGAACGGCGGCTCTCTGACCAGCAGATCGCCACCATTCGAGCTTGGGTCGACCAGGGAATGATGGAAGGCAAGCCCTCCGATCTCCCCCCGAAGCCGAAATTTGTCGAAGGATGGCAACTAGGAGAGCCGGACTTGATCTTGAAGGCGGCAAAACCATATATGCTTCCTGCCACCGGCGTCGATACGTATTGGAACTTCATCCTACCCCTGCCGATCAAGGAGACGAGGTGGGTGCGTGCGATCGAAATTCGGCCGGGCGACAAACGGTTGGTGCATCACGCCAACATTCTGGTTGACCGTTACGAGTCGGCCCGTCGCATGGAAAAGGTCCCGGGTAGCGGATTCGGAGGAATGGAAATCAGGATCGAATCAGAGGTGTTCGATCCCGATAGTCACTTCCTGTTCTGGAAGCCGGGGACCGTCGTCACAAACGAGCCTGACGGAATGGCGTTGCGCTTAGATAAGGGCACCGACCTGGTGCTGAACACCCATCTTCAGCCGTCGGGAAAAGGCGAAGCCATTCAGCCGAGCATTGGTCTTTACTTCACCGAGAAGCCGGCAACTGTCCATCCAATGCTGCTCCAGATGCAGAACGACACCGCACTCGACATCCCCGCAGGCGAGAAGAACTTCGTAGTGACGGACGAATTTACGCTACCACTGGATGTCGACCTGCTGGGTATCTATCCGCACGCGCATTACCTCGGTAAAGACATCCTGGCTACCGCCGTGCTGCCCGATGGAACAACCAGGACGCTGATTCACATGAAGCAATGGGACCTGAATTGGCAGGCTGTTTACCGCTATGCGGAACCGGTCTCCCTTCCCAGGAACACTGTCATCACGATGCGGTACGTTTACGACAACTCGGAGGAAAATACCGCCAATCCCAATCATCCACCTGCACGTGTGCGGGGAGGGAACCGCTCAACCGATGAGATGGCGCACCTCTGGCTACAGGTGCTTCCGAAGAATGACCCATCGCAGAACGGCGACCCGCGCATGGTTTTGCAGGAAGCGTGGGCCCGCCATGAAGTTGAGAAGGCTCCCGAGGCGTTTGAGGCACACTACAACCTCGCCGAGATGTTGCAGGCACGAGGAGCGCTCGACGAAGCCATCGTGCAATTTGCGGCGGCGGCGGCGATCCGCCCCACAGATGCCGTTGCCAACAATGCCCTTGGAGGGGCCCTGCTCGCAAAGGGAGACTTGCCCGGGGCGGTGCAGCGATTCAATGCGGCGCTAACGGCCCAGCCAGACTATTTCGACGCCCACTACAATCTGGGAAACGCGCTCGCATCGCAGGACAACTTCGGCGGAGCCGTAGAGCAGTTCACGGAAGCCGTGCGGCTAAACCCGGAGGATGCTAACGCGCAGGCGAACCTGGGGACCGCGCTGGTGCAACTGGGACGTTTGACGGAAGCGCGATCGCACTACGAAGCGGCGCTGCGCATCGATCCCACCAATCAGTTGGCGCGCGACAACTTGCAACAGCTCGAGCAGATCACGAAAGGTACTCCGCACTGATCAGCGCAATTCCCACTGCAACCTCGATGGAACTACCGGCTGTGTTCAGTTCCGGAGTCCCGCCGGGATTTCGCAGGAGTCGCACTCGATGTACATTGGCGAAGTATCGAAGGATTCGGGAATCCTAGGACCGGGCATGGAGGTTCAGGGTGTCAGCACGGCTTAACCGACGGACCAGAGGCGGGCTCGTCATGGCCCTTCTGTTTGGTATGGCCGCTGCCGTTGGCCGTTCGCAGCAGAAAGAGGCTGCCAAGTCTGATGCCAACGGATATGTAGGCAACGAGGCGTGCGCTCATTGCCACACCTCGATCTACCAGTCGTTCACCCGCACCGCTCACGCGCATGCGAGTGGTCCCGCGGCAGAAAACCTTGTTCCCGGGGAGTTCTTTCATCAAAAATCTGGCGTGAGCTACCGCGTCTACTCCGGGTCGGGAAAAGCTTGGCTGGCATTCGAGCGACCCGGCGATCCGGCCGTACGCGGCAAACGCGAGCTTCTGTACTACATTGGCCAGGGACGCCGCGGCACAACCTACCTATTCTCGATGGACGGGTTTTTCTTCGAGACCCCAATCAATCTCTACACCAGCCGTCATGTGTGGGACATGGCACCTGCCTATGGCAGCGCGCGCGAAATCCCCATGAACCTGCCTGCGCTAACCAGTTGCATGGACTGTCACGTCAGCGGCATACGCCCTCCTATCGAAGGCACGGAAAACCGGTATGCGAATCCGCTATTCCTCTACTCAGGAGTGACCTGCGAGCGCTGTCATGGCCCGGGCGCGAATCACAGTAAGTCCGGCTCCATCGTCAATCCTGCAAAACTCCCCGCCGAGCGGCGCGACCAGGTTTGTATGCAGTGTCATCTCGAAGGCAATGCCGCCATCGAGCGCCCCGGCAAGCATCTGTACCGCTACCGGCCGGGTGACGATTTGTCGGACTACATCCGCTATTACGTCCTTACCGACAGCGGCAAACCCGGGATACGCGCTGCCAGCCAGTTTGAAGCCCTGGCGCAGAGCACGTGCAAGCAGAAATCGGGCGATGCGATGGCATGCACGAGTTGCCATGACCCGCACCGGACCATCGCTCCTGGGGAGCGCGTGGCCTTTTATCGTGCGAAGTGCCTGGCGTGTCACGGCCCCGCATTTGCAGAAAAGCATCACCAAGATCAACCGGATTGTACCCAGTGTCATATGCCAGCCGCCTTGAGCAGCGATATTGCTCATACCGCCGTCACCGATCACCGCATTCCGCGCAAGCCTTCCCTTGGACCGGGGATCGAAAATGCGGGCTCGCCGTCGCTGCCTCAGTTGGTACCGTTCCCTCCCTCCAAAGCGGCCGATCACGACGTGCGCGACCTCGCCTTAGCCTGGCAGTCCATCGTGGACAGCGGTATGACCATGGCGCAGCCCCGGGCTGAGGGTCTACTGCGGCAGGCGGCTGCGCAGTCTCCTGATGACCCGGCTGTGTTGTCGGCATTGGGCTACGTGGAACAGACCAACGGCGCTAGTGACAAGGCCCGGGAACTGTACCGCAAGGCACTGGCCATCGATCCGACCCTCATCGAGGCTGCAACGAATCTCGGAGTGCTTGAGGCCCAGTCCGGACAACTTCGTGAGGCCGTGCGGCTTTGGCAGGGAGCCTTCCAGCGAGCGCCGGGGCGCAGCAATATCGGAATGAATCTGGCTAGTGCATTTTGTGCCGCGGGACAGTTCAGCGATGCCCGCAGCTACACACTGCGTGTGCTCCAGTTCAATCCCGATCTCGGATCGGCGAAGAAGCTGCTCAATCAACTCAATGCCGAACCACCCAAATGCGGTCGTTGATTTACTGCGATTCTGACTGCTGGTTGCGCAGTTGCTCAGCCACCTTCAGTTCGTGCTCCGCCTCATCAGTTTTGCCGGTTTCGCGATAAGCCTGTCCCAGAAGCTGGTGAGTCATGGGGTTATTCGGATCCATGGCCGCTGCGTGCTGCAGGGTGCGAATTGCCAGCACCGATTCGCCCTTCTTTTGAAGCACCTTCCCCATCAGGATGTACGGTCCAGTCGAAGTAGCATCCAGCCAGATCGAGCGCTGCAGCAGGCGCTCGGCCTCCTCATACTTCTGCACCCTTGAGTAGGCGTCGCCCAGCTTGTAGTACGCCGCAGGGTTGGCCGGATTGACTACCAGCTCCTGCTGAAAGTCGTTGATCGCCTCCGGGATCTTCGACATGAACATATGAATCTCGCCGAGCAGTTGGTGGGCCAGGGGAAGCTTCGGATCGGCATTAATGGCCTTCCGGGCATACTCTTCCGCGATTGGAATGAATTCCTGTCGGAAGAGCATACGGGCGGTGAACAGGTAGCTGGCTCCGGAGTCAGGCGGCACATCAAACATTTTCGCGAAGGCCTTGCGGGCATTGGGATAGTCCTTCGCCTGGATATAACTCATGCCCAGAATGTACGACGCATCGACATTGGCCCGCGGATACCACCCTTGGACTTTCTCGAGATACGGAATTGCCTCCGCCGGACGTCCCGCCAGGTAATACGAGAGCCCGAGCAGTTGCACCGCTTCTTTGTCATTGGGATCATCGGCCAGGGCTTGCTTTAGATTGTCGGCGGCTTTCATGTAGTCGCCCTTTTTGTAATAGGCTGTTCCGAGTTCATGCGACAGACCGGCCGGCTTTGGCGTTCGGGCCGCCATCGCCTGCAATTCCTCGATGGCCTCGTCGTATTTGCCCTGCTGCGAGAGGCGCCGTGCTGCGGCGAATTCAGAGTCAGTGCTGGCTTGCTTCGAAGGCTGTGAAACCGAAGCGGGCGGCGCAGATGAGGCTGGTGTTTGAGCTGCCATTGTTGCAGCGCTTACGCAGAGAAACAATACAAACCGAATGCCGTGCGACATCGAATCCGGGTCTCCAAGTGCATTAGAGCATACCGCGCAGTGGCATTGCGGTGTGCACGAGACCAACCGAAAGTGTGTTTTTAGATATTCGTCCTTAGGAGACTGCAGTCAGTGCAGGAACGCCGACGCGCACCAGAGGATGGGCGCCTGGCCGTGCAGATCTCCAGTGTTGCGTGCCCGTTCGAGGTAATAGTTGAGGTCGTTCTTCCGTCCCGTTCCTTCGCAAACGTTCTTGATGTCGCCGTTTGCATCCAGATAGCTGACCATCGCGAGCCATCCCTTGCGTGCAGCCTGGCCATAGATCTTTGTGTCGAGCCATCCGTTCTTGACGCCCGTAATCATCGCGAAGGTAAACATACCTGTGCTCGAGCTCTCCGGCCAGGCTTCTGGATGATCGAGTAGCTGCCGCCACGTGCCGTCGCGGCCCTGCAACGCAACCAGCGATTTCATCATGGACAGGTAACTCGCCATGATCCGCGCGCGCTGTGGGTGCGCAGGAGGAAGTGAACGGAGCAGTTCAGCCATCCCTGCCGCTACCCAACCATTGCCCCGTCCCCAGAAGAAGGGGGCATCGGGGGCGTGATAGAAGAGACCGTTGGGCTGCTGCAATTTATTGAGGTACGCGGTCATCTCTTGTGCCACCCGGTCGAGATATTTGGTTTCACCCGTCGCACGGTAGGCCTGCACCTGAAGGATCGTGAGCATGAACATATCGTCGATCCAGTATCGGGTCTCGCGGCTGAGACCGTTGGAGGTGGGCGACTCCCACTGATGGTCCGCAAGCGTCAAGCCAGTTGTCAGGTATCGCGGCTGTCCCGAGGTAATGAAGATTTCGAGTGGAACAGCACCGGAAACGGAATAATCCACGTGCTGCTTTTGAAGCGCGAAGCCCAGGAGTTCGGGCGTGAATTCCGCATCGAAGCGCTGAACCAGCCGGGATGTCAGATTGCCGTCGTGGGTAAGTTGTGCGAAGGTCAACGCGCCGTACCATGTGCAGATTGCGGGATACAGGGGCGCAGTCTGGCTCAGATTTACCGTCGACAGGAAGCGTTCAGCCACACGCTTGCCGACAACTGCGGGCGATGATCCCGCGGGCCAGTTGCGGAACTCCTTGGGCTCTGCCGCGTACAGCGATGAAGTCGCCAACATGCAGCTCAGCAACACCAGAATCACTCGTTTGGACAAATACAGGATTCGTAGACTCAAAAGAAAACTCCCCCCATCGTCCCAAGGCGATGCGTGCTGGTGTCCTTCAAAGTGCGGGTCAAGTTTCAATCTAGGCGTTTGATTGTCGGCCGCCAGATAATTCACTGTAGTGGTGCGGCTTGGGCCACGCCGACGTACTTGTCTGCGCCGCCGTAATAAAACAGATAGCGGCCGCCGTGTTCAACCATCCCTTCGACGAATACGACGTTGGGAACCTGGCCAACCTTTTCCCATTCCTTTTCCGGGCCGAAGATCGGCTGCTCGCTGCGATAAAGAACTTTGCGTGGGTCCTTGCGATCGAAAACGGCCACACCCGTGCGGTATACCAACTTGTCATCGGCGCCGTTGTAGATCAGCACGATGCCATTAGGCGTAACGATCGGAGGCGGTCCCGGTTCCACGACACGCGAGTCGAACTGTCCCGGCCTGCGAGGCAAAACCGGCGTCTTAGTCGCCTCCGTCCAATGAATCAGATCGGTCGAGTACGCCAACCCCATCTGGTCGTTCTTGTCAGGTGTGGTGCCCAGAAAGTACATCCAGTACTTGTCATCGATCTTCTCGGGCACAATCGCGCCTGATTTGGTCCATCCGGTATTCCAGTTACCCTTATAGGCAGGAAGGATGACTCCCTTGCGCTCCCAGTGGATGAGATCGTGCGACGTTGCCAGACTAAGCTGGGCATCCTTGGTGTTGTAACCGGTGTAGGTCAGGTAGTACGTGTCGCCGAACTTTACCAGGCGGGGATCTTCCACACCGCCATCCTTTTCGTATTCCGCTTCTGGCGACAGCACGGGCTCGGGACGGCGCGTAAAGTGAATACCGTCGATGCTTTCGGCGTAGCCAAGCCGCGAGGTGCCTTTCTTGTCCTGTGCGCGATAGAGCATCACGATCTTGCCGTCATGCGCCACCACCGCTGGGTTGAATGTGCCCGCCGACTCCCAGCCATCGCCTTGCGGAGCGAGGATGGGCGTCTGAGAGGCACGGGTCCAGGAACCGAACGGCACTCTCAGATCCGCAGCAACGAGTAGACAGCTAGCAGAGAGGACGATGAGCAGCGATCCCAGAGCAATCGTGCGGCGCGAATTCCGCTGAATGTTCATGCGCTGCAAATTGTAGCGCTGCTTGTCTGTCACATGATAGGAGAAACGCTTCCTTGAACCCAGAGCGGTCGAGGCATTAGCCTCTTGATATCGTGTCGCAATCATCCCTATCCAACCCCGCTCCCGTGTGGTTTCCTGCAATCTTGCCGTTTGCGGCGATGCTTGGGCTTATCTCCGTCGGGCCTCTGCTGGCGCAAGGGCCTGCAATCAGTAGTTCAGCCGCCAAGGCATATGAAAGCGGAGTTGCAGCCATTCAGTCCGGCGATGTAGCGAGAGCGCAATCCGAGTTCGAGCGCGCAGTGAAACTCAGTCCAAACAGCGCCGAAATGCATCTGGCCCTGGGTCGGGTGCTGCTCCAACGGGGGGACGCGGAGGGCGCCGTGACGCAACTGCGGGCGGTGGTCGGTTTGCAGCCCAGCCTTGCCGGGGGGTATTTGAATCTGGGGCAAGCGCTGCTGGCCAAGGGACTAACCGACGAGGCAGTCGCGCAATTGCGCCAGGCGATCAAACTTACTCCAGAGGACGCGGATGCTCATCGCGCCTTGGCGCGCGCCCTGAGCGCACAACAGAAAACGCCAGAAGCCCTCGCCGAGATGAAAGAAGCCGTGAAGCTGGCCCCCAACAGCCCGGAGGCGCACGACGAGTTGGGATCGCTCCTGGCGCAGAGTCAGCGGTTCACTGAGGCAGAGCAGCAGTTTCAAGTTGCGCTGCAAATCAATCCTGAGTACCAGCCGGCGCATTTCCATATCGGCGTGGTGCGGTTGAACGCTGGCGATTCCGCAGGCGCCCGGAAGGAACTCACCCGGGCAACTGAGCTGAATCCCAAGGACGGCCGTGCCTTCTACTACCTGGGAGATGCGTGCCAGGCTGCGGGTGACAAATCCGCTGCGGCAGAGGCTTACGAACAAGCTGCCGCGCTGATGCCTGAATCAGCGGAACTCCAGACCAAGCTCGGGCTCGCGCTTCAGCGCACCGGCGACGTCGAAAAAGCCGCGGCTGCCTTTAGACGGGTGATTGAACTCACGCCCAGCAATCCCGATGCGCATAACAATCTTGGCCTTGCGCTGATGCAGCACGGTGAGGGCGAGGCGGCAGTTAAGGAGTTTCAGGAGGCGGTCAGGCTGCGCCCCGAAGACTCGGGATACCGAGGCAACCTGGGCATCGCCTATATGCAACTCTCCGATTATGACGCAGCCGTCGACCAGTTGCAGCAGGCCCTGAAAATTTCCCCCAATGAGGCTTCACTGCATTACGATCTCGGACTTGCACTGAAGCTGAAAGACAATTTGCCGGCGGGAATTGCCGAGATGAAGAAGGCCATCCAACTGGATCCGAAGTTGGTTGACGCCTATTACACGTTAGGGATCTCGAAGTGGCAGCAGGGAGAATTTCCTGCGGCTGTGGAGAATCTGCGTAAGGCAGTGGAACTCAAAGCTGACTACGCCGAAGCCTATTACACCTTGGGGTCGGTATTGAAACAAATGAATCAATTGCCGGAGGCTGCCCAGGCTCTGCGGGAAGCCATCCGTTTGCAACCACTGTTTGCGGGAGCGCATACGACATTGGCTGCCGTTCTGCGACAGATGGGCGACACGGCCGGAGCTGAAGCCGAGACCCAGCTTGGCGACCAACTGGTCAAACAGAAGATCGGGCAGCAGGGAGCCACATTCGCCACGAACTCAGGCAAGCGCATGCTCAATGCTGGCGATCTCGATGGCGCAATTTCGCAATTTCGAAACGCAGTTACACTCTCGCCCTCCTACGCCCCGGCGCACTACCAGCTGGCGGTCGCTCTGTCCCGGAAAGGCGAGAAAGCAGAGGCTGCTGAAGAGTTCAAAAAGGCAGCCGAACTGGATCCAAGACTGAAGGCCAGCCCCTAAGCAAATTACTGTCTAGATTCCCCAAAGGCTTGCCGCTTAGACGCCAAATCGATTTTGTATAGGTGTAGGACCACTTCCTTGGAAATTTCTCCGGCTACTTCAAAACAATTATTGACAGATGTTGACAACCCCCTTGACATGAGCCATTTTCCGGATATAGCGTTGCTGACAATGACGTCGGGGTGGCGTGGGGTTGTCGCCTGCCTGACCGAGTTGCATCTTAATTGCGTAATTTATGGACGACTTGGTCCCAAGTCGAGTCGCTGAATTACTTTCGCCCTGCGTCGAGGGACTACCATACTCACTTGATCGAAGCTCTTCTCTACTTTTCTCCACTTCAATGGCAGTAACGGTTTCCAGCAACAAGATGCAGAGGTTTCACGAGCCGTGTAGCTATCAGGCAACACGGCCGGAAGTCCACTGCGGAGGATGAAATGACAAAACGGTGGGTGGTGTCTTTAGTAGCTTGCATGGTTCTGGCGCTGGCTTCGACTGCAGCATACGGTCAAGCAGTGTTCGGAAACATCGTCGGTACCGCAACCGATCCGCAGGGTGCGGCTGTTCCCAATGCCACGGTGACTGTCACCAGTCAAACCAAGAACACCTCGGTTACCACGACTACGAATGAGTCTGGCAACTTTACGGTGACGCACTTGATTCCGGACGTGTACAAAGTCAAATTCGAATCGGCAGGTTTCAAGACGTTCGAGCAGGGAGATGTCCCGGTGAATGCCGACGGCACCCAGCGCGTTGACGTCCAGTTTGTCGTCGGCTCCACGGCCGAAACCCTGGAAGTGACGGGCGAGCCGCCGCAGTTGCAGACCGACAAATCTGACATCGCGATCCAGTTCAATCAGACGTACGTCACGGATTTGCCAGTACTGAACCGCAACTTTACCACGTTCGAGTTGCTGTCCCCGGGTACGCAGAAGCTCACCGGCTGGAACCATGCCAACACCGAGAATCCGCAGGGCTCCCAGCAGATCTTTGTGAACGGTCAGCACTTCAGCGGAACCAATTACCAGTTGGACGGCACCGACAACCAGGACCCGATCCTGGGCATCATCGTGATCAACCCCACCTTGGATTCCATTACCGAGGCCAAGATCGCGCTGCAGCAATATGACGCAGAAATGGGCAAGGCTGTCGCCGGATACGTTACCGCGCAGACCAAGTCGGGCAGCAACGCCTTCCACGGCAGCGCGTTCTGGTTCCGGCAGTCCGACGCCAATCAGGCACGCAATCCGTTTACCCAGTACGCGCCGGATCCGGTCACAGGGCGTTTTATTCCTGCCGCCAGGTGGCAGCAGTTTGGCGGCTCGATCGGCGGGCCGATCCTCAAGAACAAGCTGTTCTTTTTTGGCGACTACCAGGGCACGCGCCAGAACACTGGTATTACCAACATTCTCAGCATCCCGACAGCACTTGTGCACAGTACCTGCGGGGTGACCACCGGTATGTGCGATTTGAGCCAGTATCTTGGCCAGACCGGCGGCGGTGGCGATTCGATTGTTCAGCAGGGACAGGTGTTCAATCCCAATACTGGCAGCCAAATCAACGGCGCTGGCCGGGCCATGTTCCCAGGCAACCTGATTCCCAACAGCCTGATTTCGCCCCAGGCACGTGCCATACTGGGGTTTTTCCCGCTTCCCAACACTGCCGGCAACAACAACGGCACGCTGAACAACTATGCCGCTGCCGGTGCCGGTCCGTTCAGCCAGAATGCCTTCAATACCCGCATCGACTGGGTAGCAACCCAAACTCTGAACGTGTTCGGACGCTATAGCCAGAGCTATTTCAGCGTTTCTGGCGCGCCCAGCCTCGGGCAAGCTGGCGGCACAGGTTTCGGATCGGGCGGACTGGCCGGCAGCTCCATCATTCACAACTACAGTGTGTCAATCGGAGCGACCAAGACCTTTGGCCCGTCCTGGGTTGGCGACTTTCGCTTTGGCTGGTTCAAGTACAATCCTGAGACCCACAAGTTCTTTGAGGGTAAGACACCCATGAATGACGTCGGCGCCCCTGGTTTGAACATCACCAACCAGGGAGCGCAGCAGGCGTTATTCACCTCAGGACTGCCCGCTTTTAACGGTGAGGGTGGATCTGGTCAAACGCTGTCGAATTTTGGTGAAGGCCTAAATGTAGGCCGCTGCAACTGTCCGCTGATCGAAAACGAGAGCCAATTCCAGGGAGTTAACAACTGGACGAGGCTGTGGGGCAACCACTCGTTCAAGTTTGGCGCTGATATTCGTAGCGCCAGCAACCTGCGAGTGCCCAGCGACGCCAACCGCACCGGCGTGCTGAACATCAACCACCAGGATACGGCCGGCAGCGATCCGAATAGCACCGCTGCCGCCTCGCTAGGCGGCTTGGATCTGGCGACCTTCCTGTTCGGCAACGTGACGCAGATCCAACGCTTTGTCAGCACCAGCCTGAATGCGTCGGAACACCAGTGGAGGTTCTTCTTCTACGGCCAGGACACATGGCGCATTACCCCGAAGTTGACCATCAACTACGGATTGCGCTGGGAAATCTATAAGCCTGAAACCGTGAACGCGCCGGGCAACGGCGGCGCGGCCAATCCGGTGCAAGGCATCATCCGGGTAATGGGAGAGGGTCCCTTTAGCCTCAGCGGGAACATCAACGGCAAGAACAACGCATTCGCGCCGCGCTTGGGCCTAGCCTACTCCATGAACGAAAAGACTGTAGTACGCATGGGCTTCGGCGTCAGCTATGACATCGGCGTATTCGGCTCAAACTTCGGGCACGCATGGACCCAGAACCTTCCGGTTCTGGCCAACCAGACGATTACTGCGACCACCAATAATGCTGCCGCCTCTAACAACATTATTGCGGCATTCAACCTGGCTCAGGGACCACCGGCATTTGTGTTCCCGGCCATTCCTTCCAACGGAGTCTTTCCGTTGGGTGGCCCGCAAGGGAACGTACAACCCAGAATGCGTCCCACGAGTCAGGTATTGCCT
>Ga0306920_100003141_pt1 | contig 20933 bp, 17 predicted proteins | sample flu12Cox44000170_FD_204666 | JGI IMG/M metagenome (GOLD analysis project Ga0306920, IMG submission 204666) | Lab enrichment of tropical soil microbial communities from Luquillo Experimental Forest, Puerto Rico - flux4day.12C.oxic.44.000.170 (v2)... | ecosystem: Environmental > Terrestrial >... | reverse complement strand
CTTGGGCTGCGACATCCGGCTCAACGGCAATACCGCGATCGTGCACGGTGTCGAGCACCTGCAGGGCGCCCCGGTGATGGCGACCGACATCCGCGCCAGCGCGGCGCTGGTGCTGGCCGCGCTGGCCGCCGAGGGCGAGAGCCGGATCTCGCGCATCTACCATCTCGACCGCGGCTACGAGGGCCTCGACCGCAAGCTCGAGGCCCTCGGCGCCTCGGTTCAGCGGATCCAGGAGTAGCCGGCCGCCAGATCGGCGCCGGGTCGCGGCGGCCCGCGGTCCTCTCCGCCCGGCCCGCCCGCCCCGGGGGTCGGGCGTCCGGCGCCGCTGGTTTCGCGCCGCGGCGCAATTCCCTGCTCAAGCGGCGCGCGGCGCGTGCCGACAACCGGGAACAGTCACGGAGTCCGTCACCCCAGACCCTGCAACCGGTACATCCTGCGCCCCTTGAGCATCGCCTCCCGCCCGGTAGCACGCGCGTGCCCGTGAACAGCCTGCGCACGCGCGCCCTGATCGGCCTCGCGTTCTTCGCGCTCATCGTGATCTTTGGGGTCCTGCTCTCCGCGGCCGGCGGACGCGCCACACACGGGCCGGAAGAGAACCCGGCGACCACCGTCAGCCCGGTCAGCGTCGAGCCCACACCCACACGCGCCGCCGGCGCCCTGCACCCGCGCCCGAGCCGGCGCACCAGCCGGAGGCTGCGCCACTCCTAGGCTCGGCCGGGGAGCACATGGTGCGCGCCCGCGCAGGTCTCGATCGCCGAGCCCGGCGCGCGGGCTCCTACCACTCGACCTTGAACGGCATCGTCTCCAGCTCCTCGGGCATGTAGGGTCGCCGGGCGGGCGCGCAGCCTCGCCACAACATCGTGATCCTGGACGCCTCGGGCTCGATGACCAGCGTATGGAGTTGGGGGCGGGTCTCGTTGAGCTTGCCGTCGCGCCCGTCCGTCCAGATGCGAGGACGCTGGCCGGGCAGCCGGAACGCGAAACGCACCTGCCTGGGATGGGCGCCGACCACCACGCATTCCTCGTCGCCCTTGAGATGCGGAAGCTGCATTCCCAACGAGGCGCCGTTGGTGAATCGGAGGCTGAACTTGTCCTCCTGCCTCCCCGGCTCGAGGATGCCGGCGGGCGCCAGACCGCGGACCACCTCGGCGATGGGGCGGCTCGGCGCGTCGCATGGCGGCACGAAGCCGAAGTAGCCGATACGCGGGAACCATCCGAGGTTCACCCAATCGAAAGCCTGCGGCAGCGGCATGCGCGGCCAGTTCGCGGCGGCGCCGCAGACGATGCGCTCAGCCGTCAGAACGTCCTCCGGGTCTTCCAGGTTGGGCAGCCGGAGTTGCTCCACGGCCTCCCGAGTCGGCTCGATGAGAAAGCCGACACCGGCGGGGTTGCGGGGGTAGATATAAGGACTCGCCGCATCGAGGTCGATGGTCGGGTCCACGTACTTCTCGAGCTCCCGGGCGGGATTGCCGTACCTGGCCTCGGCGGCCTGGTCGCGCCCGCCGTAGGCTCGATCGTAACGTAACGTCATCACGTCGAACGGGTCCGGATCAGAGAAGAGAATCTCGCCTCGAGAGGAGAGTGTGGCGCGGCGGTCGCCGACCACATGGATCGACTTGCTCCACCGGCCGACCTGAACGGAGACCCGAGCCGAGTCCCGCAGCGCGCCCTTGTAGGCATGGCCCTTGAGGATCACGTCGGTGGCGGGTTTGAACGGATACAGGTCGAGGTCGTGGTCGAGGAGCCCGGGGCAATCGGGGTCTTCGGCGATGTCGTCGAAGAGCGGCACCTGCTCGGTGGCGAGGACGCACCGGCCGTTGGCGGCGATCGTATAGGTTCGCTTGGTGAGGACGGAGAGCATGTTCAGGGAGTCGGCGTCCCTCCCCGAGACCTGGCGCGCCGTTGCCGACGCCCGCGTCTCGGACTGCATCGGGGCCCCCGCCATGGACGTGTCGCGCTACCTGCCACCGATGGGCGGGGGCGGCGCGGGCGGCGGCGACACGGCCGGAGCCGGCGCGGGCGTGGCCGGGTGCTGATCGACGCTGGGGCTGTTGAAGTAGTTCATCAACGCGTCCTCGGCGGAGCTGGTGACGTCACCTCCTAGTCCGCCGATCAACGACGAGCTGGGCGAATACCCCATCGGCGACCCGAAGATGAACCCATAAAGCGTCGGCACTGCCTGCGCCGCCAGGCCGTAGCCGATATACCCGCCGACCACGGGTCCCACCAGGCAGGAGCCGAGCCCCCGGGAGAGCACGACGCTCATCCGTTGCAGGGCATCGCCCACCTTGGCGTTGCTGAAGATCATGTTCAGCCCGAACTGAACCCCCGCGTCGATCCCCATGGCGATCAGTCCGGCTGCCAGGTCGCCCCACGAGAAACCCGAGACGTGGGTCGTGAACGCCGGAACTCTCCCGGTCGGCGTGGGCGGCATCTTGGTCGGCCCGCCGCAATTCAGGTTGAGGTTGACGATCATCATCACGGCGACCGCCATCGGCCCCTTGGACGTGATGTTCTGGTGTGAGGCGAAATGGGACTTGGAGCCGCTGGCGAGAATGATGATGGGGATCAGCAGGTTGGGAGCCGACGGAATATGAGGGATGACCGGCCCGATGTCGGTGCGGCGAATCATTGTCCAGCCCCAGGAGGCCGTGATCACGTCATCGGCATAGGTCGAAGTCAGGGTCGTCCCCATGAGAAGGGGAGCGATCGCTACGTGCGGCACCTTGGGAACAACCGGAGCGGTGCCCGGCGGTGGCAGGACATCGTGAAAGTCGGCGCCGAACATCGGATGCCAGTTCTTCAGCACGTTGAAATTCGGCATGCCCGGCTCCGCTGCCTACGGCGCGCTCGAGGACGCCGCGCCGCTCGAGCCCGAACCCGAGGCGGCCGGCGGGTCGAGCCGACGCGGGGCGCTGGCGGCCCGCTCCAGCAGCTCGCACGAGCGCTTCTGCAGCGGGTGGAGCACGTACCGGAAGGGATACCGGTAGGCGATGAAGACACGCCCCTTGTCGACCTCGATCCCGACCTGATCGATCGCGAGGGGCCGTTCGATCACCTGGCGATCGAAGCAAAGACGCACCGCCAGATCGTGGCGGGGAATCGCGAAGGCCAGGGGACCGGACTCGCTGACCCCGGTGAGGCGGAGCCGGTCCCCCGGCTGCACGCGCGGCAGGATCATGCGAGGAAAGGCGGCGTTGAAGAACTGCGGCTTGATTTCCTTGAGGTTACCCTGGTCGTCGAACACGACGCTGTTGCGCACCCGCAACCCGCAATCCATCGGGCATGCCCCCACCCCCACCGGCTCGGGCCGGTCGTCCCATCGCTCGATCACCTGATCCGGGTCCTCGAGGTTCGGGAGCGGCCTGCCCTCCGCGGCGGCTTCTTCCAGGTAGTAGCCTTTCCCGGTCGGGTTGTCGGAAAAGGGAACGTCGAGCCCGTCCCAGCGATCCTTGCCACCGTAGGCGTTGGCGAGCGTGAGCGCGATGGCCTCGAACGGTAGCGGCGGGCCGGGCACGAGCTGCCGCCGACGGCGCTCCCAGACGCGATCGCCGAAGACCGTGATTCGCCGCTCGAATGGGTCGGCTCCGGTGACTTCGATCGAGACGTCGAGCCGCGCGGTCGAACGCCCGCCGGGAGCGCGGGCATGCCCGAAGACCAGCAGGTCCACGCCGCCCTTGTAGAACACCTCATCGCTGTCCATGGCACCGTACTCGCACTTCCACGGAGCGGCGGAGACCAGCCAGGGCTGCTCGGCGCTGGGCGCCAGCGTCTCGCCCTCGAGGTCATAGGCGACCCGGCACAGCACCGACGCCGCGAAGCGCGTGTCGTCGATCACGGTGCGATTCAGGCCCGCGGGATAGGGACTCCCGTTCACCAGATCCACGCCGAGCTACCCGGGGAGCGACGGGGGTGGCTCGCCTTCGCAGTTCATCATGACCCGCTCGCCGTTGAGGCGCACGTCGTCGTTGGCTTTGACGTTCACGTTGCCGAGGGAGGCGGAGATGTTCTGGATACGCGCCACGGTGGTCAGGTCGCCGTCGACCCGGATCGTGGCGTCGCCTCCGGTGCTGAGCTGAAGGCCGCTGCGGCCGTGCAGGGCGATGCGCTCGGCATCGATGGCCAGCGGCCCGGAGCTCCGGATCGTGACCCCCCGGCCGCCCAGCTCGAGCACCGGGCCGTCGGCGGTGATCGCGATCGCGAGACGCACTTTGCCGTCACGAGCGACGATCTTCAACAGGTCAGCTCCATCCGCCGACTCCACGACCAGCGCCTGCTGGCCGATGAGCTCGATGGTGTGGGTGGGCCGGTTGGGGACGGAGGACTCGCGTGTGGCGATCTGGGTCGGTTGCGGATTCATCGCATGCCTCGCTGAGCGTCAGGAGTTGTTCTTGATGATGGCCCCTTTGAGGTCGATCACGCCGCCCGACTCGAGCTGGATTCCTCCCGGGCCGATCGTGATCGTCGAGCCTCCGCCGGAGATCTTGACCGAGGCGCCGCTGATCTCGATCGCGCCGCCCGCGGTGATCGTCTCGCCCCCGCCCACACTGATCTGCTGGCTTCCCCCCACCGCGAGCGAGTCGGATCCGCCCACCTTCCCGTTCCGGCTGCCGGAGATCGTCTCGTTCTGGTCCGCGGCCACCTGAATGGACTGGCTGGCGCCGACGTTCTCCGTGTCGGCCCCGGCGGTTTCGATGGTCCGGGTGCCGCCGATCGATTCCTTCTGGTTGGCGCCGACACTCTCGGTGCGATTGGAGGCGACGGAGATCGTCGCGTCGACGCCGATGTCCTCCTTGTGATTCTTGGCGACGCTGATCGTCTTGTTGCCGCCGATGGTCTCGCTCTCGTCCGCGCCCACCGATTTGGTCCGGTTCACCTTGACCGAGTAGGTCTCGTTGTTGCCGCAGTTCTTGGCGTTGTCGTGCTCGACGAACACGGTGTAGTTCTTCTCGGCGTGGATGTAGATCTCCTCCTCGCCCTTCTTGTCCTCGAAGCGGATCTCGTTGAAGTTGTCGGGCGAGCCATCCTTGGTGCTGCGCGACTTGATCCCGCTCTGGGTCTGGTGGTCGGGCAGCTGGTAGGGCGGCTGGTTGGGGCCGTTGTAGACGCTCCCGGTGATGATCGGCCGGTCCGGATCGCCCTCGAGGAACTCGACCACCACCTCGTGCCCGATGCGCGGAATGTGGACGGCGCCCCAGTTCTTGCCCGCCCACGGGGTCGCGACCCGCACCCAGCAGGAGCTGTTCTCGTCGTGGCCGCCCTTGCGGTCCCAGTGGAACTGGACCTTGACCCGCCCGTGAACGTCGGTCCAGATCTCCTCGCCCGACTTGCCGACCACGGTGGCGGTCTGCGGGCCCGCGATGCTGGGTCGAGGCGTGATCTCGCGGGAGCGGAACTGGACCTTGCTCGGGATGGCGCCGAACTCGCATTTGAACAGCGTGTCGGGGAATGCGTCCTTGATCCCCTCGTACCCGCCGACCTGGACCTCGAGGGTGGTCGAGACCACCAGATAGTCCCGGTTCTGGTCGTCACGATGGAAATTCTCGAGCGCGAACAGGCCGCCGACCGCGAGCCCGCGGACGTTGCCGCCGCCATCCGCCCGCTCGTAGTCGGCCTGGATCTCCTCGATCCAGGCCCGGGCGAATCCCTGGCCGCGATCGTGAGCGTCGGGATCGCCGCTCGTGCCGTCGCCGCTCGCCTTGTGCGCCCCGACGTAATAGCCCGGGTAGTCGTAGACCTCGAGGTCGGCGTAGGGGTGCTTGCGGGACGTCGAGGCGTTGACCTTGAGATCGGCGCGCGGGATCTCGAAGTCGTAATCGTTCAGCACCACCATGCCGCTCTGGAGCTCCTGGGCCAGCTCCCAGTTCGAGATGTGGTCGAGGCGCGCCGGCCCCTCGGCCTCGGCGGCCATGTAGGGCACCTTCTCGCACCCGGGGATCGGACTGTGCGACGCGGGCGCGTCGCACAGCACGACGTGGTGCTTCTTCTCCTCGTGCTCGACGTAGTAGTAGATGCCCTCCTCCTCCATCAGGCGGCTCACGAAGGCGAAATCGGTCTCGCGGTACTGGACGCAGTACTCGCGCGCCTTGTAGGTGCCATGGAGGTGCTCCTTGAAGTCCGACTGCTTGTTGCGCCGGAACACCTCCTTGATGATCTCGGGGACGGTCCGCGGGCCGGCCTCGCCGGACAGGATGCAGCAGTCGGCGGTGCGCGTGAGCAGCCACAGCCACGGGCGCAGCGTGGCGTGGTACTGGGTGAAGCGGCCGGTGCGGCCGGTCTGCGCGAAGCGCGTGACCACGCCGTTCAGATAGCGCACCTTGCCGGACGGCAGCTCGAGCGCGACCGACATGGGCTTGCCGAGCAGATCGTCGAGCTCGATGTCGGCCTGAGTGCTGAGCAGCTCGAGCTCGAACAGCGACAGCCGCCCCAGCTCCTCGGTGGCAGTCAGGCGGTAGAGCTTGAGGACGTCCGCGCCCAGCGGGCTGGTCACCGTGATCGGCCTGGTCGCCATCCTCGCCCTCCGCTTGCGCCGGGGCCGCGAGGGGGTCCACGATGTCCCGTGCGCGCGCGGGAGATTACACCATGGGGGACCGGGCATGACAGGCGTGGGGAGCAGCGCCGGTGCGTGATTCGGACCGCGAGGCGCCTCCTCCGGACGGACCCGCCTCCGGTCCCGCCGATCCGGACGAGCGCGCGCCGAGCCGACCGGCCAACACCGACCTTCCGCCCGGGCCGGTGCTCGACTTCTACCTGTTCGAGAAGGCGAAGGCGTTTCAGAACGCCGGCAACTACCCTCAAGCCGAGCAGTGCTACCGGCAGCTGATCGAGCGCGATCCGCGCTCGGTCAAGGCGTACAACAATCTCGGCATCGTGTTCCAGGCGCAGAAGCGCATGCCGGAAGCCGAGTGGGCGTATCGCCGCGCCCTCGAGATCGAGCCGGCCTCGGCCCACGCGCTCTACAATCTGGCCCACGCGCTGCAGAGCGACGGGCGGCTCGACGAGGCCGAGGCGTACTACGGGCGCGTCATCGCGCTCGATCCCAACGCCTACTCGGCCTGCTTCAATCTGGGACGGCTGTTCGAGGCCCAGCACCGGCTCGAGGAGGCGGCACGGCTCTATCGCCGCGCGGTCGAGATCGTTCCCGAGTCCACCGTCGCGCACGTGGCGCTCGGCGACGCCCTCTACCAGCTCAGGCGCCTCGAGGAGGCGCTGGCCGCCTTCCGCGCCGGGATCGAGAGCGACCCGGCGAGTGGCGCCCCGCACTTCGGAGCCGGCAAGGCCCTCGAGGCGCTCGATCGCCTCGATGAGGCGGCGGCCGACTACCGGCAGGCGGTGGAGCGGGACCCGGCCGCCCACGTCGCGCGCGAGAACCTCGTCAGCGTGCTGGAGCGGCTCGGGCGCCGCGACGAGGCGGTGCAGGCGCTGGCCGACTGGCTGCTGCGCGAGCCGGGGCATCCGATCGCCCGTCACCTGCTGGCCGCGATCTCGGGACTCGAGGTTCCGGAGCGCGCGGGCGACGACTACCTCCGCGCGACTTTCGACTCGTTCGCGGAGGACTTCGACGTCACGCTCGAGCGTTTGGGCTATCGTGGGCCGGCCCTGCTCGGGGCGGCGCTCGCCCGCGCCGGTGATCCCCCGCGGGCCGCGCTCGACGTGCTCGATGCCGGGTGCGGCACCGGCCTGTGCGCCGCCACGCTGCGGCCCTACGCGCGCCGCCTCACCGGCGTTGATGTCTCGCGCGCGATGCTGGCCCGGGCGCGCGCGCGCGGGCTCTACGACGAGCTGGCCGAGCGGGAGGTCACCTCCTATCTCGAGGAGCGCCCCCAGGCCTTCGACCTCATCGCCGCCGCCGACACGCTGATCTACTTCGGACCGCTCGAGCGCTGGCTCGGCGCCGCCGCCCGCGCCCTGCGCCCCGCCGGGCGGTTGCTCGTCACGCTCGAGCTGCTGGAGGACGGGACCGGCGTTCCGCACCGCCTCAATCCCACCGGCCGCTACGCCCACGCCGAGGTCTATGCGCTCGCCGCGCTGGAGGCCGCGGGACTTCCGCCAGCGGTCGTTCTGCGCGAGCCGCTCCGCTCCGAGGCCGGCGGCCCGGTGAACGGCCTGGTCGTGCTGGCGCAGCGCGCCGTTACAACGGACTGATCGGGCGCCGCCGGCGCCCCCTTGCTCAGTCGTGGATGCCGAGCGTCGCGCTCGCCCCCTGGCCGACGACGCTGTTGAGCATGGCCGTGAAGCTGTGCATCCCGCCGAACGACACCGTGATCTTGTTCATGACGTGGTAGAACGGCTTCGAGAAGTCGGTATCCTTCGCCAGCGCTCCGGCACCGACGCTCGCGGTGTTGCCCTGCTGGATGTGGTGCTCGATGACCTGGTCCCGCCGCCCGCTCGTGATCCCGAGCTTCCCCATCACGGTTTTCTCGGACTGCACCGCGCGCTGCGCCCCGGTGAGCGCCTTGTAGTCGGAGACGTAGTTCTTCTTGGCCGAGTGGCGCTGTCCGAAGGTGACCGGATCGTTCCGTTGGTCGAAGCGGAAGCTGCGCTGAAACGCCCCGATATCCGTGCACGAGCTATAGACGTGCTTCGCGAGCCGGCGGTTGAAGTCCCGCGCAAACGCCTCGTTCCCGGCACGCGGCGCGTTGAAGGACAGGCAGACCGTGGGCGCGAAGGTCACCACCCGGCTGAGGTCGTAGGCGCACAGGGTGGCGAGCGCACCGCCCAGGCTGTGGCCGGTCACGATGATCTCGTCGGCCCGGAGCTTCTTCGCGACGATGACATGGCTCCGTACCGTCTCCCGCAAGCTCTTGTAGATCGACAGGAAGCCACGGTGGACCATGACGTCGGCGCGCCCCCCGTACGGCCACCGCACCTGAGCGTCGTCGAAGTTGGCCGTCCAGTCGACGTTCTCGCGCCGCTCGCCCGGCCGCGCCGGCGTCCAGCCGGCCCCCATCGCGTTCTCGGCACCCTGGGGCGAGCCACGCGACCCGCGGAAGGCAATGAAGAGCTGCTTCGAGGTGCCATGCCAGCCGTCCAGGTTCACCCAGATGATGGCGAGTCCCGGCCGGGTGTCGGTGAGACGTATCCCGGTGCCGCCGTCGTAGGAGTAGGTCCGCTGCGCCATCCTGAGCACCTTCGACAAGGCGACGCGTTCGTGGCGGCCACTCTTCTGTTCCAGAACGTAGTCGATCGCGTCGAGGTCGAAGTCTCCGCCGTCAGTCGCGACGTTGTAGATCTTCGCGGCATAGCAGATCGCGCGCCGCGTGGTATTGGGCGGCCAACGGAAGTTGGTGTCCGACTCGAGCTCGGTGCGCGTCGACCATTCGTTCTTGAGCGCTTTCGCCGCATCGATGGCCATCGGAGGTCTCCTCTCAGTCGTAGTCGTACGCGAAATCGCCGTTTTCGACCTTCACGCGCACCCCCGCCACCCGCTTGCCGTCCATCATTCGCCTCAGGAACTCGCCGCTGATCGCGGGCAGCATGGTGTTGGTGAGAATCGCGTCGATCATGCGGCCGCCGCTCTCCAGCTCGGTGCAGCGGCTCACGATCAGCCTGACCACCTGGTCGTCGTAGCTGAACGGAACCTGGTGGTTCTGGACGATGCGCTTCTCGATGCGCCCGAGCTGGAGCCGGGCAATGGCGCCGATCATCTCGTCGCTGAGCGGGTAGTAGGGGATCACCACCAGCCGTCCGAGCAGCGCGGCCGGGAACACCTTGAGCATCGGCTCGCGCAGCGCCTTGGCGATCCCATCGGCGTCCGGCATCAGCTCGGGATCCTTGCACAGGTTCATGATGAGGTCGCTCCCGACGTTGGTGGTGAGCAGGATGAGCGTGTTCTTGAAGTCGATCAGCCGCCCCTCACCGTCCTCCATCCAGCCCTTGTCGAACACCTGGAAGAAGATCTCGTGCACGTCGGGATGGGCCTTCTCGACCTCGTCGAGCAGCACGATGCTGTAGGGCCGCCGCCGCACCGCCTCGGTCAGCACGCCGCCCTCGCCGTACCCGACGTAGCCGGGCGGCGCACCCTTGAGGGTCGAGACCGTGTGGGCCTCCTGGAACTCGCTCATGTTGATGGTGATGACGTTCTGCTCGCCGCCGTACAGCGCCTCGGCCAGCGCCAGCGCGGTCTCGGTCTTCCCCACCCCCGACGGCCCGGCGAGCATGAACACGCCGATCGGCTTGCCGGGATTGTCGAGGCTGGCGCGCGAGGTCTGGACCCTTCTCGCGATCATCTCCATCGCGTGACCCTGCCCGATGACACGCTGGTTCAGAGTGCCGGCGAGCTTGAGCACGCTCTCGATCTCGTCGCGAACCATCTTGCCGACCGGGATCCCGGTCCAGTCGCCGACCACCGAGGCCACCGCCTGCTCGTCGACGCTCGGCAGGATGAGCGGATCCTCGCCCTGCAGCTCGATCAGCCGGGCCTGGAGCCCCTGGAGCTGGCCCAGCACCTGCTCGCGCTCCTCGGCGCTCAGCGCCCCGTTGCCCTGGTGCGCCGGGTTCGGCCCGGCCTCGACCGCCACCGACCCGGCCGCGCGGTCGGCGGCCTGCTCGAGCTTGCTCGCGGTCCCTTCGACCTTGCCGGTCACGCCGCGCAGCTTCCCGCGCAGGCCGAGGATGTCGTCGACCAGCTCCTTCTCGCGCGTCCAGCGCCCCTCCAAGGTTTCGAGCCGACCGTGCTCCTCCTCGAGCCGGTGCTGCGCCAGCGTCTCGCGCCGGCCGACCTCGACGCCCACCGCCTTCTCGCGGCCGATGATCTCGAGCTCGGTGTCGAGCGCCTCGATGCGGCGCCGCGCGTCTTCGACCTCGGCGGGCACCGCGTGCTGGCTGATCGCGACCCGCGCGCAGGCGGTGTCGAGCAGGCTGACCGACTTGTCGGGCAGCTGTCGGGCGGGAATGTAGCGGTGGGAGAGCCGCACCGCCGCCTCGAGCGCCTCGTCGAGGATCTGGACCCGATGATGCTTCTCGAGCGTCGAGGCCATGCCGCGCATCATGAGGATCGCCTTCTCCTCGCTCGGCTCCTGCACCTGGACGACCTGGAAGCGGCGGGTCAGGGCGGGGTCCTTCTCGATGTGCTTCTTGTACTCGGCCCACGTGGTGGCCGCCACGGTGCGCAGCGTGCCACGCGCCAGCGCCGGCTTGAGCAGGTTGGCAGCGTCGCCGGTCCCGGCGGCCCCGCCCGCGCCGATCAGGGTATGGGCCTCGTCGACGAACAGGATGATGGGACGGGGCGATGACTGCACTTCCTCGATGACCTGCCGCAGGCGGTTCTCGAACTCGCCCTTCATGCTCGCCCCGGCCTGCAGCAGGCCGATGTCGAGCGCGCGCAGCGACACGTCCCGGAGCGGCGGCGGCACGTCGCCCGAGGCAATCCGAAGCGCGAACCCCTCGACCACCGCGGTCTTCCCCACCCCGGCCTCGCCGGTCAGGATCGGGTTGTTCTGGCGGCGGCGCATCAGGATGTCGACGATCTGGCGGATCTCCTCGTCGCGGCCGACGATCGGGTCCAGCTCGCCCTGGCGGGCCCGCGCGGTGAGATCGACCGAGTACTGGCGCAGCGCCTCCTGCTTCCCCATCGCCGCCGGCGCGAGCGCGCCGCTCGCTTCGCCCGGGGCCGCGGCGGCGCCGGCCTGGAATCCGTCGCGGGCTCCCAGCGCCTCTTCGGGCGATCCGGCCACCACCTCGGCGAAGCGATCGGTCAGGGTGTCGAGCTTGATCTTGTCGAATTCTCCCGAGATCGCGATCAGCTCGTTGCGCAGCGAGCGCTGCTTGAGGATGCCGACCATCAGATAGCCGGTGCGGACCTGGGACGCGCCGAACATGAGGGTGGCGTAGATCCAGCCGCGCTCGACCGCCTCCTCGACGTGGGCGGAGAGGTCGGAGATCGTGGTCGAGCCGCGCGGCAGGCGATCGAGCGCCGTGGTGAGGTCCCGGGCGACGCGGCCCGGATCGAGGTTGAACTGGCGCACGATGTGGTGGAGGTCCGAATCCTGGAGCTGGAGGATCTGATGGATCCAGTGGCTCAGCTCCACGTAGGGGTTGCCCCGCATCTTGCAGAACACCGTGGCCGCCTCGATCGCCTGGTAGGCGACCGGGTTCAGCTTACCGAACAGGGCGACGCGCTGGATCTCGGCCATCAATCGACTCCTGCCTGAAGGTGATGCCCGGTCTCGAAACGGTCCGACGTCACGCGGCCCGCGCCGCGGGTTCCAGAATCAGCTCACCGGCGTCGCGCTCGGCCGGCCGGGCGTGCAGCCAGGTCGTCCACCCCAGCCGGGCCGGGCCGCCAAGCGTGAGCGACGGCACTTCCTCCTTCCGAAGCACCAGGTTGACGTCCCATCCCAGCTCGTCGCCGGCGTAGCTCCGCACCATCGCCACCAGCTCCTCGATCCCGGGCCCGCCGGGGAGCAGCGCGCAGTAACGCTCGAAGCCCAGCGGACCGAAGACAATCCGGAACTTGTGCTGGCAGTCCCACACCCGGCTGCCGATCGATGCCGTGACCCCGAGCGCCGCGCTGCTGCCGCCGTCGAGCCGGCAGCGGTCGCCGGCGGGCAGCCGGACCCAGTGCCCGACGAACTCCAGGATCTGCACCGGGGCGCGGAAGACGTCGCCCAGCAGATCGCGCAGGCCCTCGCTGTGACGGGTCGGGATCGCCAACCCGCCGGCATGGTGGAGCAGCGCCCGGTCGAGCGTCGCACCGCGCCGTCGCAGGATCGGCGAGCCCATCCCGATCAGGGCCCCGACCAGCAGGGCGATCCGATCCGATTCGGGGCGGTCGTATTGAACCGCCGGCTCCCCGCTCGCCCAGGCGCGATAGAACAGCGCCAGCATGCGGTGGTGAAAGATGTCGACGAAGCGCGACAGCGTCTGGTCCCGCTCGTTGATCCAGCGCCCGCGGGCGTACTCGGTGATGTGGAGGGGCAACGGCCCCTGGGGACCGAACAGCCCGGGGTGGAACACGCGCAGGCGCGCGGCGCGCTGGTCGGTGGCGGGCTCGAACGACGCCAGGGTGGTGGGCGCGAACGCCAGCGACGGCTCCTGGCCGAGGCGCAGGGGGTCGTCGTGGACGTGCCCGGATTCGCCCCAGCGTGGCCGGTCGAGATGGGCGCACTCCAGGCGACGCAGCGCCTGGAACAGGTCGAAGGCCCGCGCTTCGGCCTCGAGGCGCTGGTTCAGCGCTACAGGATCGGCCGCTGTCCGGTCCTCGCCGGCCATCGCGCGATGACTCCCCGATCGAGGGTGCGAACCACCGTTTCGGTGAACGAGTTGATCGATACGTAGCGGGCCAGGAACCGCTCGAGGACCGCGCCGAGCAGGAACGCCCCCGCGCCGCGGAAGGCGGACTCGTCGAGCGTGACGTCGATCTCGAGCCCGCGCCCGAACGCGATCGGCCCGCCGCTCGCGACCCGGCGCAGGATCGGCTTCGCGCTCATCGCCTTGAGCCCCTCGATCTGCTTGCGCGCCGCCGAGTCTGCGACGTCGGCATAGAGCGACAGGATCTCGCGCAGCGCGGCGGCGCCGACCTTCTGGTCGGCGTCCATGAGCGACAGGTAATTGAGCGACAGGTGGCTGATCAGGCGCCACGCCGCACCGTGCTCCCCGAGCGCGGGCCGCGGCCGCGTGGGTGTGCCGAGGCAGCGCACCGCCCGCACCGGCGATCCGGTGCTCATGGTGAAGTCGGTGCGGCCGCCGCCCAGGGACATGAGCAGCGGCAGATCGCGATTGGTGCACAGCGTGCCGACCGCGAGCTGGCGGAGCCCGCTGCGATACGGCGCCTCGTTGGCGTCGACCAGCATGACGAACACTTCGCTGCCGGGGTAGTTCGAGCGCGGCTCCGCGTGGCCGTTGTGGGCCTCGAGGCGCGGCGCGCGGCGCACGGTGAAGTAGGCGCCGCGCTCGCGCTCGGAGGTCACGTCGTAGGCGGCGTAGAAGGGCAGGAACTCCCGTTCGCGCTCGTCCGCCTGGCCCACCCCCGAGACCTCGGTGACGCCGTAGATCTCGTAGTCGATGGGCCGGGTGCGATCCGCGACCACGTGGGACTCGACCATCCGCTCGCTGAGGTCGATGCGGTCGGCGCGCTTCGGGAACAGGTTGATCGCCGGCGAGCAGTAGAGCGCGAGATGCTCGGCGTTGACCCCGCGCTCCAGCGCCGGCTCGCTGCGTCCCAGCAGCACGACGAGGTCGATCTCGGGCTCGGGGCAGCGCTTCACCGCACCGACCAGCCCGGTGAGCTCGACGAACAGGAAGCGGGCCGGGAAGGCGAAGTACTCGTTGAGCAGGCGGTGGCCGCTGAAGGCGCGGGTGCCGGCCGGGAGCAGCGCCTGCCGGTCCTCGAAGCCGACCTCGCGCACGTGCGAAGCGTCGAGCACCTCCATCCACGGCGCGGGCAGGCGCGTGGGGCGAACCGCCACCCCGCGGGCGTGCGCCAGGAGCTGCTCGCACAGCTGCATCGGAACCTCGTCGCCGCCGCGCAGGTGAAAGGTCAGGCGATCGAGCGCCAGCTGGTCGAAGCGCAGGCCGCCGGTGGCCCGCAGGCGGATGCGCAGCCCGGCCCGGACCTCGGGACTCGCGGGCACGCCCAGCGCCGCCGCGGCGCCGCTGATGCGGAAGTACTCGACCTCCTTGATCTCGATCGGCCACAGGGTCACGTCGTGGGCGGTCCGGTACTCGCAGGCGGTGTGCTCGCCCTTTCCCAGCACGGTGCGCAGCGCGGTGCCGCGCGGCACCACCACCCCCGCGGCCAGCGAGCCCTCCGTGGCGTCGGGCTCGAAGCGCACCATCGCCATCGAGGGGATGGGCGCCAGATAGCCGGGGTACATGGTCTCGAGCAGGTGCTGGGTCAGGCGCGGGAACGCCGCGTCGATCTTGAGCTGGACCCGCGCGGCGAGGAAGGCGAAGCCCTCGAGCAGCCGCTCGACGTACGGGTCGGCGCACTCGAAGCCCTCGAGTCCCAGGCGCCCGGCGATCTTGGGGTATTCGCGCGCGAACTCGGCGCCCACCTCGCGGACGTGCTGGAGCTCGCGGTTGTAGGAATCGAGGAGACGCGGGTCCATGGGCGCTCAGCTCCGCAGCGGCCGGGGTCAGCCGGCGCGCGCGCCGGCGGTCTCCCGCACCGAGGCCTCGCCGCTCTCGACGTCGACGTCGGTCCTGAGCAGCACCCGCATCGGCACCGGGTCGGCCCAGATCTCGCCTTCGATCTCGAAGCTCAGCGCGTGCTGGTCCGCGGCATCGGCCTCGACGATCGCCCGCACCACCAGGGTGCGCGGGATGATGCGCGGCTCGAAATCCAGGATCGCCTGGCGCAGCTCGCGCTCGTACTCGGCGACCAAGGCCTCGGACAGCGCCACGCCGGCCAGATCCCGCATGCCGAAGTTGATGGTCGAGGCCGCCGCCAGCGGGTAGGCGCCGAGGTCCTCGGTCTGGGCCAGGTTGTCGGCGTTCAGGAGCCAGCTCAGGTCGCGCAGCACGCACTCGCGCAGGCGCCGCATCGACATCACGCGGCGCTCCCGCGGCTCGACGCGCTCATCCGGCCGCTCGTCGGTCAGCCGATCGAGCAGCGAGGGCTGCAGGCGTTCCTGGGGGGCGAGGTCAGCCATGGAGCGGCGCGTCCGGAACCGGGGCCGGCGCCTCGAGCTCGACGCGGCGCAGGTCGAGGAGCGCGTACTCCCCGGCGTCGGTGGCCAGCATCCGCTGCCCCAGTCCGGTGACCACCGTCCCGGGCTGCTCGACCCACTCGGTGCGGCGCGCCAGCCGGATGGCGTCGTCGTCGCTTCGCTCGCTGCCCGGATAGCGCGTCGGGACCAGGCCCACGGCCTCACCGCCGTTGGCCCACAGGAAGCGGGCCGGGGCCCACACCAGATCGCGCAGATCGGCAGGCTTCTCGATCGCCAGCGTGCGGACGTGGCGGAACGGGATCCAGTAGTAGCGGCCGTTGACGATCGCCTCGAGCAGCGGTCCGAGCCGGGGATCGGCATCGGCGATCCAGGCGAACGATTGCGCCCCCGGCTCGACGCCCGCCGCCCGCTCGCCCGTGGCGGGCGGCGCCGCGCCGAGCTGGGCCTGCCCGGCGGTCGCCTCTGCGGCCTCGAGCGCGCTGGCCCGCAGCTCACCGGCCTCGGCCTCGCGTCCGTTGGCCTCGAGCCGCAGCGCCTCGACCAGCAGAGCCACCCATTGCTCGGGCTGTCCGAGCACCAGCGGCGAGCGCCGGCCGGCGAACACGTCGGCGCGCAGCGCCTCGCAGCTCAGCGCCTCGCGGTAGGTCTGGACCATGGCGAGGGCGCCCGGGTCGAGCTGGCCCGCGATCTCGAGCTGGTTGAGCGCCCGGTCCCACTGCCCGAGGACCGAGAGCAGCTCGAACAGGACGATGCGGTGCGTGGCGGCCGCCGGCTCGCCGCGCACCCGGGCCTGCAGCGCGGACAGGGTCTCGGCCAGCGTGCCGTCGCGAAGGGTCACCGAAGCAGCCATGAGCCCGCCCCTGCAATGACGGGGCGCGGCGCGTCATGGCCGCGACCCCGCGCTGCTCAGTAGCTCTTGTTGGCGACCAGGTCCCACTTCTTCTCGGGCTGGTCTCCGACCTTGGCGCCCGAAAAGGCGGTGTACTTCTTGCTGATCTTGACGAAGTTGAGCGCGAACGACTCGGTCGGCCGGTCGCCGCCGCTGCTCAGCGAGTAGGAGCTCACGATCGGGTCACCCAGCGTGAACTCGAGGTACACCTGCTCCTTGTCGGCCTCGGCCTTCTGGGTGAAGTGGATCTTCGCCTCGCCCAGGCTCTTGCCGCAGATCGCCTGGAAGAACAGGTCCGGCGAGGCCTTGTCGGTGGCGCGGTTGAAGGTGGCCTCGGAGAAGTTCGGATTGCTGGTGTCCCGGTCGCTGCCACTGCCGGTCATGCTGATCGAGCGCCCGACGCCGAGCTGGAAGCTGTCGACGTTGATCCATCCGACGTGATCGGTGACCTTGGACTCACCCTTGATGACGTCGCCCTTGAACTGAAGCAGAATCACTGGCGGCTCCTTTCGACGCGGCCGCCGGCGGCGGCGGACGCGAGCCACGGGGTTTGCGGTTGGCGCCGGGGCGGCGCGACCAGCCCCGGCGACGGTGCGAACGATGTCATCGCCGCCCTACTTCTTCGCGGACGGCAGCCGCGAGACCAGCCGCAGGGAGACGGTCAGCCCCTCGAGCTGGTAGTGCGGCCGCAGGTAGAAGATCGAGCTGTAATAGCCGGGGTTGCCCTCGACCTCCTCGACCTTCACCTCGGCCCCGGCCAGCGGGCGGCGCGCCTTCTCCGCCTCGGTCGCCATCGCGGGGTTGGAGAGCACGTACTGCATGATCCAGTTGTTGAGCCACGTCTCCATGTCCGCGCGCTCCTTGAACGAGCCGATCTTGTCGCGCACGATGCACTTGAGGAAGTGCGCGAAGCGGCAGGTCGCGAACAGGTACGGCAGACGCGCCGCGAGACGCGCGTTCGAGGTGGCGTCCGGATCCTCGTACTCCGCCGGCTTCTGCAGGGACTGCGCGGCGATGAACGTCGCGACGTCCTGTCCCTTGCGGTGGGTCAGCGGCATCAGGCCGAGATCGTCGAGTTCCTTGCTGCGGCGATCGGTGATGGCAATCTCGGTCGGGCACTTCATGTCGACGCCGCCGTCGTCGGTCGGGAAGGTGTGGACCGGCAGACCCTCGACGGTGCCGCCCGACTCGACGCCGCGGATGCGCGAGCACCAACCGTACAGCTTGAACGCCTGGTTGACGTTGACCGCCATCGCGTAGGCCGAATTGGCCCAGGTGTACTTGTCGTGCGCCGCGCCGGTGGTGTCCTCCTCGAACGCGAACTCCTCGACCGGGTTGGTCTTGGCGCCGTACGGCAGGCGCGACAGGAACCTCGGCATCGCCAGCCCGATGTACTTGGCGTCGTCCGAATCGCGCAGCGAGCGCCACGCGGCGTACTCGGGCGTGCCCTGGATCTTGGCCAGCTCGCGCGGATTGCTGAGCTCCTGCCAGGTCTCGAACCCGAACAGCGTCGGGGCGGCGCCGGCCAGGAACGGCGCGTGCGCCGCGGCCGCGACCTTGGCCATCTCGCCCAGCAGCTCGACGTCCTGCGGCCCGTTGTCGAAGTGATAGTCGCCGATCAGGGCGCCGTAGGGCTCCCCGCCCAGCACGCCGTAGCCCGACTCGTAGACCTCCTTAAAGATCGGGCTCTGATCCCAGGCCGTGCCCTTGAACTTTCGCAGGGTCTTGCCCAGGTCGTTCTTCGAGATGTTGAGCACCCGGATCTTGAGCATCTCGTCGGTCTCGGTGTTGTTGACGAGATGGTGGAGGCCGCGCCACGCGCCCTCGAGCTTCTGGAACTCGGGGTGATGGATGATGAGGTTGACCTCTTCGGTGAGGATGCGGTCGATCTCGGCCTTGATGGCCTCGATCGACTTGAGCGCGTCGTCGGAGACGACGGTGCTGTACTTCATCGCCCACTCGGCCAGCGTCTTGACGCCGCCGATCACGGCTTCCTGAGTCTTCTCGCCCTTGTACTGGCCCTTGAGAAGCGACTCGAATTCGCCCGGCTCGAGCGTCTTGACTCCCGCCTGGGCCTGGGTCGTGCCCTGCGCCTTTTCGTCAGCCATTGGACCGCTCCTCACCCGAAGTACCGTCGCCGCCCGGCTTGGGCGCCGAGACCAGGGCCTGCAGCAGCGTCGGATCGCTGAGTGCCCTCGCCACCAGATCCTCGGCACGATTCTTCCCGTCCAGATAGGTGGCCAGGTTGGCGAGCTGGGTGCGCGCCTCCAGCAGTCGGCCGAGCGCGCCGACCTTCCGCGCCACCGCGGCGGGCGAGAAGTCGTCCATGCTCTCGAAGGTGATGTCGACGCTGAGATTGCCGTCGCCGGTCAGCTTGTTCGGGACCGTGAAGGCCACGCGCGGTTTCATCGCCTTGAGCCGCTGATCGAAGTTGTCGACGTCGATCTGCAACGCCTTGCGCTCGGCCACCGCCGGCAGCGGCTCGGCGGGATTGCCCGACAGGTCCGCCAGCACACCCATCACGAAGGGCAGCTGGACCTTCTTCTCGGCGTTCCCGATCTCGACGTCGTACTCGATCTGAACGCGCGGCGCCCGATTGCGGGCGATGAACTTCTGTGCGCTGGTTTTTCCTGCCATGGGAAGCCTCCAGAATGCTGATCGCGGCCTGCGGCTGATGCCGTCCGGCGATGGAAGGGGGCGCCAGGCCCCGGAACCTCAGGATCTACTCAACTCTCGTCTTCGATCCCTCCGATGGATTTCACCTCGCTCAACCCTCCCGGGGCCATGTCCTTGATGATCTCCAGGAAGTCCTTGGTGATGAGACGCTTGGCCCTCCGCAGCAGCAGCGGCACCGGGCTCGAGGGCTCGTAGCGCTTGAAGTAGTCGCAGGCCCTGTCGAGGAGGCGGACCACGTCCTCGCGGCTCGCCACATCGCCGGCCGGGGTGACGCGCGCCGGGGCCGCGCCCGCCGCCGCCGCGTCCACCGATCCGGCGGGCGCTCGCAGTCCGAGCTGCGCGGCGAGGATCTTGTCGGCGCTGCGCAGCGTCGAGGAGAGACGCCCGAGGTCGAGTGACCCGGCGCCGCCCGCCTTCGCGCTCACGATCGACATGATCCTGCCCAGGCCATCGAGCGCGCTCCTGATGCCGTCCGCGGTGGCCTCGAGCTCCCCGGCGTCCGCATCCACGAACGCCGCCTCGACCGCCGCCATCTGCGGGACCTCGGCCCCGCCGTCGACGGGGGCCGGCGTGGTCCCGTTCGCGATCTCGATGTCGCGCAGGCTGAATCGCCCGGCGAGCCGCGAGCTCACCAGCGGGATGTCACGCAGGGCGCGGACCAGGCCGTCCCAGTCCGCGAGGTTGGCGAGCGCGTTGAAGCGGAAGGTGGGATCGTCGCCGTCCTCGTGATCGAGCTGGGGGTACACGCTGTCCCAGAATCGCTCCAGCATCGCGGCGATCAACGCCAGCCCCTCCCCCAGCCCGGCGAGCCCATCGGTGCGCAGCAGCGAGCGGGTGAGGTGGACGGCGACGCGCAGGTCCTTGGTGCGTCGCAGCAGGGTGAGCGAGCGGTCCTTGACGTCGGGCCAGTCGGGCTCCTCGCCCGGCTTGACGCTGTCGCCGATGCGCTGTTCGGGCTTCGGCGTCGCCTCGCGTTCGAGCTCGAGGAAAGCGGGATCGTATTCGAGGGAACCGCCGCAGGGCGAGTCGGACGAAACGTCCTGGAGCAACTGCCCAATGTCGATCGCGCTCATGATCGGCGACCCGCACTTCGGGTGTGGGGTGACACCCGTGAAACGGTGCACTCGACGAGAATCGAACGAACGGCGTGGTGGGGTGGAACTTACGGCTCCAGGCGGCGTTGCACCCGGATCGTCCTCGCATGCTCCGCAGCCTTCCGCGCCCACGGAGTTTAGGGCACCGAATCGAGTGGTTCAAGAACCGAATACATGGAAACCCCTGAAGGGCCGGTCGGGACGGCCGATGGGGACCGCGGGCCTCGTGCGTCCGTCACGTGCGCTGCCGCCCCGTGGCCGGGTCGCCCCGCGGGGCCTAGATGCTCGGAGGCAGGCTGAAGCGAAGGAAGTTCTTGCGGAAAGGCGTGTTGGGGCTCTGGCCCTGGAGTTGGAAGTCGAATTGCAGGCTCCAGGTATCCGGGCCGTTCGAGACTCGCAGCTTGACCTCGGGAGTCACGTCCGTGCCGCCGAACGCACCCTTGTCGAGCAATCGGAACAGACCCCACACCCCAGCCTGCTGCGAGCCGAACGTCTGGTTTCTGCCGTTGGCGCGCACCGAAGCCCCGGCGTCGGGCTGGGGGCCGGGCCAGGCGCGCGGCGTCCACGTCGCGGCCCCCATGAGGTAGTGGACCGGCGGCTGACCGCCAAGCTCGAAGTCTATCCATGCCAGCGAGTAACGGGAGGTGACGTGGACGGTGTCGG
>Ga0306920_100003140_pt1 | contig 20935 bp, 17 predicted proteins | sample flu12Cox44000170_FD_204666 | JGI IMG/M metagenome (GOLD analysis project Ga0306920, IMG submission 204666) | Lab enrichment of tropical soil microbial communities from Luquillo Experimental Forest, Puerto Rico - flux4day.12C.oxic.44.000.170 (v2)... | ecosystem: Environmental > Terrestrial >... | reverse complement strand
ATGCGCGTCCTTGGGCGGATCGAAAACATTATCGATCCGCAGCGCAAGGCGCACGCGTAGTCAATTCACGGCGGGTCCACCGCTCACTGCGCTGAGGCTCTACTCTCCCCCGGCAGCAGCCTCGCGTTGCTCGACGCGCTGCTGCTCGGCTTCTGCCTTCTGCTTGGCTTCGAGATCTTCTCCCGTGGTCTGATCGACCACCTTCATCGACAGACGTACCTTGCCGCGTTCATCAAACCCGAGCAGCTTCACCTTGACCTTGTCCCCCTCCTTGACCACATCCGTCACCTTCTGAACGCGCCGGGGCGCGAGCTGGCTGATGTGGACCAAGCCGTCCTTGGCGCCAAAGAAGTTCACGAATGCGCCAAAATCCATGACCTTGACCACGGTGCCGTCGTAGACATGACCAATCTCCGGTTCGGAGGCGATCGATTTGATCCAGTTGATCGCGGCCTTCATGGCATCGCCGCGTGCGGACGCGACCTTCACGGTTCCGTCATCGGAAATATCAATCTTGGCCCCGGTCTTCTCCACGATCTCGCGGATCACCTTACCGCCGGAGCCGATCACCTCACGGATTTTATCCACGGGAATATTGAACACCTCGATGCGCGGGGCGTGCTCCCCGAGTTGTGCCCGGTGCTGCGTGAGTGCCTTGGACATTTCGCTCAGGATATGCATGCGGCCTTCTCGCGCCTGTGCGAGCGCAACCCGCATGATCTCCTCGGTGATCCCCGCGATCTTGATGTCCATCTGCAGCGAGGTAACACCACGCTCGGTTCCGGCCACCTTGAAGTCCATATCGCCGAGATGATCCTCGTCGCCCAGAATATCGGAGAGCACGGCGTAGCGGCCGTTCTCCAGAATGAGGCCCATGGCGATACCTGCGGTCGGACGCTTGAGCGGGACGCCTGCATCCATCAACGCCAGCGATGTGCCGCACACGGTTGCCATTGATGAAGAGCCGTTCGATTCAGTGATCTCGGATACTACGCGCAGCGTGTAAGGGAACTCGTGATGAGCGGGCAGAACGGGGTGAATGGCTCGCCAAGCGAGCTTGCCGTGGCCGATCTCCCGCCGGCGCGGCCCGCCCATGCGGCCGGTCTCGCCGACAGAAAACGGGGGGAAGTTGTAATGCAGGAGGAATGTCTCCTTGTAGGTTCCCTGGAGCGCGTCCACCCACTGCTCGTCCTCGCCGGTGCCGAGCGTCGCCACAACGAGGGCCTGTGTTTCACCGCGGGTGAACAATGCGGAGCCGTGCGCCCGGGGCAATACGCCCACCTCGGAAACGATGGGCCGGATCGCTTTCACATTCCGATCATCGATGCGCTGGCCGCTGTCAAGAATATTCCAGCGCACGACCCGTGCCTCGATTTTCTTGAACACGTTGGCGATCTGCTGCGGCGAGTGCGGCGGATTCTCCATGCCCCCCGGAGCAAGATGTCGCAACACTTTGTCCTTGGCTGCATCGAGCGCTGCGTGGCGCTGCTGTTTGTTTGCGATCGCGTAAGCGGCACGCACATCCGCCTCGATTAGCGCAAGCATCTCCTTTTCCAATACCTCGGTCTCGGCGACCTGCAGATCGCGCGGCTCTTTCGCTGACTTTTCTGCGAGCCTGATAATGGCCTCGATCACCGGTTGGAAATGCCGGTGACCGAACATCACCGCACCTAGCATGAGGTCCTCAGACAACTCCTTTGCTTCTGATTCGACCATCAGCACTGCGTCCTGCGTGCCAGCAACGACGAGATCGAGCTGGCTTTCCGTCATCTCATCGAGCTGCGGGTTGAGCACGTATTCGTCGTTGATGAAGCCGACCCGCGCCGCGCCGATCGGGCCCAAAAACGGTGCACCCGACAGCGTCAACGCTGCCGAGGCGGCAATCATGGCCAAGATATCCGGATCGTTCTCGAGATCATGAGAAAGCGTCGTGACGATCACCTGGGTCTCGCACCGCCAGCCTTCCGCGAACAGGGGGCGAACAGGCCGGTCGATCAGCCGCGAGACCAGGGTTTCTTTCTCCGTGGGACGGCCCTCGCGCTTGAAATAGCCGCCCGGGATGCGGCCGGCTGCATAGAATTTCTCCTGATAGTCGACCGTCAGCGGCAGAAAATCGACGCCTTCCCTCGGCTCCTTGGCGGCAACCACGGTCGCCAGCACCTTGGATTCGCCGTAAGTGGCGACAACGGCGCCGTCGGCCTGGCGCGCGATCTTGCCGGTCTCCAGGACGAGCTTGCGCCCTCCCCAGTCGAGGTCAACACGATGGATATCAAACATTGGGATCGTCTTTCATTATTGCGAAGGCGCGAATGCCATGAGCAAGACGGCGAGATGCTGCGGTCTGCGGCCTCGTCGTGGACGATCAGCATCCGGCGATCCTGCCATGGCTTTCAGGCCTTCCAGTGAACGGACGGGCGATCATTCGCCCGCCTCGGCAGCGGGTTGGTTGCCGCATAAGCGGCGGATAAACCCTGCATCCGCTGCGAACGCGCAACCACACGATGCTTAGCGGCGGATCCCCAGCCGCTCGATCAACGCCTTGTAACGCGCTTGATCGATCCGGGCGAGGTAATCGAGCAGTTGACGCCGCTGCGATACGAGCTTGAGCAGTCCACGCCGGGAGTGGTTATCCTTGACGTGAACCTTGAAGTGCTCGGTGAGGCCGTTAATGCGCTCTGAAAGGAGGGCTACCTGCACCTCCGGTGAGCCGGTGTCGCCGGCCTTCGTCGCATATGTCTTGATGACTTCGGCCTTGCGGCCGGGCGATATCGACATCGGGTGTCCTATCTTGCAAATGCTACGCTTGTCGTCACGCCGGCAGCCGGCGCCGGGATGTCGTCCAGCGTGGTTGCCATAAGCGGGGCGCGCGGGCAGGAGGCCCGCGCGACCCGGCCCATATAGCAAATCTGCGCGGGGAAGCCAGAGAAATTGTGCTTACGGACAACGCAGATTGAAAATACGCCGCGGCCGCAGCTCCCCGCTTTCGACTTCAGCCAGAGCCATCAACCTGCCCTGTGTCGACACGGCGACCCAACCCTGCATCACCGGCGCATCGCGCCCGCGCAACAAGACGGTCTGCCCGCGCGCTAGTCGGCTGGCGTCAGCGACGCTTACTCGAACCGCGGGCAGTCCTGCGAGGCCTGCCGCGACCGGTAGCAGAAACGGAATTTCGGAGTCGACCTTTGGAGTGGGCCCCTCACACAGTTGCTGCATCGTTTCGAGGCTGGTGGCACTGCTCTCGTCGAACGGACCTACTGCGGTGCGCCGCAGTGCGAGCACATGGCCGAAACATCCCAATGCTCGTCCCATATCGCGGGCGAGAGCGCGCACATAGGTTCCCTTGCCACACTGGGCCGTGAAGATCGTTCGGTCGGGATCAGGCGCCGACACCCATTCGAGGCGATGAATCTCGACGGGGCGGCTCGCAAGCTCGACCGACTCGCCTTCCCGCGCCAGGTCGTACGCCCGTTCGCCCTCTATCTTCACCGCCGAGAAGCGCGGCGGCACCTGCTCGACGTGGCCAGTGAAGCGCGGCAGAAGCGCCTGAACCGCTTCGCCCTTTGGTCGCTCGGCGCTCGTTGCAATCACGCGCCCCTCGGCATCGTCGGTGTCGCGTTCCTCACCCCAGCGCACCGTGAATACGTAGGTCTTTCGGCCCTCCATCACGAAGGGCACGGTCTTGGTGGCCTCCCCGAGCGCAATGGGTAGCAGACCCGAGGCGAGCGGATCGAGGGTGCCGGCGTGCCCTGCCCGCTTGGCTCGTAGCAACCGTTTCACCGCGCCGACCGCATAGGTCGAAGTCATTCCTACCGGCTTGTCGAGAACCACCCAGCCGTCCACGTCGCGCCGCTCGCGCCTGATCCTCGCCGGCTCGCTCGAATCGTCTGCGTGGACCTGCCTCAACTTCAATCGTCCCGCTTATTGCCGAGATCTCTCAGGACTGCGGGCGTCCGCAATAATCTCGCGATGCGCTCCGCTTCAGCAAAGCGATCATCGATGGCGAACCGAATATCCGGCGCGAACTTCAGGTTGACGCGCCGGGCGATCTCTCCACGCAGAAAACGCCTGTTGCGGTTAAGCGCAGCGAGCACAGCATCCGCGTCGCGGCCCCCTAATGGCATCGCATAAATGGTTGCCAGCCTCAGGTCCGCGGTCATGCGGACCTCGGGAATGGTGATGGCATGGGCTTCGATCACTGGATCATGCACCGCGCCGCGTGCAAGCAGGTCGGCAAGTACATGGCGTACCAGCTCGCCAACGCGCAGCTGACGTTGCGATGTCCCACGCTCCGATTTGGCGTGATGTGCACGGGGCATTAGCAAATCCGATGGCGCAGAAGCCGCGATCCTGGACCGCGCGGGCAATATTGCGGGAGAGCGAGCGCAGCTCGCGTCCGAAAATCAGAGCGTGCGTTGCACCGTCTCCACTCGGAAGCACTCGATCGCGTCGCCGACTCGCATGTCCTGATTATTTTCGAAGGCCATGCCGCATTCCTGTCCGGCGCTTACCTCGCGCACGTCGTCCTTGAAGCGCTTGAGCTGAGAAAGCTTGCCCTCGTGCACGACAACGTTGTCGCGCAGCAAGCGCACATTGGCCCCGCGCTCCACGGCGCCCTCGGTGACACGGCACCCCGCGACGTTCCCGACCTTCGAAACCTTGAAGATCTCGAGGATTGTCGCATGGCCGAGAGTGGTCTCGCGTTTGGTCGGCGCCAGCAGGCCCGACATCGCCTTTTTAACGTCATCGACAAGATCATAAATGACGTTGTAATAGCGAATCTCGATCCCGGCTTGTTCAGCCGCCTCGCGTGCTTCCTTGTGGGCACGCACGTTGAAGCCGATGATCGCTGCGCCTGATGCCGCGGCAAGGGTGACATCGGATTCGGTGATCCCGCCCACGCTTGCATGTAGGACTCGCGCAGCTACCTCGGCAGTACCGAGCTTATCGAGCGCACCAGTGATCGCCTCCAGTGAGCCTTGGACATCGGCCTTGATTACGAGCGGGAATTCCTTCCGGCCGGCAGTCTTGAGCTGCGTCATCATTTGCTCGAGCGAGCCGCGCATGCCGGTTGCCCGAGCGGCGATCTTGTCGCGCCTCTGCCGCGCGCGATAATTCGTCACCTCGCGCGCGCGCGCCTCGCTATCGACGGCTGCCAGGCGGTCGCCAGCCTCGGGCGTGCCATTGAAGCCGAGGACCTCGACGGGCAGGGAAGGCCCCGCCGTTTCGACTATCGAGCCGCTGTCCGAGATCAGCGCACGCACTCGCCCCCACTCGGCTCCGGCGACAACGATATCGCCTCCGCGCAGAGTACCGCGCTGCACCAGAACGGTGGCGACCGGCCCGCGACCGCGGTCGAGCTTGGCCTCGATTACGGTGCCTTCTGCCGCACGGTTGGGATTGGCCCTCAGGTCGAGAATTTCTGCCTGCAGCCCGACCGCCTCCAGCAAGCGATCGATATTGAGCTTTTTCGTCGCCGAGACCTCGACATCAAGGACATCACCGCCCAACGATTCGACCTGGATTTCGTGCTGCAACAACTCGCTACGCACGCGTTCGGGCTTGGCATCAGGACGATCTATCTTATTTATAGCGACGATCATCGGCACCTTTGCCGCCTTGGCGTGATTAATGGCTTCCACCGTCTGCGGCATGACGCCGTCGTCGGCCGCAACCACGAGAACCACGATATCAGTGACCTTGGCGCCGCGCGCGCGCATGGCGGTGAAAGCAGCATGGCCGGGTGTATCGATAAAGGTGATCCGATTGCCTGATGGCGCGGTGACCTGGTACGCGCCGATATGTTGCGTGATGCCCCCAGCCTCCCCCGCCGCCACCTCAGTCGAGCGAATGGCGTCGAGGAGAGAGGTCTTCCCATGGTCAACATGACCCATGACGGTGACCACGGGGGGCCGCGGCACAAGGGCGGAGGGATCATCAGCGGCATCAAATAGGCCTTCCTCCACATCGGCCTCGGCGACACGCTTAACGGTGTGGCCCAGTTCCTCCGCCAGCAGCTGGGCCGTATCGGCATCGATAACATCATTGATCTGCGCCATGTGACCCTGCTTCATCAGCAGCTTGATAACATCGACTGCGCGCTCAGCCATGCGGTTGGCGAGCTCCTGGATTGTGATCGTCTCCGGGATGATAACTTCACGGACGAGCTTTTCCTTCGGCTCGTCCGCGGCATGCCCCTTCAGGCGCTGCACGCGGCGCCGGAACGCTGCGACCGATCGTTCGCGCTCCTCATCGGCGCTGAGCGCGGTCACCAGTGTTAGTCGACCACGATTTTTTTGCACGCCGCCGCGCGTGGGCTTTGGCGCGCTTGCCGGTCGCGCACCGCCCGGACCGCGCCGGGTGCGAGGCGCCTCCTCATCGTCCGGCTCGAGCGCGGGCCGCACACCAACTGGCTTGGGCACGGCCTCCTCGCCAAAGCGCTTTTTTGCCTCCTGTTCGGCCTTTAGCTTGGCCTCAATCTCCTGCTTCCGACGCTTCTCCTCTTCTGCTTTGCGAGCCTCCGCAGCATCGCGCTCGCTACGCTCGATCGTTTCACGGCTCTTGCGGAGCAGCGCCTCCTCTTCGGCATGCTTGCGCTCCTCGGCCTCGCGCAGGCGGGCGTCACCCAAAGCGCGCGCTCTGGCGGTGCGCTCTTCCTCGGTCAGCGTGCGCAACACCACGCCTGAAGGCTTGGGGGCGCCAACGGCGGGTGCCACGGCTGGTGCGGTCTGAGCGCCAACGCTCGGAGCTTGAACGGCCGCCTTTGCCGCGGCGCCGCGCTTGGCCGGTCCAACAGCCGCCGGCGCTGTATCGCTCTTTGCCCTTGCAGGAGCGCGGCTCTTCACCTTTTCCACGACGACCGCCTTGCTGCGGCCGTGGCTGAAACTCTGGCGCACGACGCCCTGCTCGACTCCGCGTCCCTTCAGCGTCAGAGTCTTCGTGGCGGCAACGCTGAGCTTCTTTTCGCCAGTCTTTTCCGTCGTTTCAACCATTCCGATCTCGATCATTCGCACAGTTTGAGCTTCACTTCTCAGCCTCGTATCGACTCGCGGCAACCCGCGCACTTTGGCCGACCTTGGCCTGCGATTTTTCCTGTGGCAGGCAACCCTGCCAGGGCGCGGCATCGGTCCGGTAGCAATCCAGCCGCCCGGCGCGATAGAAATGTTCCGCTTTCCGGCCCGGCAAGCAGGGCTGCATGTATCACATCTGACCGTCCCAATGCCAAATCCAATTGCGCCGCGCAGTCGGCGTCACAAAGCGCCTTAGGCCGTCGCCGGCACCGATTCAGCCGGTCCCGCTGGCGGCGGCGCCTCCTGCATTGCGGCGAGATCCTCCTCCTTGACCCAACCAGCTTTGAGTCGAGCCTGCATGATCAAGCCTTCGATGTCGTCGCGTGAGAGGTCGAACTCGTCGAGGATTCCTGGATAGCGAATCGTCTCGCCATCTTTGCGTTCGCTCCAGCCGAGCAAATCGTCGGTAGCGCAACCGGCCAAATCTTCCGTCGTCTTCACTCCATTCTCGCCCAGCTTCACCAGAACCGCGGTGGTGATGCCGGCTATCTCCTTGAGCTCGTCCTCGACGCCGAGCTCTCGGCGCCGGGCGTCGAGCTCAGCTTCCTCCTTCGCCAGAAAATCGCGAGCGCGGGCTTGCAACTCGCGCGCAGTTTCCTCGTCGAATCCCTCGATACCCGCGATTTCCTTCTCGTCGACCATCGCCAACTCTTCAACGGAATTGAAGCCTTCCGAGGCGAGCAACTGGCCCACCACCTCGTCGACGTTGAGCGCGTCAATGAACAGCTTCGTTCGCTTCTCGAACTCCGCCTGCCGGTGCTCCGATTCCTCCTGCTCGGTGACGATATCGATGTCCCAGCCAGTAAGCTGCGAAGCCAGTCGCACATTCTGCCCACGCCGGCCGATCGCAAGCGAGAGCTGCTGGTCGGGAACGACAACCTCCATGCGGTGGCGATCTTCATCGAGCACCACCTTGGCGACCTCGGCGGGCGCGAGCGCATTCACCACGAAATTGGCGGGATCCGCAGTCCATGGAATGATATCGATCTTCTCACCCTGAAGCTCATTGACCACCGCTTGCACCCGAGAACCCCGCATGCCCACGCAGGCGCCGACCGGATCAACCGAAGAGTCCCTAGAAATCACCGCGATCTTCGCGCGCGAACCCGGATCACGCGCTACCGCTTTGACCTCGACGATTCCGTCGTAAATCTCAGGAACCTCCTGCGCAAACAGCTTGGCCATGAACTGCGGGTGTGTGCGGGAGAGGAAAATTTGCGGCCCGCGCGGCTCGCGGCGCACGTCGTAGATGAAGGCACGGATGCGATCACCATTACGAAATGACTCCCGCGGCAGCATTTCATCCCGACGTACAATGGCCTCGCCGCGGCCGAGATCCACAACCACGTTGCCATATTCGACCCGCTTGACGATGCCGTTCACGATATCGCCAATGCGATCCTTGTATTCCTGGTACTGACGGTCCCGCTCGGCCTCACGCACCTTCTGAACGATCACCTGCTTTGCCGATTGCGCAGCAATGCGGCCGTATTCGAGCGGCGGCAAGGCCTCAGCAATATAGTCGCCGACCTGTGCCGCAGGATTGCGCTTTTTCGCATCCTCCAGCGAGATTTGCGTCGCGTCGTTCTCGACCTGATCGACGACCAGAAGCAGTCGAGACAACCGCATTTCGCCGGTCTTTGGGTTGATTTCGGCGCGGACCTCCGTCTCGCTGCCATAGCGCGAGCGCGCCGCCTTCTGAATTGCGTCTTCCATGGCGGCGATGACGATCCCGCGGTCGATCGCTTTCTCGCGCGCGACTGCATCGGCGATCTGCAATAATTCGAGCCGATTCGCACTTACAGCCATTGTTCACTCTCCTCCTTCGTCCTTGTTCCGAGACCGCCGCCGTTCGCTTGCACTGAGCTTGGCCGCGTACGTCGATGGATATTGGGTTGATTGGACGCCGTTCGATAGAGGCATGCGCCCAGGACGCTGACCTGTTTCCTCTGTGATTGCCTGCTGTCGGGCAGCGCGCTCCGCTGCCTTGCCGCGCCGAAGCGACTCCGAAATAAGCGTATCGGTGAGCACCAGCTTTGCCTCCGCCATATCGTCGAACCGCAGCATAAGGTCTCCAGTAGCGGCATCGTCGGAGCGAATGTGGGCGCAGTCACCTTCAACGCCCATCAGCACCCCGCGGAACCGCCGCCGGCCCGAAATCGGGAGCGCCATTTCCACCTTTAGTCGATGGCCGGCCAAGCGTTCGAAATCCGAGCGACGCACGAGCGGGCGGTCCAAGCCAGGCGAAGATAGCTCCAGCCGATAGGCTCGCTCGATCGGGTCGCTCACGTCGAGCACCGGCGACAGCGCCCGGGACGCCGCCTCGCAGTCGTCCACCGTCATCGTTCCGTTCGGCCGCTCAGCCATGATCTGGACAGTGCAGCCGTCTGCTCCCAGGATCTTCACGCGTACAAGGCGATAGCCCAGGTTCAGCAAGACGGGCGCGGCGAGCGCGGCTATCCGCGCGGCCATGCCCTGCTCAACGATCAACCTGGGCTCGCCGGCAAGCGTGTCGCTAGCCTCAACCATCGATCTCGTTCGCACCCAACTAGTGTCCCGATTCCGAAATTCGGTAACAAAAAAGAGCGGGCCCCGATGGAACCCACTCTCAAAAATCGATCGGAACATGATCCGATCGTTATGAGATATCCAAAAGTTGGACAAAGGAAATATAGCGCTTTTCATGGCCGGTGCAAGGCCCGAGAGACCCCCCAGAGGGCCCCACAGGGCATTTTTGCGGGAGCAAGTCGCGACTGGAGACCCGTAAACGAACGGGTAACTAACCTTTCCTTCAGACTCCTTACCTAGTTTTGCCCCTGGCAGCGCTCATTTTGCGCTCTGGATAGCTTCGCCTCGTGTGTTGCAATGCCTATCGTTTCGCTCATTCCGGAGCTGGAAGAAGTTGTTCAGAATGGGCCGTCGGCACGGCGCGCTGAGATGCTCCGCCGCATCACCACCTTATTCATCGAAGGGGCCGAGCTCTTCAACGAAGACCATGTCCAGCTGTTCGACGGTGTGCTGGCGCGTCTGATCGACGAGGTTGATGCCGACGCCCGCATCCATCTGGCGCATCGCCTGGCGCGAGTCACAAACGCGCCTAAGGAAGTCGTGCGCCGACTTGCCAGAGATGAGCAGATTGCGGTGGCGCACCCCATCCTTAGGCGCTCGCAGCGGATCGAGGAGCAGGATCTGGTCGACGTTGCACAGACCAAGGGTCAGGCGCATCTGCTCGCGCTCTCGGGGCGAAGAGGCATCGGAAGCCCGCTGACGGACATTCTGGCTCGCCGAGGCGATCAAGAGGTCCTGCGCAGCCTAGCCGAGAATCTCGACGCGCGCATATCCGATGCTGGCTTTGCTGCATTGATTGAGGCCGGCACACGGGACGCTGTGCTCGCCGAGAAAGTTGGGTTGCGGCCAGGTATACCCCAGCGTCTTTCCCGCGATCTCCTGCTGGAGAGCACGCAAGATATCCAGCAGCGTTTGCTTTCATCGACAAAGCCGCAGATGCGCGCCGAGATGGAGCGCGCGTTGGAAGAGGCGTCCGCGCGAGGAGCCGCGAACCCCGCGGAGCGGGAGTATGCGGCGGCCGAGGGCATTGTATCCGAGCTACGCCGAGACGGTCAGCTCCACGAGCCTGCGATCGTGGAGCTCGCCAGGAGCGGACAATACGAACAGCTAATCGCCGCACTGGCTTCACTGTGCGAAGTGCCGATCAAAGTAGTGGATCGAGTGATGGCAGGCGATCGAGCGGATCCCATTCTGATCCTTTGCAAGTTGGCCGGTTGGCATTGGCAGACGGTCAAGGCTGTAATGGCCGCAAGGCCGGAGGGGCACGCGTTATCTAGACTCGATCTGGACGCCGCATTCAGCAATTTCGAGCGCCTGTCGCCGACGACTGCTCAGCGCGTCATGCGATTCTGGCAGGTGCAGCACTGGCATCACGCAACAGATTAAATCAGTACGCTCTACAGTTCCTCAATTGTCAGTTCTGCGAAAGATGAGGTAGCAAGGCCGCCGGCCCTCGTATCTCGCCTTGGCTTCATAGCGGGTACCGGCAAACCCTGGCCAAGCATGGCGCCAGTCAGCCGCGCGTTCCGCAGTCCATTCAAAATCCGGCGAGCGCAGCATGTGGCTGAGCGTCCAGGCAGCATAATCGGCAACATCGGTGGCGAAACGAAACTCGCCGCCAAGGCGCAGGACGCGTGCTATGGATGCGATGCTCCAATCCTGCACGAAACGGCGTTTCCAATGGCGGCGCTTTGGCCAAGGGTCCGGAAATAAGAGGTCAATTCGCGTGAGCGAAGCGGCCGGCAACCAGGCCAAGACCTCGGTGGCGTCCCCATGATGCAGTCGAATGTTGGGCCGCGATTCGGCGGCAATTGCCGCCAGTGCCTTGGCCATGCCGTTAACGAAGGGCTCAACCCCAATGAACCCGACCCGCGGATTGGTCCGAGCCTGCGCGATCATGTATTCACCGCCGCCGAAACCGATTTCAAGACACACTTCATCGACCGGATTAGGAAATAACTCGCCTAAGGCGTTCGGCTCGATTGTGAGGTCGAGTGCGACCCGCGGCAGCATCGTCGCGAGCAGCGACGCCCGGCGAGCTTTTAATCGGTGACCCTTGCGTCTGCCGAAGAAGGCGCGCGATGGCCGCGATCTGTTATCTCTGGTTTTCGCTGTCAGCGCACAGCACGTATGAGAGCAGCCGCGAGATCGGTCTTTTCCCAGGAGAAACCGCCATCCTGCTCAGCAGCCCGGCCGAAATGTCCGTAGGCGGCGGTTCGGCGGTAAATTGGACGGGATAGCTTGAGCGCGCGGCGGATGCTGGTTGGCCGCAGCGGGAAAATCTCCGGCAACACCTTCTCGACCTTCTTCTCTTCGACCATGCCGGTCCCGTGCAAGTCCACGAGGAGCGACATCGGATCGGAAACGCCGATCGCATAGGCGAGTTGTATCGTACAACGCTCGGCCAGGCCGGCAGCGACGACATTCTTGGCCAAATAGCGCGCCGCATATGCGGCCGATCGATCGACCTTGGTCGGATCCTTGCCGGAAAACGCGCCACCGCCGTGCGGAGCGTACCCGCCGTAAGTATCGACTATGATCTTGCGGCCGGTCAGCCCACAGTCTCCGTCAGGCCCGCCGACGACGAAATGGCCGGTGGGATTGACCAGGAAGTCGCCACTCCTCTTCGGCATCCAGCCCTCTGGCAAAGCGGAGGCGACCGTATCCGCAATCATCTCCCTGATCATGCCTGGCGTATATCTCTTGCCGTTGCGCGTGTGCGCATTGTGTTGCGTGGAAACAACGACCTTGGTGCAGCCGACCGGCTTTCCCTGGATATATTGCACCGTCACCTGGCTCTTCGCGTCGGGCTGCAGGTCGAACAGTTGGTGAGAGCGCCGCTTCTCGGAAATGACCTTCAAAATCTTGTGTGCGAAGTAGATCGGAGCGGGCATGAAAGAGCCCTTCTCGTAGACCTCACTCTCGGTGCAGGCGAATCCGAACATCATCCCCTGGTCGCCTGCGCCCTCCTGCTCTTCACCTCTCTTCTTTCTGGCGTCCACACCCATGGCGATGTCGGGAGATTGCCCATGCAGCAGCACCTCGATGTCGGCCCCATGGTAGGAGAAGCCATTCTGATCGTAGCCGATGTCGCGCACCACATCGCGCGCGATTTGTACAATCAACTCGCGATTAACCACGGCGTGATTGCCGTATTTGTTGAATAGGGGTGCCTGCCCACGGCCCTCGCCGGCAATGATGATCTTGTTGGTAGTGCACAATGTCTCACAGCCAAGCCGGGTGTTCACCTTGCTGTCCTCGGCGATGCCGAGCTTATGGTCGTTCTCGATGAATGCATCGAGCACCGCATCGGAAATCTGATCGCATACCTTGTCCGGATGCCCCTCGGAAACGGATTCGCTGGTGAAGAGTTGGCTTGCGCGCAACACGGAAAGCTCCCCTAGTGTGGCGGTTCAGAAGTCCGCATCATTCTTGCGGCGAGTTCTATTGCGGACTTCTGAACCAAAGCCACACTAGAATCAAAGGTTTACTAGTGTCCTTCGATTCCGAAATTCGTACACGAGCTTGCTGCACGATGAAACAAATTTCGGAATCGGGACACTAGCCGACCTCGTTGAAACCACCGCCGCGAGCCTTTGTTGCAGCGGCAGCGAATTCGGTCAAGGAGAATGCGGTCGAGCCCGACCCAAGACAGGCCCTGATCGACTAAAGAAATTTCTGCGAGCCCTACCTTGCGAGAGGCACTCGTTGCTTTCAGTGCTCTCGGCCAGCGATCTCTTCGACCAGATCGACGATGCGTCGTCTCAGCTTGGCATCCTTGATGCGTGTGAATGCCTTTGTCAGCGAAAGTCCTTCCGATGTCGCAAGGAAATCCGAAACGTAAGTGGCAGTGGGCGCGTCTTGCATTCCGTTGCCGCCACCCAGGTTCGGCGCCCCTTCGAAGAAAAACTCGACTGGTACTTGGAGAATTTGCGAGATCTGCTGCAAACGGCTCGCGCCGATACGGTTGGTGCCCTTTTCGTATTTCTGCACCTGTTGGAAGGTGAGGCCGAGCGCATCGCCGAGCTTCTCCTGGCTCATTGCAAGCATCATTCGACGCATGCGCACCCGGCTACCGACATGCTTATCGATCGGGTTGGGTGCTTTTTTCGCGGCCATAAAGCAACCCTCCTTGTGCAGCCGTGACCGCCGGTCAGTGTTCCTGCTGTGGAATTGAAACGCAATCCTTTTTTGCACGGGCAAATTGTAGCACCCCTCGAAAGGTTGCGAAGGACCAGGCGCAGTAGCGGGCTACTTGCGTCGCTTGCGCGAGCGCCAGACCGCGACAAAGGCGAGAGCGAGCAAGGCGCCAAGCGGGCCATCGCCTGCGCGAGCATAGAACGTCCTCGGCAACTGCTGCGGCAACGGCGCATCGAGCACGCCCTCCGTGCCCAGCGGCAACCACTTGACGATACGCCCAAGCGGGTCGATGACCGCCGAGATCCCGGTGTTTGCAGCGCGCACCAGCGGCAGACCTTCCTCGATCGCGCGCAGCCGTGCTTGCTGAAAGTGCTGATAGGGACCGGGGCTTGCCCCGAACCATCCATCGTTGGTGATATTGAGCATCCAGCCGGGCCGCTCACCGCTCCCAGCGACGAAGGGCCAGCCGACCAACCGACCGAGATGCTCGTAAATCCACCCGGCGCGCTGGCTGTGTGGCAGCGCAACACCGGGAAAAATGACCTCATAACACACCAGGGGCAGAAAATCGGGCGCCCCCGGCGCCGGCTGATTGCGACGCCGATCGCCGGCAATGAACCCCCCGCGCATGTCGGTTAACTGCCTCAGTCCCAACCGGGCGAGCATCCCGCGAAACGGGAGATATTCCCCGAAGGGGACGAGGTGCACCTTATCGTATACCGAGAGGATCGACCCGTTGGGTCCAATCACATAAATGGAGTTATAGGCGCGCGTGATCGGTGCATTCGGCGCCGTCTCCGGCGAGCGAATTCCGCCCGTGATGAGGAAGACCGTCGGATGCAGCAGGGTAGCAATCTGGGCGAGAGCATCTGGCTCGCGCGCGAGAAAGAACGGAAACGGCGATTCAGGCCAGATCAAGTGAGTCACGCCCCGCAGGCCCGAGGATTGCGGGCCGGTGGAGGAGTTAGACAACGCAAGATAGCGGCGCATAACCTCCTGCTTCTGAGAGAAATTGAATTTCTCATCCTGGCGCAGATTGGGCTGCATAATGCGCAACTGCACGCCATCAACATAGCTCGTCGGCCACATCGCAAGCCGCAAGCCGCCGAAGGCTGCCAAGCCCACAATCAGTGCTCCCGCCATCGCAACCACCAACCACGGCCGCTTGGTGTCAGTCCGGTGGTCGGCAAGCACGCCTGGCGACGCGTAGACTGCAATCGCGAGCAAGGTCAGGCCCCAGATGCCAACTAGTGCGGCGCTTTGCGCCAGCCACAGCGGCGAAATCAGCGCGTAACCAAAGGTATTCCAAGGAAATCCGCTGAACAGGTGGCCGCGCAGCCACTCCGCCGACGTTAGCGCGGCCGCGAGGGCTAGGACGCGATAAGCGCCGCGGGTCCATACCAATCGGGCGAGCGCGAGCCCGAATGCGGTGAACAAGGCCATCCAGGCGGGCAATATCAACACAGCGAACGGAAGCAGCCAGCCGAACCTCGTCGGGTCGACGAGAAAGGCGTTTCCGACCCAATACAGGCCTGCAAGGAAATAGCCGAAGCCGAACCACCAACCCGCGTTGGCAGCCGCCCATACCCCGCCGCCGCGGCCGGCAGCCGCACCATCGACCAGCCATAGCAGAATCGGAAATGTAATGAATGGGATCGGCCACAGATTGATCGGCGGCAATGCGAGCGCCGAGCCCGCACCGGCAACGAACGCGATCAAGATGCGACGCCATCCCCATGCCAAAACGATCGTATGCGCGAATCGAGCGGCAATCACGGTCGGCGTGTGGACTTCGCCAGCCCGTTTTCGGGAGAAGCCCTGACTGGTCTGACCCCTGCTGCACCCGCTTCAGGCGACGTCGTCGGCCGAGCGGGAGTTGACTGTGGAGCATTCTCGACATGGCGAGAACCGCCCTTGTCCTTGCCGTTCATCCGATCCAGCCCGCGATAGATCCTCAGTCTCTTGAGGCGCCGCGGGTCGGCATCGAGAACTTCGAGCTCAAAGGGCCCAGGTCCGGGCACCAGCTCGCCGCGGACCGGCACGCGGCCAGTCAGAGTGACGACGTAGCCGGCCAGGGTATCGACTTCCTTCGCAATCTCTCCGACTTCGAACTCCGGGCCGACGATAGCGGTGACATCCTCAAGCTTGGCTCGCGCATCAGCGAGGAAGGAGCCGTCGGACTGCTTGACTACGGCAGGAGGAGTGTCCTCATCGTGCTCGTCGGCGATCTCGCCCACGATCTGCTCCACAATATCTTCAATCGAAACAACACCGTCACTGCCGCCATACTCATCGACGACAAGGGCGAGATGGATGCGGGTTGTTTGCATCTTGGCCAGGAGGTCGAGCACCGGCATCGAGGGTGGCCCGTAGAGAATCTCGCGAACGAGATTGGTCGCAGATAGCGGCATCGAAAGATCGACAGCTTTGAGGTCGAGCCCCGCGGGCAACGGCCTCTTGCGCCGTGCATTTGCCTGCGCGCTCGTAGCTGCGCGCACCGTCATGAGCGCCACCAGATCGCGGATATGGACCATTCCTACGGTGTCATCGAGCATCTCATCATACACCACGAGTCGTGAATGACCCGCGCTCTCGAAGACCTTCATAAGCTCGCCAATCGAGATCTCGCGCTGCACGGCGATTATGTCTGCTCGCGGGACCATGACGTCTGCGATTCGCCGCTCGCGCAGGGCCAAGATGTTCCGCAGCATGATACGCTCAGTTGGAGAAAAGCCTGTCTCGCCTGCGCCATCTTCAAGCAGGCTCTTGAGGCCGGCGCGGGTGCTGCTTGCCTTCCAGCCGAACATCGTTCGCAACAGGCGTGCGAGCCAACTGTCGGGGCCTCGGCGCCGCAGCTCAGGCTGCGGCGCGATGGGGACCGGCAGGTTGCGCGTTGTGCTTGCGTCGCTGGGACCGGATGGTTCGGGATCCGGCATGATCACACCTCGGTAGCGTCCTTGCACGCACTATAGGGATTTGGAACTCCAAGCCGGGAGAGAATCAGCACTTCGAGGCGCTCCATGGCGCGCGCGTCACGGTCGGTTTCGTGATCATATCCCACGAGATGCAGAAAGCCGTGGACTGCAAGATGTGCAAGATGCTGCACAAAGCTTTTGCGCTGCATGCGTGCCTCGCGCCTGGTGGTCTCATAGGCAATGACGATGTCGCCAAGCAGGCGCGGTGTTTCACGGCCGGTGCGTCCCCCATGTGCGGGAAAGGAGAGCACGTTGGTCGGCGCATCCTGTCCGCGCCATTTTTGGTTGAGCCGCCGAACGACCGAGTCGTCCGTCAGCAGAACGCAAACCTCGCCGTCCTGCAGCGATAAAGCGGCGGACGCCTGACGGATCGCCTTCCGCAGTACGGCCTTGGCAGTGTGCCTGGCGTTCCACAGCGGACATTCCACAAGTATGTCGACGCTGGGAAGATCCTGAGCCCGTGGGCCTACGGCGCCTGCGCGCTGACTGCGTGCCGCCGATTGCATCGGATCAGAATGGCTTGCGGCGCAAGAGCGGAGTCATTCCTCGCTCTCGCGCAGCCGTGCGCCCATGCGGGCATCTCTATCATACGCCTCAACAATGCGCCCCACCAGCTCATGCCGGATGACATCAGCAGCAGTAAAGGCAACAATTCCAATTCCCTCGACGTTCTTGAGCAAGCGTGTGGCTTCAGCCAGACCCGAGAGCTGCCCGGTCGGCAGATCTACCTGGCTGGGATCGCCGGTGACAATCATACGGCTGTTTTCGCCCAGACGTGTCAGAAGCATCTTCATCTGCATCGCAGTGGTGTTTTGCGCCTCGTCAAGTATGACGACGGCGTTCGAGAGGGTACGGCCGCGCATGAACGCAAGCGGTGCGATCTCGATCTCCGTCGTCTCGAGCGCACGTTCAACGATGCGCGCATCCATCAAATCATAAAGCGCGTCGTACATCGGCCTTAGATAAGGATCGACCTTCTCGCGCATGTCGCCGGGCAGAAAGCCGAGCCGCTCGCCTGCTTCGACCGCCGGACGCGATAGAATGATGCGGTCTACTTCCTTGCGCTCAAACAGCTGGACCGCGTGCCCAACGGCAAGCCAGGTTTTGCCAGTGCCCGCCGGACCAATGCCGAATACCAGCGCGTAACGGCGCAGCGCGCGGACGTATGCGTCCTGGGCGGCGGTGCGCGCTCGCACTGCGCGCTTGCGCAGCATGATTTCCTCGAAGCGAGCTCGTCCTGCCGCGGGCTCGTAGTCAAACAGCGACCGCTGCGCAATGGCCAAACGGATCGCGCCTTCGACGTCGCCGGATGTAAGCTCGTCACCGTGCTGGAGCCGGTCATAAAGGCTTTCCAGCACGTGCCGCGCCTGCTCAACGGCGTCGCGCGACCCCGCAATGCTGACGTGGTTGCCTCGCTGTTCTGCGACCACCCCCAGCCTGCGCTCGATTAACGCGAGGTTTTGCCCGTATTGACCGAACAGGACCGAGGCCAGCCGATTGTCGTCGAATGCAAGCGCAAGCTGGGTTGCGGCGTTGCCGCTTGCAGTCATGGGCGAGGACAGAACTGATCCGGTGTCCATTCGAGACGATCGCAACGGGTTTCAGTTCCCCGCTCCCGGCGCCTCTGATGCGAGCACGCCAAACAAGCTGTTCGATCCCACTTCGATAATCCTCACTCCTGCAACCTCGCCGATCCAGCTCCGCGCTGCCGTGATCTGAACCGGCTGAAGATATGGGGAGCGGCCGACGATCTGGCCAGCATGGCGTCCCGGTTTTTCAAAGAGCACCTCGAAGGTGCGACCGCGGCAGCCCGCGTTGAAAGCGCCGGCATGGCGATTGATCGCCGCCTGCAATCGTTGCAGCCGCTCGGATTTGAGCTCCTCAGTGATCTGATCCGGCATTTCCGCAGCCGGAGTTCCGGGGCGCGCCGAGTATTTGAACGAGAACGCGCCGGCATAGCCAACTTCCTCAATGAGCGAAAGCGTCGCCGCAAAATCCTCCTCGCTCTCGCCGGGGAAGCCGACAATGAAGTCGGACGAGAACGCCATGTCGGGTCGCGCGTGACGCAGCCGCGACAGCATGCTGAGATAATCGGCTCGCCTGTGCCGCCGGTTCATTCGCGCCAGCACCCGATCGGACCCGGATTGCGCGGGGACATGCAGAAATGGCATCAAACTGGGCAGATCACGATGCGCCGCGATCAGGCTCGCGTCCATGTCGGATGGATGGCTGGTGGTGTAGCGCAGCCGGGCAATCCCGGGCAGCTGGGCGATGCACTCCAGCAGTTGCGCGAGCGACCATGGCCGGCCGTCAGGACCTTGCCCGCGATAGGCATTCACGTTCTGTCCAATGAGCGTAATTTCGCGTACGCCCGCTTGCGCAAGCCGCCCCGCCTCAGCACTGATCTGCCCGACGGGGCGCGATGCTTCCGCGCCGCGCGTATACGGCACGACACAGAACGTGCAAAACTTGTCGCAGCCTTCCTGCACCGTGACAAAGGCGGATACGCCCCGCGCGCGGATGACTTCGCGGCTTGGCGGTTGCAGCCTCTCGAACTTGTCCTCGAGCAGAAACTCGGTATCCACGACTGGGCCGTCACGCTCTGCGCGCGCAAGCAGCGCGGGTAGGCGATGATAGCTCTGCGAGCCGATAACAAGATCAACGGACGGCGCGCGGCGAAGGATCACATCGCCTTGCGCTTGTGCGACGCAACCAGCAACGGCAATTGTTATGCGGCGGCCGGCCTGCGCTCCCGCGTCTTTCAGCACGCGCATGCGTCCGAGCTCGGAAAAAACCTTCTCCTCAGCCTTCTCCCGAATATGACAGGTGTTGAGGATAATCAGATCTGCATCCTCCACGCAGCCCGTCTGCGTGTAACCTTCCGGCGCGAGCATGTCCGCCATACGATGGGAATCGTAGACGTTCATCTGGCAACCAAAGGATTTGATGTGGACTTTGCGTTCAGTCATGCTGGTTGGGGACAGATTGCAGATCCGTCATATCAGTATTTCCCGAGCATTCGATAAGCGTCCGGCCCAATGCACATACCGACTTTGCCGGTTTCGGAAACCGCAATGGTTGTAGCACGGACTGGCCCACGTGCTATTCCGCAGCCTGGATGCCGGCATCCTTGATCAATTTCGTCCATTTGGCGATCTCCGCCCTGATGTAGGCATCCAGTTGATCGGGTGTGCTCGCTTCGCCGCTCATGCCGAGCTCTGCAAACCGCTGCTGGACATCCATCTGGGCCAGCGCGCGCTGGACCTCCACATTGAGCTGCGCGATCAGGTCCCGCGCCGTTGCTGCCGGAGCCACCAGTGCAAACCAGGTCGCTGCCTCGAAACCAGGAAGACTCTCTGCGACCGTAGGAATATCCGGCAACGCGGCTGATCGCCGAGCGCCTGTGACAGCGAGCGCACGCAATCGACCCGCCTTGATGTTTCCAATGACGGCGGAAAGATTGGCAAACATCAGAGGTATCTGGCCGCCAAGGAGGTCGTTTATCGCGGGAGCTTCCCCGCGGTAGGCCACATGGGCCATCTTGATGCCCGCAAAGTAGCTAAAGAGCTCCGCCGCCATATGGGGCGTCGTGCCTATGCCCCCGGACCCGAAATTGATGGCGCCGGGAGCCGCTTTCGCCATGGCAATTACCTCGCTGACCGATCGCGCCGGCCATGACGGATGACCGACCAGAACGAGCGGCGAGATGCCTGCCAGTGCCACTCCGGCAAAGCCCTTGGCGGGATCGAGCGTGCTCTTCGGATGCAAAGCGGGTGCCACTGCAAAAGTGGTCTGGCTCCCCATCATCAGCGTGTATCCATCCGGCGCCGATCTGGCTGCGGCTTCCGCGGCAATCAGGCCACTGGCGCCGGGGCGGTTTTCCACCAGCACCGACTGGCCCAGGGTTTCGCTCAACTTCGGGGCGAGAATTCTCGCGACCACGTCTGTTCCACCTCCTGCGGAAAAGCCCACCATCACTCGTATCGGCCGGTCTGGAAAATTAGCGGCTGGAGCCGAGCTTACGCTGGCAATGACGCAGATAACGAAAAGCAGGACACAGCGAGTTGGCCTGGTCATCGCTTTTTCTCAGGTGAAAATGAAGCCTCGCTCGTCATGGCTCACACCAGATCGCGGCGAAGGAGGAGCGCGGCAGTCTTTCCCTCGGGATAATACCCCTCACGACGC
>Ga0306920_100003139_pt1 | contig 20939 bp, 22 predicted proteins | sample flu12Cox44000170_FD_204666 | JGI IMG/M metagenome (GOLD analysis project Ga0306920, IMG submission 204666) | Lab enrichment of tropical soil microbial communities from Luquillo Experimental Forest, Puerto Rico - flux4day.12C.oxic.44.000.170 (v2)... | ecosystem: Environmental > Terrestrial >... | reverse complement strand
GACCTTTCCGCTCGGCTGCTTCAGATGCAAGACGAAGAACGCAGGCGCCTTGCTCGCGAGCTACATGATAGCGTTGGGCAACTCCTGGCAGCCATCAGCATGAACATTTCCCGGGTGCTGGAGGAAAAGGAAAAGCTCAGCGAAGCCGTCCGGGCATCCGCGGAAGAAAACTTGAACCTGTTGCAACAAGTCTCGAAAGAAATTCGCACCATGTCGCATCTCCTTCACCCTCCCTTATTGGACGAGGCTGGCCTGGAATCGGCCATCCGGTGGTACATCGACGGGTTCGCGGAGCGAAGCAAGATTCACGTTGACCTCGACATGCCCTCAAACTTCGACCGGCTGTCGAGCGATCAGGAAATTGCATTGTTTCGAGTAGTTCAAGAATGTCTCACCAACATTCACCGGCATTCGGAAAGCGCTACGGCCGCAATTCGGATCACCCGTGAAGATGGCAAGGTGCATCTGGAAGTTAAGGACGAGGGCAAGGGGATACCTCAGGACCAGCAGGTCGTGCTCAATTCCTACGGCGCAATGGGTGTTGGTTTTCGCGGCATGCGGGAGCGCTTGCGGCAGCTGGGGGGCACTCTCAATGTCAATTCAAGCGAGGAGGGGACCATCGTCAGCGCCACTCTTCCGATCGAACGCGCGAAGAGGACCTTCAGCGACGCATAAGGGTTGCCCCGAGCGCATACTATCGAGGCGTGGTTGGATTTAGACGCTAAAGCCTTCTCGAGTTCGCTTCGCGGCTGCCTTGCGCCGCCACCGGCGCAATCGACGGAACTGTGTGTCCACGGAAGGGCCATCAACCGTGTTGTTGGAATCTTTGCGCCGCAAGCATTGGGTTGCTACCCCGGTCGTCCCGACTTCCGAACAAATTCGCGACCAAACTACTTGTGGCCCCCCTGTGAAGTGAGCAAGCCATTCGGACAATACGGTTCTGCTCGGAAAACGGACGCGGGTCGCCGAGGATCGGATAGCCGGTAACGAGTTCGCTGTGATTCGCTCCACGGGAAGCCACACCCGCATAGAAACGCCTGTCGCACGAACTGCACCGGTAGGGGCATAGGTGTACGACTCGCAACAAATGGCGTTCGATGATTCCCCTCGAACGAGTTCTATAAACCTCGAGGCAGCGGCAAAAAGGACATGGCCGCAACGGTCTGTGAATGACTTCCTGCATAGGAACCACTTTTCTTTCGGCGTCTTCCAATGATGATCTTGGTGTCTCCGCGAATATAGGGAGGGGCTGGGTAGAGCGGAGAACAGGCACGCTCTTTCTAATAAGGACCGAGCCGCAGGGGCAATCGGTAGAGTTTTGTATAGCTCTTGACCGAAGTTATGTAAGAATTCACGCCTCTGAATTTAGGCACTTCGGATCAAGGCATACAGTGAATTACTGACCTTCATCGGGTATCGCTTGTATGGTTTCGACCGCACTGCTTCGGTAGTCTAACGCAGCGAGAGAGGAAGCGTTCAGGTTGGGAGACCGAAAGGTTTCAGAGGGCTGGGACGACCTGCTCCTTTCTCTTTCGCCCAACCTTCCGTAAATATTCGTTTCGGGGTATTCAGCTGGCCAGAGAGCGTAATTTGGTTTATGCTACAACTTCGTTTGAGTCGTCTCTTCGTATCCTTCGAGAGTCTCGGCCCCGTCAGCGTCAACCAGGAAGGCACACCCAGGAACGTGGCGCCCCGTGGCTGGCTGGAAACCGTCCAGAGTGAGGTGAGCTTTGTCGGAGCTACGGATACTGATAGCCGATGATCATGAGCTGATTCGACGTGGAGTGCGAACACTTTTGGAAGCGGAGCCCGGTTGGAAAGTGGTGGCGGAGGCGAGCGACGGTCAGGAAGCCTTCGAAAAAGCCAAAGAAACAAAGCCTGAAATCGTAGTGTTGGACATCGGCATGCCCAGGCTGAGCGGTTTGGAGGCGGCGCGCCGGCTTAAGCGCACCCTTCCGCAGATCAAGGTGCTCATGCTGACGATGCATGACTCTGAGCGTCTGGCTTGGGAAGTTTTGAATGTCGGGGCACTCGGTTATGTAACCAAGTCCGACACGGCAAGAGACTTGGTCATTGCGATTGAGGCGCTGCGGAGAGACAAGACGTTTTTTACGCCCAAGGTCGACCGCATCATTCTCGACAGTTTCTTGAATGGGGGATCCTCCAAGCGAGCCAAAGAAATGCAAGGAGAGCAATTGACGTCCCGCCAGCGAGAGATTGTGCAACTACTGGCCGAAGGGAAAACCAGCAAAGAGGTGTCAGCGCTCTTGAACTTGAGCGTGAAAACGGTCGAGACGCACCGCGCGAATATCATGAGAAGGTTAAGCTGCCACTCTGTCAGTGATTTGGTTCGCTACGCTGTTCGCAACAACATCGTTCAACCCTGATCAAACTTCTGTTTATCGGTCCAGACTTCTCTTAGAGCCCTTAAGCGTCACCGTTGTGCTCGTACAACCCAATGTTCAGACAACTACAGCTTGTGCCGTATAGACCCCTTCGTGACTTTGCGATTAGATGAGATCGCGAAATCTACGGGCTCCAGAAGCCAGAATGATTTTTGTTGTTCTGGTTCCGCGAGGAGGCTGGCATGCTACGTTGGGCCATCGGATTTTTTATTGTGGCGCTGATCGCCGCGGCACTGGGCTTTGGCGGTATCGCAGCCGCTGCCGCAGGCATCGCGAAGTTCATTTTTTATATCTTCGTGATTTTGTTTGTTGCTTCGCTTTTGGCCCATTTGCTCCGCGGAAACAAACTGTGAAGTTCGTCGCGAGGAGGATCGTGGAATGAACACAACCGCTCTGATTTTAGTCTCGATCATCGTATGTGGGATGCTTGGCGTTGCCGTGGCTTATGTTTTTCAGCGCAATCGATCTTTACGTTTACGCCAGCGCTTTGGCCCGGAATACCCTCGGGCTATCGCTGAAGCCGGGAGCCAGTGGAAAGCTGAGTCTGCGCTCGAACATCGTGCAAAGAGGGTTCAACAACTTCACATTCGTCCATTGGATCCTTCGGAACGCGAGCATTTTTGGGAAAAGTGGCATGAACTCGAAGCAAGATTCGTGGATCATCCGGGTGAAGCTGTAGTTGAGGCGGACCGCCTCGTTGGTCGAGTACTATCGATAGAAGGTTATCCAGTGCTTGATTTCGATCAGCAAGTGGCCGACGTTTCGGTCAATCACGCCACGGTCGTCGAGAACTATCGTGAAGCGCACCGGCTCGCAGTGAAAAACGCGCAAGGACGCGCGGACACCGAGAGCCTAAGAGTCGCAATGCTCCAATATCGCACAGTCTTTGAAGATCTGGCCGGCCGGCCAGATCTGACGTCGGGCGAGGAGCCTCTTGCCGCTACAACTCGGCATTAAACTGCGTTATTGTTAGAGTTCAGTGAACGCTGGAATCGAAAAAGGTGTCGCCCGCAAGCAAGTGGTCCATAGCACGAATCAGGTCTCGCGACGCCTGTGACTTGAGGACTACGCCTTGAGCGCCGGCAGCCCGGACGTCTCGTGCAAGTCTCTCTGACTCGTGCATCGTAAACATCAGCACCCGACAACGTAGATGCATATCCGCAATCCTCGCCGCAACCTGCAGGCCGTTAATTTTGGGCATCGAGATGTCCAGGATCACAACATCGGGCAGGAGGGTTTGAGCCAATTCAATGGCCTGTTCTCCGTTGCTGGCCTGGCCACAAATCAGCCATTCGGGTCGAGATCGGGCGATCAGTTGGCTAATGCCCTCGCGCACGATCTCATGGTCATCGACGATCAGGACTCTCACAGGCATGCACGCTCCGTTGCCTACTGACCACAGTTACCGAATTCTAGAATGCTACCCGATCAAGAAACCCCGTTGGCCAAGGCTCTCCTGTGGGAACAATGGCGCGCAGAGTAGTACCCGTGTCTTTGGGTACGATTTCTAACCGGCCACCCAGTTGCCTCATGCGCTCGCTCATCCCTCTTAAGCCGACTCCAAATGTGATCGCTTCCTCGCCAGGCTGATCGAGGAGTTGGGCAGGCATGCCCACTCCTTCGTCTGCAATTTCTAGAGTGCAAAAACCATCCGCTGCGGCTAAACGAACGAAGGCCGTCTCACTTTGCGAGTGCCGGTGAACATTTGTCAAGCCTTCCTGCAGGACGCGAAACAAGGCCAACTCCGAGTCGCGGGAGATACGGCCAAACTCTGCCTCAGCCGAGAATGTGGTTTTGATTCCACTGCGACTGGAAAACCCATCGAGATACCAGGGAATTGCGGACTTTAAACCCAGCTCTTCTAACATGGGTGGATAAAGAAGATACGACGCCGTTCGAACTTCCTTAATGCAATCTTCCGTCAGATGGACACAGTCGGCGAGATCCTGAGCGACCGCTTTCTCGCTTGGGCCAAAGGTCTCCGAAAGCGAATCCAATTTCATCTTTAGTACCGCGAGATACTGGCCCAGGCTGTCGTGCAGGTCGCGGCCAATTTGTCTTCGTTCGTCGTCTTGCGTCCGGAGCAAGTGTAGCGATAGCTCCCGCAGCGACTTTTCGGAGATATGCAGCTGTCGCTCGGCATCGCGCCGCTCCGCGACCTCTGCCTCCAGTTTTCTTTGCGCTCGCATTCGCTCCGTAACATCCCGGGTAACTTTTCCAAAACCAACCAGTTCGCCTCTGCGATTCCTCAGAGCTGTAATGATTACGTTTGCCCAAAACTTCGAACCGTCTTTTCTCAAGCGCCAGTCTTCGTCCCCATACCTCCCTTGCTTTTCTGCGACCACCAGTTCCCACTCAGGCTTGCCCTTGCGCACATCTTCCTCCGGATAAAAGCATGAAAAATGTTTTCCAATGATCTCCGAGGCTTGGTATTGCTTGATGCGCTGGGCTCCGATGTTCCAGGTGCTGACGTACCCCCGCGGGTCGAGCATGAAAATCGCATAATCCTCTACGGCTTCGACCAGCAGCCGAAATTGATCTTCAGCTTCCCTCGAGATCCCGCGCTCGAACGGAACGGTTTTCGTCTCCCACTGGGAGATAGCCCGCAGTCTCTCCCCGGTGTGCGGGCCGCTGCAATCTTCTGGAGGTTTGATATGCAGGACGTGCGACCGCTCTCCGTACATTTTGAGGAATGGCTCAGCGTGATTCGTATTGTTGCAGACCAAAGCGGGATTTCGACGCAAAAGAGAGAAGGGGTGCTTTTTCGCCAGATCATTCCAGAGTCTTTCGAAGCGAATCGCTTCGTGTCCTCTCCCCTGAGCCCACAACAAAGCGAGAATCTCGCCTAAAACGAAAACGTCTGCCAATTGCCCGCAAGCAAGGCCGCTCATTGCCCTCAAAGCGTCGCAAGGCAAGTGGAAACAGGATTCTTCTAAGACCCCACCACACGCGAGCATGTCTATGATCTCGCGGGCATTGGGCCAGTCGGATGCGGTTGCGAACGTCAGAGCGGGTTCCTCAAGGAAACGTGGCCGACCAATGCGCTGACACAAAACGTCAATCAGGAATTCCTCGCTGTTGCAGAGTCGAACGGCGTGCTCAAGTTGCTCACCGGGAATGGTTCGAAAGGTCAACTTCTCGCTCTTGCACGGGCAGGCGCTAGTATCATGTGGCAAGAGTGGAGGGAACACTATACTGAAATTGCTGTAATTCCGCGGTTAAATCGGTACAGCAATCCCTGTAGTTGTGAGATTCCGTCTGCTTGATGCACCGCACTCGAGGCGTCGCACTAAGAAACGTGGTTGGCGCTATCGCCCCGCGCTCCGAACCTTCTCCCGCGTCCTGGTCTTCGCGCTCTTGTAAGCGCGAATGAATTGGTCAACCTGCTCCTCGGCCGCTTGTTTCGCGATTCCGTAGCGCTCCTGGATTTTGCCGATGAGTTGGTCCCGTTTGCCCCGGATCACCAAAATATCATCATGCGTCAGTTTTGCCCATTTCTGTTTGACTTCAGCCATCACCTGCTTCCAATTTCCTTCCATTTGATCCCGATTCATCGGGTATCTCCAGTTCATCCGCGACGCATTACTTCGTCGCGTGATTTTCCTGCTAATTTCATTCTTCTTTCAGCGAACCTATGGCTGAATTATGTGGTTTCGCACCGCGTAGCACACCAATTCGCTGATGGAATGGCAGTTGAGACGGGTCATGATATTGGCCCGGTGTGTCTCGGCTGTTTTGATGCTCAGTCCGAGTGTGGCGGCCACTTCCTTGCTGCTCTTGCCTTCCGCCAGCAGCTGCACGATTTCCCGCTGACGCGGGGTGAGGCGTGAAGCCGGGCCGCTACTCAAAGCGTTTTGAGAATTCTTGCGGTCCAAGTAGCCATCCTCGACAATCTGTGCGACCTTCGGTGTAAAGTACGTTTTATTGTTGCTCACAGCATTTACGGCTGCGACCAGATCGCGTCCCGCGTCCGATTTCAGCACATATCCCCGCGCGCCAACAGCAAGCACGTCGCGCACCAGGGGATCGGATTCATGGACTGTGACGATTAGTATCTTTGTCTTGGCCTCAGTTTTGGCAATCTGCCTTGCTGCCTCTAGTCCATTAAGGACGGGCATGCCGATGTCGAGCACAGCGACCTCAGGTTTCACTTCCTTGGCTTTTTCGACCGCTTGCCTTCCATCGATTGCCTCGGCGGCGACACTCCAACCAGGCTGGGCTTCGATAATCGTGCGCATGCCTCTGCGTACTAGTTCGTGGTCATCGGCGACTAACAAGCGCAAAGAGTCCATATGTTCACCTCGCAGGACGGAGAGTGCATGGCTAAGGCCAGCCCCGCATCAAAAAACCTAGTTTTGGCGATCCACGTCCAACTTCCTGTATTCATGGCAGTTAAATCACGAGGCAGGAGGCTCCCAAATCTGGGCAGCCAGAAATTGAGCAGCATTTTCTACATCGATCTCGTAAGTTCTTCACCGGCAGGCAGCGTACAAGGCCCCTTTGCCGAGATTCGGGTATGTGCGGTATGGAAGCAGCGGGGGCCTTCGCGGTAAACAGTTCGCGTGCGGCAAAAACGCGAGAGTTCAGATTTAACACAAAATTTCGTCGAATTCGCTCAAGGAAGATAAACAAATCGAAGGAGGATCATCCAGTGACGAGGACAAGCAACAGCAAATACGCAATTATTTTGATGGCATCGCTCACCCTTCTGAGTATGGCCATGCCGCGGCATTCCCTTGCTACGCCGGCGAACGACCAGAAAGAAAATGACCGGATCCGCAACTCGGGCACGGTCTTAACGGAGGTTCTCAATGTTCCCGACGATATACCACGCGACCTACTGGCCAAGACGCGCTGTGTGATCGTGCTTCCATCTGTCTTGAAAGCTGCTTTCGTAGCCGGCGCAGATTACGGACGAGGAATCATGACATGTCGCACCGGCAAGGACTTCACTGGTCCTTGGGGCGCACCGACGATGATGGCGCTCGAAGGTGGCAGCTTCGGTTTCCAGATCGGTGGGGAAGCTACCGATTTCGTGATCCTAGTCATGAACAACCGTGGGGCTGAAAGCCTCTTGCACAGCAAAGTGAAGCTTGGAGCCGACGCCTCTATCGCCGCCGGGCCTAAGGGCCGCGAGTTAGAGGCCGATACCGACGCAACGATGCGTGCTGAAATGTTCAGCTACTCGCGATCACGTGGCATATTCGCCGGCGTCTCGCTGGAGGGTACCACCTTGCGCCCCGACAACGACGCAAACCGCCGCCTCTACGGCAAAAATGTTTCTGCAATCGAAATCATTAAGGAGTCGAAGGTCGAAGCCCCAGAGTCCGCCCACACTTTGATAGCCACCTTGCAGCAGGCGTCGCCAAAATTGCAGGGTTCAAACAGCTAAAAGACGCGGCGAAGGGCTTGAAAGATTGCGGATCGTTTGAAGGGGGGGTGCAAAGGCGTCTTGGATGCGAATCCGGCCTTTGCGCTTCTCCTCTTTGCTGGTGCCTTCACGGCCACACCAATCAGACGCATGGCGGTCAGCGGATCGCCAGCGAGCAGAACATTTTTCTGGTGGCGGCCGATTGCGCCAACTCGTCGGGGCATACTGGTCTGTTCCGCAGTGATTGGAAACCTACCTAATCTTCTCATCCGGTCTAGAGCCTTGCCTGTATTCGGAACGCGGCATCATTGTAATACCCTCAAGCTGCTAAAGCGAGTCAGATGAATCTAGCCGGAATGGATAGTTCACAATGGCTCTTAACTTTCGTGATTCAGATGCGGCGCTACTGAGGCGCGTACGTCGAGGGGACTCCGCTGCCTTCTCGCAGTTGTCGCAGAGGCACGAGCACAAAATCCTTGCCGTTTCGTGGAGGATTCTCAAAAATCGCGAAGACGCGGAAGACAACGCGCAATCTACTTTGATGAGGGCTTACCTCCAATGCGCTCAGTTTCGCGGCGGCTCGCAATTTTCGACCTGGTTGGTGCGCGTTGCCATCAACGAGGCTCTCATGCGTTTACGGCGCCGCAAGTCTCACAAGGAGGTCAGCCTGAGTCCAGATCCCGAAAACGACGAGAACTTCCTTTCAGAGCAAAGTGTCTCAAACGTTACCAATCAGGAGCGCGAATGCATTGCTAAAGACTTGGCCGATAAACTTTGTGCTTGTTTATCTCCAACCCTGCGCGACATGTTTGTTCTTTACAGCATGGAGGGCTGGAGTCACGAAGAATTGTCTCGCGTTTTTGGCGTCCCAAGAAGAGCGATAAAGTCCCGCATCTTCCGAGCTCGCTCTCAGCTCCGCGAGCAGTGGTCGAAGTACAACGGATACTAGGTGTGCACGAAAAGTTGCCTTTGGCATCGCATTGCCACTGACCTACCGTCTCGCCCTTCGGGTTTCGAAGGGTTCGTTGAGGGTTGGAATCGTTGAGAATCTTTCTGCCGTGGCGCGGAGCTGCGGCCGTCTCTCGGATTTTTCCGTATTTCGCACACCTAGGGTGAATCTGGTATTTTATCCAATGGATTTACCCTACCCGTTCACTCTCAGTACGCCACAATTGCTCTCGCTCTGAAATTTCTACCACGCCAATTCAGAATCCTTTTCCTAACCCCTTTTCTTGAGGCCTTCGAGTCGGTCGTGTGGCTGGAACTCTGCTTGCTGCCTTATTGATGTCAGGACCAACGGAGAGCCGAAGTTGGACTAAGCCTTTCCTCAGCCAACACTGCCCCGACGCGCCGATTTCCGATCGACCGTGGCAGAACACCGAAGCAGAAAATGAACGGATGAAACATACCCCGGCCTTGTCCGCTCACAAGAGTTTGCGAGGTGTCTCATGAAATTTGCGCCAGGGATTGAAGTCGCATCTGTACTGATGATTCTTTTGTTTCCGGCTGAACCAGGGCTTCTTGCCGACAGTCGCGGTGCGTTCAATTTACACGATTTGCAGGATGTTCAAGGGCGATCCCAGACCTTGGATCAGAGTGAAGTCAAAGGCTACGCGGGAAAGATCATCAAGAGCAACGGACAGTACGTGCTTCAGGACCCCGTCTCGAGCAACGCCTATCTCCTGGATGATCAAAAGGCCGCGAAAAAGTATGACGGCAAGATGGCGTTGGTCACAGGTGTCCTCGACAGCAAGAGCAACACAATTCATGTTAAGAAGATCCAGCCTGCTGCCACCGTCGGCGCGGGATCCTCGACCGGGCGCGCATCAAACGAGTCAGCCAGATTTCCGAATTGAGGAAACCGTATGACTGACATGAAAAGACTCGATTATTCCCTAAGGGAGCACCGGGTGACCTTCGTGTCCCCGGGCCTTGTGATCGAGTTCGAAAAACGGTTTCGAAATTACGTCGCACGACGGGCCTTCGCCCTTTACGAGCGATCCGGACGGCCCAAGGGAAAAGACTGGCAGCATTGGCTCCAGGCAGAAAGTGAATATCTGTTCGCCAGGCCCAAGGTGCTCGAGTCAGGTGACAGGATATCGCTGTTCGCTGTGATTTCGGAAAAGCCACCCCGATGTATTCAGATATGCATGGCTTCAATGCGCGTGATCATCAAAACCACTCTTCTCCACAGCGATCCGGAGCAATCCGATCCAACTGAGGACACACAACCTCCGGAACAATTCCTGCTTGCGCACTGGGCAAAAGAGATTGAACCAGAGACGGCTGACGCAACTCTGAACGGAAGCCTCTTGACGCTGACCGCATCGAAAGTCATGCCACGAGGCCCCCGCCCACAAACAGACTCAGGCTGCACTATGCATCCGGTGCTTGCCTGACAAGTGATCGGCACCCGACGTGCGCAACCTCGTAACCGTTCTAACGGCTAGACCATCGCGTCCCGCTGTGCCTGGGCCCGCAGATTGACACGCAGGAGGACAAACCATCAGAAATAGAGAATCGTTCAACAGCGCAGTTTGCCCCAACTATGAAACCTTCCTCAAACAGTGTCAGGCTGCCTTGGAAATCTGGGAACAACGCCGGGACGAAGTTTGCCGGGCCCGCTTAGCCGGTACGGAACAAGGCGGAGACCTACTTGGTCTGCAAGCCGAGTTTGCCGCAAAGTACGCGCTGTTGCGGCAACACGTCGATGAATGCCAGCTCTGCCAGTTTGAGCGGATGCGATTACGTCGGCACTTTGCACGCCGCATCGCACGCTCGAGTACTTCTATGACCGGCGTCTGACGATAAACCGCTGCTTATCCGTGACTGCCCGCCAATCGATGCCTTCTCGCAACCGATCGCTTTCGCGCGGATGTATTTCTCGTTCAGTCGGAAGGCGTAAAGGCTCCGCTTGCCGAGAAAACCAGGTCAATCTTGCCGTCCAGGCCGCGACCAACCCGACGCCGACTGGGCGGCAATAAAAAAGCAACGGGGCCGAACCCATTGGTCCGACCCCGTCTCTCCTTCTTGGCTGGTGTCCGCAAACTTACTTGCACATCACCGTTCTGGCGGCCGCTGGGGTTTTTCCTTGGGCGCAGGCGCGGGATGCGGTGGCGGAGCTGGGTGCTGATTTGCAGATGGTTTGCTGGGGTGCGCCGGAGCTGCCTTCGGCGGCTGTTGCTGTTGGTGAGCATTGTTTGGGTGAGAGGGCTTCGGTTCTGGTGCCGGTGATGGCGGGTGAGCGGGAGCTGTTTCGGGATGAGTTGGAGCTGACTTTGGCTGAGGCGCTGGATGTGCGGGTGGCGCATTGCTTGGATGTGATGGTTTGGGCTGCGGAGTTGGCTCGGGTCGTGTCGGAGCTCGTTCCGGCCGAGTCGGTTCAGGTTTGGCCTTGTTTGGGGCTGGTTGGGTCGGCGTTGGGGTTCTTTCCGGTGTCCGCGCGTGGTTGCTCATCTCGCCAGGTCGCGACGTTGCTGCCACATCCGGTCGCCCGTGGTTCACCGAAGCTTGCATCGTCCGGTTGGTGCTCGCCGCTTGCTGATGCTGCGCCTGTTCGGCTGTCATCGGAACGTGCTGCTGATGCGCTATGGTCCTTTCTTCCTGTGTTGGTCCCGCCGCAGTTCCTCCCGGCCCCCCATTGAAGCTCACCCGGTTGTTCGAGGCCTGGTTGTTCGTCACGTTTGTGTTGTAAACGTTGTGTACCACGACGGTGTTCACGTTCGTCACGTTTGTGTTGTAGTAGTATTGCTGTCCTCTCCAATACCCACCATAAAAGCCGGTGCCGGGATAGCCGAATCCGTAGTTAATCCCGCCATAAAATCCGACAGTCGCTCCCCAATAACCGGCATTCCAGACGTAGAAGCCGTCCACGAACCCCCAATATCCGGGTGTCCAAAGCAGTCCGACTTCAGGAGGTAAGATCCAGGTCCCGGGAACCCAGTAGTAGCCGGCGTCGTCATCATAGGACCAATAGCCCGGTACCCAGACGTAGCCGGGCCCGGGACAAATTGGCTGTGCATAGACGGGCAAGAGGGGTGGGCCCACTCGCACCCGGATCGCGACACCAACATCTGCTGCCGGTATTGCTGGCGCCGAATTTGCTGCTGCGTGTGGGGGAGAGATCAAGAGGGGAGCACCCAGCACCAGCAAACCAATCAGATTGGTGATCCGCATAACACTCACCTTTCTGGCGTTGGCTGGGCGTTTTCGGTGTTCCGTGCGGCCCTTCGCCCTGAGCCGTACACTTATTTAGAACCCTTTCCGCGTTCGTTGGTTGCAGGTATTAGCAATTCAAATGCTCACAAAGAGATAGAATCCGCTGCGTCCCTTCTCATTGCCGGTGTTTCCTTACAGTTTTTTTTGTACGCCACCACCTGCGGGTGCGACTATTTCTTGGAGCAATTCCAGTTTCAAAGCTATGCTCCTACTAACCCTTCAAAGCCGTACCGTCGAAATTCCGTTCTATCGAAAGGGGAGCACCTTTATCAGTGCTGCCAGGGCTCTCCTAAGATCGACCCTTCACGAATGGGACTGGCGCGGTCGGACACGCGCTTCAATGCCGTGTAGTTTCCGGCCAGAGAGAAGATCCGTCGATGGTACAGGCGCGTACGTACCTAGACTATAGACTAAGGACGGATGGTTTTTGAAAGGAGAGTACTGCCATGGCGCCTGGCAGGGAAAGAGGGCGGCGATGGCTCGCACCCACTGCTGTCCCAAAGTACAGTTAGCATTTGGGGCGTACAGGTAGCAGAATTCGCTGTTTTGCAGCCACCCGCTATCTATGCTGGTTTCTGCCAGAGAGAGTCTTCTGGCGAGGTGCAAAAATGCGAAGAAACCTTGCAGTCATGTCCGGTGCGTTGCTGGCCGTTGGCACTTTTGCTGCCGGGCAGGGCACGCAGCCCAAGCCCGTTGCTAAGAAGAGTTCTGCCTCCGCGGCGAAATCGGCAAACTCGGCTGCGAAGCCCGTGGACCCATCCCCAAAGCCACTTTACCCCGAGCTAACCATTCCTGAGTTGATCGCCGAGGACGCCAATCGGTGGTCCGACAAAATGGACACACGTGCTGCCGTGAGTGGGTTTGTCACTCAGATCACAAAAGCCGACGACGGCGACACAGAAATTCGAATCTGCGAAAATCCCAAAATAGATGGCATGGATCGCGCGCGTTGCATTGTGGCAAAGTGCATACCCAAGCTTCCCTGTGATGTGCCGCGAGTAGGCAAGCCCATCACTGTGAAAGGCATCACCCAATACGACGCCAAAGTCGGCACTCACTGGTGGGAGATTCATCCCGTTGAAGAGATAGAAAAATAGCGCAATTGCCGGTACGACGCCTGGCTGCACGCTCTAAAGAGGACGCCTCGCCACATGGATCCGCGAAAAATGTCAGGATCAATTCCTGATTTTGGACTGCATTCGTGGCCGCGTGACAGAAACAACGCTAGAAGCGCAAACTCTTCAGCATCACCTCATAGGTAGGCTGGAAGCGGTCAAAATCGGACTGCGGTGCCACAAAGACCATGAAAATGACAGAACCGTCGCGCTGCGGTACGGTGACGAGCCAGTCTCGCTCCTTTTGAGATTGACCGTTAGCGGCAGGGAAGGGGGAAATGGATTGGAGCATGACCGAGCGGCCCTGAGTGCCGGCCACGGTAATCGGCTGCAGGTCGCCGACTGGTTGCAGCGTCTCGTTCTGCTCCATGTCCTTTACGAGCTCGCGGGTGATGTCGTCGATGCTCATGCGCTCACCCTTGGGTGGCGCCACGCCATTAAGAACCACACCATAACCTATACCGTTGGCCGTGATTCCGGCTTGCGGAGCGATAGTCACAGATTGACCCTGTTTTTTGGGCATCATGACTTGCCAGTTTTCAGGATGTTCAATCTTCACGGGGCCAAGGTCGGCAGCGACCATGCTCTGGCTGGGGAGTATGCTCTGCAGCGAGACGGGAGTCGCATGGGGTGATGAGCTGTGAGCAGGGGCCGATGCGCTGGTGGTCAACGCATTCGCACCGGTTGGGTCAAAAACCGCTCCGCTCTTCCTGTTCAACGAAGCCCACTGGCGCGACTTTGCACCTTGAGCGATCTCCTGGCCGGTGTAGGCCTTTACTCCCATTGCATGCTGACGGACTTTCTGGAATGCGGGACTATCACTGGCGTAGTTCTCCGGCGGCCAGTTCCTAATTTCCTTTTCAATGGCTTGCTCACGATTACCGGGATTGGGGTGGTCGCTGAGCCATTGCGGTGGCGTTTGACCGCCTTCGGTTTCAAGGGTCTTAAAGAAGTTGGCCATAGCCTGCGGGTTGTAACCGGCCTTATAGAGGATGATGGTGCCGACGGCGTCGGCCTGCGATTCGTCGCTACGAGAGTACTTCAGCATCAGCCCTTGGGCCCCAATTTGAAGTCCCATCTGCCCAAGTTCTCCCACGGTCCCTCCCATGGTTGCGCCAAGGGCCGCTCCGGCGATTCCGGCGAGCAAACTGGTGGTCTGTGCCTTGCTGGCCTGCTTCGCGGCGTGCTGCATATATACGTGCGACATTTCGTGCCCCATGACGCCTGCGAGTTCGGCTTCGTTTGCGGCAGCGGTGATGGTTCCGACGTTGACAAACATCGGTCCGCCAGGGAGTGCGAACGCGTTGATCTCTTTTTGCGCGACAACGTGAAACTCAAACGGCCAGGAGTACTGCGGTGGGATGGTGGCGACCAACTTCTGCCCGAGTTGACGAATGTATTGTGTTTCGGGACTGCTGTCGGGCAGGACCGGCATCTGCTCATAAACCTGAGCCGCGGCCTTCAGGCCCAGGGCGCGCTGGTCTTCGCGGGACATGTGAGCATTGCCGGGATTGGGGAATTCGGGACCGGCGGTTTCTGTGAAGGCCTGGGTAGCCAGCAGCAGCGCAATCAAGCATAGCAGTCGCGGTGCGAGCACACGGTCCATCCGGAATTTCCGGGGCGCGAAATCGTGATGTGTCACGGTATCAACCTTTCTCAACCAGCCGTACGATCAATAGTCTCAGTGACACCTCATCCGACAAGAAATCAAAGGTCGATTCAGCAGGGAGCTCGGGTGGCACATGTGCAAAACCGGAGGCTTACTCAGGTACCTGGTGGGCGGGAGTGACGGAAACAATGCTGACGCTACTCTCAGGCTTCGGCAGTGTCAAGCCTAACTCACGGGAAACTCGTTTCTTGGCCTCCCGAAGATCTCCGAGAATGAGGAACGTTTGATAGGACAGGCAATTACCGAGCTGCGGAGAATCAATTTGATTGGCCAGGTTTGGAATACAAGCTGACGAGACGGGCGACCAGAACGGCCAGGAAGAGTTGGCCACCTACGCCTTCGACGATGGCGAGGCCGCGGGCAATGTCGCCACGTGGGGTGATGTCGCCATAGCCGAGTGTCGCCAGTGTGACGAAGCTGAAGTAGACCGCACTGGTTTGGGAGAAGTTGGCGCTGACGGTGAATGTGCCAGGGCTCACCTGTTCGAGGACCCAGTAGAAAAGACCGAAGTAAATACCGGCAAGCAAATAGGCGCTGAGCGCCGCATAGAGGTGTTCGGCTTCAACCTGGGTAGCGCGCATGGCGAAACGCAGCGCTGCCGCCGCAGCAACCAGCCCGACGAGCGTCCAGAGTCCGAGGGTCATCGCGGATAGGACGGGATGATCAAGCCAAATTGTGACCGGACGCGCCAGCCAGACCAGCGCCACGGTCACGAGTGGGAAGGGACGGCTCCTCACCTCGCTTACCGGCAAGATCGCAGCGAGCAGGCTTGCGGCCAAGAGAGACTCAAGCAGAATTCCGCTCAACTTCAGGGCGCTAAGAACCGGTGCGGAGAGCAATGTAAGAAGGAGGGTATAGAACAAAATCGTGTAGCGTCGCCGCAAGTAGGCACGCGCAAGACCACCCAGGCTACCGGTTGCACCACTCGCGCCATCGGCGCGAGCCGTCTGCTGCATATTATGTCTCCTGACTCATTGTGTGACCTCGATCCAGCCAGGCAAGGAAGAGCTTGTAACCCACGGACAGAACGATGGCGCCGATGAACAAGCCGATGATACCCATTGCTATAAATCCGCCAATCGCCCCGAGGAACACCACCACGATGGGAACGGCGACGCCCCGCCCGAGTAGAAGAGGCTTCAGAACGTTATCGATCAAAGCGACGAAGAGACACCAGATCAGGAAAATCACAGCTTTGGCGGCACTCGAGATCGCAAACATGTAAATCACGGCGGGGATAAGGACGAGCGCCCCAATCTGCAGCACTGCAGCAACCAGAAACCCGGCAGCCCATAGACCCGCGCCGGGCAGTCCTGCCACCAGAAAACCAAGCCCCGCAAGAATCGTTTGAATCAATGCCACCCCTAGGATCCCGGTAGTCACGCTGCGGATCGTGGAGCCAATCAGTTGCTGGATCTCACGTCCCTTGTCGCCGAAAAAGCGGTCGGCCAGGGCGCAGGTCACTTTATAAGCAGCCTCGGCGTTTCCTAGAAGGACTCCCGCGACCACAATGGAAAGAGTGAATTGCAGAACGGTGAGGCCGAGTCCGGCAGAAGCAGAGAGCACACCAGGGACGAGCGCCTTGATCTGAGGCGCAAAGCTTCTGGCCACCTCCGTGAGGTCTTTGGATGCCAAGCTCCACAAGTTGCTTAATGGAGCGCCGATGACCGGCCAGGTTTCGACGCCGGCAGGAGGAGGAGGGATGAGCAGCCTTCCCTCCCTGAAGTAAGCCACAAGCGTCTGGACCCCGTCGACGAGCGTTTCGGCGAGCAAGACCACCGGGAGAATCAAGAGCGCGAGGAGTGCAACGGTGAACAAGGTGGCGGCCAGCACTCCGCGGCCGCCGAGTGCAAACTGCAGCTTTTTGACAGCCGGGTATGCAGCGACCGCAATGATGATGCCCCAAGTGACGAGAGGGATGAAGGGGAGGAGGATCAGAAGACAGGTGATGACGAGTAAAATCGCCAAGCCGACGTAGATGGACGTTTCGAGGGCGAGGCTGACTTGAGTCCTTTCGTAGGCTGGTTGCTGAAGTGCCATGGTCGAGCCCTCCTGCCCGGTCGGTCTAAGCTCAAAGAAAGTGCTGAAGAGGATGCTACGCTAGGTGATAAACATTGCCAATGATAGTTCGGTTTTCATGAAAAAACAGCAAGTGGAAAGTGTACAGAGAGTTTGAATTCGTGTGCTAACAGGCGCGCCAGGGAAGGGCTCCAGCCGATGCCTCATAACATTGTTGTGACATTCTTGGCCTGGTTCTTTTCAGCGTATTGGCTGCAATTTTTGAGACGCTCGGATTGAGGAAGCATCGCCCTACCGCTTGCCGCGAAATCTTTACGTCTTTATCTATGGTTCATCCTCTGAGTTAACCGCTCGTCATTCGAGATCAGCATTGTTTCTGCTCCGAGCAGGGATAACCCTCCGTGAACAAGCACTAAGCGGGATCGTAGGCGGACGGGGCCCGGGGGAGGGGGTACTGTGCCGAGTCCCGTCCCGTTCGCAAGATGGGCTTGCATTGCGAATGACTAATAGGGCTAAGCTCGTTTTTTGCCAACTGCAAAAATGAACAGTTTTTTGTTGGAGTGTTTGCCTGCGATTCACGAGTCGGAATTAGAAAGAAGCAATTGGTTCACCGCAAGCGCGACTGAATCACTGTTAGTTTTTACAGTTGTGCGGGAATCAAAAAGTCGTATGATTAGCGAGAGTTTAGAAAATTGGTAGCACCCAGGGAGTCGCACTCTCGAACCATCCTGCGTGGATCACTTTGCTTTTCGTCGACTGGAGTTGTGGCTGATGCAAGAGCAAAACTCCTGTGATTTCTTGGGCGGAGAAATCCCAGGCCACGCAGGATGGTCCGGGGGTGCGTCTCTCGGTAGATACGTCGATTTGAATAGGCGGGCAAAGGTAGTAAAGCCAGGGTCATATCCCGACGAACTCCGACTTAGCGCCAAGCGAGGGGGCTTCTGCTCACGCGAGCAATAATTTCGCTTCCTCGATTGCGGGAAGCGTTTATCAACAGCTCGCCGTCGACGAGACGAAGCCGCTCGCGCGTGCTGGTCAAGCCAATTCCTGACTGAGAAACCGTTGGATCGAATCCGACACCGTCGTCCGAGATTCTCAGGCGCACTATCGCCCCATCCAGTTCGCCCGCAACGATGACGGTTTTCGCTTGACTGTGCTTCATCACGTTTGCCCCGCTTAAGCGACACGAAACGGACACAGCGCTACTTCCCGAGGCATCCGTTCCGGCAGACTGTCCACCTGGGCGTCCATCGTGATAGGCCGCTGAGCGGAGACCCTGGTGCAGAGTTCGGTTAACGCCGGACCGAGCCTCAGATTTCTACTTACTGCCGTCGCTCACAACACGCCTCTTGTTCCTGTTCAACAGGTCAGTGTGACCAATTGGAGTAGTACCGTTCCACATCGGTGCCTGGCATCACCAGAGCTGTGGCCTACTCGTTGTAAGGCTCCACATGAGAAGACTGTTCCGTGCCACCGCTCCAGCGATATTCTGCTGTGCAGTTCCAATTCACGCCCAACAGCAACCCCCTTCAGGGTCTGCTGCGGTGGCTATCGCTCCGGTACAAGGGCAAGTTTTCTTGGAGAGCGACCCCAGAATTGAGTCAGTGAGGCCCGTGCAACCACAGGTCGGTCCCAAAAATGATCGGCTTTTCTTCATCATCCCGAACTACCTCACCGTCGAAAACAGGGACCAGGTCGAGCCGTTATCCGCAAAGACCAAATTCAAGCTCTCGGCGAAAACGATGTCCGATCCGGTCACGATTTCGTTCATTGGAGTGATAGCGCTAATCGGCCAGGCTCGGAACAGCGATCCTTCTTAGGGGCAGGGTGTGCAGGGCTATGCGAAGCGCTTCAGCACGTTCTACGCCGACACCGGAATTGGCACGCTCATGACAACCTCCGTGTTCCCCACGCTTCTGCATCAAGACCCGCGATATTTCCAGCTTGGCAAAGCCGGTACCTGGCACCGGGCGATGTACGCTGTGAGCCAAATCTTCATCACTCGCTCCGATACTGGTGAACGTCAATTTAATTACTCCGAGATTGTGGGCAATGCCGTCGCGGCAGGTATTTCGAACGCGTACCATCCACCGGACCAGCGCACACTGGGCAACACGGTCAGCGTCTGGGGCGCTAACGTCATGTTGAACGCCCTCTGCAATGTGGCCAAGGAATTCTGGCCCGACATTCGGCGCAAAATTCATAGGCAAAAGCGGGCGAACTAGCGCGATTTTCCGATTCGTGAAAGCTAACTACCTAAATCACCGCCAGTTCAATTTGTATGTTGTTCGTTTGTGAACAATCGATGACAAAATCGTCGTGGTCCTCGCGTCCAGCATGTGCTGTGGACGCAAAATTGCCTCCCGTGGGCCATAAATTGCCCGCAATTTTTTCACAGTCTTATGCATTGGCCAAAATCTGTACATTCGTACAGTTGCTACTGGTCTTCTGTCCAACAATAATGCTGGAAATTTCGCCGTCTTATATAACCGCAAGCCCAGTTGCGGAGTGGGAGAAGAGTTACGGCTACTGTCCCCCAACTCGTTCTCTGGGCGTTGCTGCTTTTTTCCGGCACTCACCATTATTTTTTGACAGCGGCAATTCCGGCTGTCCCACACGAGATTTCCGACCCGCAACAACATCCGAACAAAACCACGCGGAGTCCGCACGGGCCGCTGGCGATTGCGTGCGAAAACTGTCACACGGCGACGGGCTGGCGTCCGATCCGCGCGGTGCCGGAGTTTGATCACGACAAGACGAACTATCCACTGCGCGGCATGCACGAAAAAGTAGCGTGTGTTCAGTGCCACATAAAGCCAGTCTTCACGAACGTGGGAAAGAATTGCGCCGACTGCCACGCGGATATTCACCGCCGGCAGATGGGTTCGAATTGCGAGCTGTGCCACACGGTCAAGGGCTGGGACATTGCCGTACAGCAGGTGAAGGATCACCAGAATCGCTTCCCGCTGTTTGGCGCGCACGCGGCCGTGCCCTGCGAGGAGTGCCACAAGGGAGCCGCGACGGGAATCTTCTACGGACTGTCGACGGCTTGCGAATCTTGTCACCTGAAAGAATGGCAGCAGACGACGAATCCGCCGCACCCGAGCGCGGGGCCTGCTTTTGCGGCGAGCAACTGCCAGGGTTGCCACAATTTTGACAACTGGCTCGGAGCGAAATTCGATCACAGCACCACGGGCTTTTTGCTGACGAACGGGCACGCGAATGTGCCCTGCGCTTCGTGCCACGTCAACAACAACTACAATTTGCAGATTGGGCCAAATGATTGCGGGAACGCGGGCTGCCACCTGACCACTTGGCAGCAGACCAACAATCCGCCCCACCCGCAGGCGGGACCGACATTTGCGGCTTCGCTGTGTTCGAACTGCCACAATACGACGGCCTGGACAAACGTGACGTTCGATCACAGCACCACCGGCTTTTTGCTGACGAACGGCCATGCGAATGTGCCCTGCACCTCGTGCCACGTCAACAACAACTACAATTTGCAGGTTGCTCCGAACGCCTGCGGGAACGCGGGCTGCCACCTGATCGACTGGCAGAAGACCAACAACCCGGTGCACTCGACTTCCGGCCCTGCGTTCGCAGCGGTAAATTGCGCGAACTGCCACACGACGGTGGGCTGGGACGGCGCTTCGTTTGACCACAGCGTGACCGGGTTCACGCTGACGGGCACGCACATGTCGCCGAACCCGACTCCCTGCGCCTCGTGCCACGTCAACAACAACTACACGCTGAGCTCAACCGACTGCATGAGTAGCCACCAGTCGGCGTGGAACAGCACCCAGACGCTCGGCGGGAATGTGCCGAACCACGTCGCGGCTGGCTTCCCGTCGACGGCCTCGGCGTGCGCGAGTTGCCATGCGATCACCACGTGGTCGGCGGGGCAATTCGATCACAGCACCACGGGCTTTCCGCTGACGCAGGGACACGCCAACGTGCAGTGCGGCCTGTGCCACACCAACGGGAATTACAATCTGACGATTCAGCCGAGCGATTGCGGGAACTCGGGCTGCCACCTGACCACCTGGCAGCAGACCAACAACCCGGTGCACTCGACGTCGGGCGCGGCGTTTGCGGCTGCGAACTGCGCGAAGTGCCATACGACAGCGGGGTGGGACGCC
>Ga0306920_100003138_pt1 | contig 20948 bp, 19 predicted proteins | sample flu12Cox44000170_FD_204666 | JGI IMG/M metagenome (GOLD analysis project Ga0306920, IMG submission 204666) | Lab enrichment of tropical soil microbial communities from Luquillo Experimental Forest, Puerto Rico - flux4day.12C.oxic.44.000.170 (v2)... | ecosystem: Environmental > Terrestrial >... | reverse complement strand
CAGCCTGTGGCCGGGTCCCGCCATAAGTGACCACAAGCATGGTTTATGCCGCGATTGACGGGAGGATTGTGACGATGGCGGCTTAACGTAGGGTAACATCCTTCTTTCCGGCCAGTTCCTCTCCCCGGGTCTGTGCATCTGAAGGCTTGAATTTGCCGCGTTTTCGGTCAAAAGCATGCGCTATGACGAGGGGCAGGCAGGGTTTTGGGGGAGCCGCGCGGGGCGGGCGTCCGCGCTTCGCGTTCGCGCTCGTCGGCCTGCTTTTTTATGCGGTTCCTGCCTCCGTTTCCGCCCAATTATTCAGCGATCGCCCGCCGCCGATTCCGCCGGCATCGGTCCCGGAGCCGCCCGCGGGGCCGGCTATGAATCTGGCTCCGCCATCGGGCCCGGCCTCGATTCCCAATCTGCCGCCCTCGCTGACGCAGCCCACGCCACCGGTAACTGCCGTGTCACCGGCCGCTCCGCCTCCCGCCGCAGCCGCGCCAAACCAGGCGGTACTGGCCCTGACCGCGCGTTTCGGCAAGGATCAGCCTGCGATTACCGGCGGGTTGGTGTGGCGGATTTTTTCGGACCGGCCGGACGAGACCGGTAATTTCAAACTGATTCGTGAAGACCGCGGCCCCGCGCCCAACGTCGTGCTCGCGCCGGGCAATTATGTGATTCACGTCGCGCTCGGACTGGTCAGCGCAGTGAAGCCCGTGACGCTGAAGGCGGAAACCGTCAAGGAATCCTTTGTCCTTCCGGCGGGAGGCTTGCGGATAGAAGGCCGTGTCGGTGCCTCGAAGATTCCGCAAAACCAGATTTCGTTCTCGATCTACAAGGGCAGCCAGTTCGAAGTGGGCGAGCGCGCGCCCTTGGTGCCGAACGTTGCCGCGGGCGATGTCGTGATGGTGCCGGAAGGGACCTACTACATCATATCCAATTATGGCGATGCCAATTCGGTGGTGCGTTCGGATATTCGCGTCCAGGCCGGCAAGCTCACCGACGTGACCATAACCCATCGCGCCGCAGTGATCACGCTGAAGCTGGTGAGCGATCGCGGCGGCGAAGCATTGGCGAACACCGCGTGGTCGGTGATCACGCCGGGCGGCGACGTGATCAAGGAATCGATCGGCGCCTTCCCGCGCGTGGTGCTGTCCGAGGGCGAGTATCGCGCCATCGCCAAGAACGAAGGCAAGGTGTTCGAGCGCGCCTTCAACGTCGTCAATGGCGTGGATGGCGAAGTCGAAGTGGTGGCGCGCTGACGCCGCGGCTTTCGCCGTCACAGTCTCTAACGCGCACTAACCATAGCCCGATTTAAGCCTGTCATAATCGTCGGCCCGACACATCCCGCCCCTTATTTTTACACCACCTTAAGTGCTAACCAATTGGATGCGCGCGTTCAAGGTGCGTTTGGGGATTGAAATGCTTGCTGCCAGGAAGTCGTCGGGGAAACTCAATATCGAAATGTTCGACGACGTACCGGTGCTGCAACGCAAATGGCAGGCCGCGCTTCGCCCGGGCGAAAAGCTGCCGCATTACGAAGACGTGATGCTGGGGAGTCTCGGTCGGCTTGCCGATCACATCGTTCTGCTCAAGAACAGCGGTGACCGGTTCGAAATATCCCGGACCGGCCGTTACATCCAGAAATGGCTGTCCGACGATCGCTGGGACATTCCGGTCAGCGATCTGTCGCCGGATTGCGCGACCGCGCTGACCGAGGCAGCCGCATCGGCACTTGCCAATTGCCGCCCCTATCTCACGGTGGCTCACTGCGTGCGCGATGGCCTGGTGCAGATCTATGACGTGCTCGCGATGCCGACCTCGTCGCGATGGGGCCACACGCTGATCGGCGTCTATGTCAACGAACGGGCACCACAGTATAATCTGCTCGATGCGATTTTCGCCGCGACCGACGAGGGGGTGCTCTCGCTCGCGGCGATCCGCGATTCGCAAGGCAAGCCGTTCGATCTCCAGATCGTGCACCACAATGAAGGCGCCTCCCGCCTGCTCAAGGTGCCATCGAGCGGCCTTTTGTGGCATCGCCTCAGCGCGAGAGGAAATCCTCTCTGTTCGCAAGAGGTCGTCGAGCGGTTGCTCGAGGTCGTCAGGAGCGGCCAGCGCGACCAGTTCGAAATCGACAGCGACGAGCGCAGCCTGAAACTGGGCGCAACATCCTTCGGCGATATTCTCTCGTTGACGGTTTCGGACGTCACGGCCCTGAAGCGGCGTGAAGCCTCGTTTCGACTGCTGTTCGACAACAATCCGATGCCGATGTGGGTGTTCGATGCCGAGACGAGCGGGTTTCTGAGCGTTAACGACGCAGCCGTGCAGCATTACGGTTATAGCCGCGAGACGTTTCTCACAATGAAGCTCCACCAGATCTGGCCGAAAGACGAGTGGATCGACCACAAGGAAGCGCTTCAGCACATCGGCGACGCGTATCAATCCGGCGGCAACTGGCGTCACGTCAAGGCCGACCGCAGCGAGATCCACGTGCTGACATTCGGAAGACGGGTGACCTTCGATGGACGGGACGGTTATCTCGTCGCTATTGTCGACATCACCGAGCGGCGCAAGGCGGAAGCACGGATCGCCTACATGGCTCACCATGATGGCTTGACCGATCTGCCGAACCGGGAATTCTATCAGGATCGTCTTCGTGAGGTGCTCGAGCAGGGGAGAAGCGGAAGCAGGCGCGTGGCTGTGCTCTGTCTCGATCTCGACCTGTTCAAGAACGTCAATGATTCCTTTGGGCATCCGATCGGCGACCGCCTGCTGCGAATGGTCGCCGAACGTCTTCGGTCGCAGGTTCGAGGCAACGATCTCGCGGCAAGGCTTGGCGGCGACGAATTTGCGCTCATCCTGGCTTCCAACGTCACGCCGAACGAGGCGAGCGATTTTGCGAGCCGGCTGATCGAGGTTTTGAGCGAAAGTTACAAGATCGATGGCATCGAGGTCGTGATCGGCGCCAGCATCGGGATCGCGCTTTCGCCGGGTGACGGCACCACCAGCGAAGAATTAACTCGCAACGCTGACATGGCGCTTTACCGCGCCAAGTCCGACGGCAGAGGTACTCACCGCTTCTTCGAACGGGAAATGGACCGCCTGGCGCAAAAGCGCCGCGAGATGGAAGTCGACTTGCGTCGCGCCTTTGCCAACGGCGAGTTCGAACTCCACTACCAGCCGCTTGTTAACATCGCCGCCGACAAGATCTCTGGCTTCGAATCGCTGCTGCGCTGGCGTCATCCGGAAAAGGGCATGATTTCACCTGCGGATTTCATCCCGGTCGCCGAAGACATCGGTTTGATCGTCGCGATGGGCGAATGGGTGCTGCGCGAAGCGTGCGCGGAGGCTGTGAAATGGCCTGCGGAGGTCAAGGTGGCGGTCAATCTGTCGCCGGTGCAGTTTCGTAGCCGCAATCTCATCCAGGCGGTGATTTCGGCGCTGGCCCATTCGGGCCTGTCGCCGCGGCGGCTCGAACTCGAAATCACCGAATCGGTGTTTCTGGCGGAGACCGAGGCCAATCTTGCGATCCTGCATCAGCTGCGCGAACTCGGCGTCAGCATTTCGATGGACGATTTCGGTACCGGCTATTCCAGCCTCAGCTACCTGCGAAGCTTTCCGTTCGACAAGATCAAGATCGATCGCTCGTTCGTGAAGGATCTCGCGGAACGTCCGGATTGCGCCGCGATCGTGCGCGCGATCTCGGGTCTCGGCCGCAGCCTCAACATCACCACGACCGCGGAAGGCGTGGAGACCGCCGACCAGCTCGAGCGGCTGCGCAATGAAGGCTGCAACGAGGTGCAAGGATTCCTGTTCAGCGGGGCGAAACCCGCAACCGAGATCGGCGGGCTGTTGTCGAAATTCGGCCGCCACGCCTCGAAGGCGGCGTGAGCGTTTACCTCTTCCCCGTTGGGGAGAGCTGGCGAACTTTTTGATGATTATGGTTCGACCAAAGCCTTAAAATCGCGTGACGATATCCGAAAGCGATGGGCGCGGGCGGTCGTGGCTCGGCTTCGAGGGCGTGCCGATATGGATGAATCCGGCGAGCTTCTCGTCGGCCTTCAATCCAAAACCGTCGAGCACGTCGCGATCGAAGGCAAACCAGCCGGTCAGCCAGCACGCACCATAGCCGAGCGCGGTTGCCGCGGTGACCATGTTCATTGCGCTCGCGCCTGCCGACAATTCCTGCTCCCACGCCGGCACCTTGGGATGGGGCCTGGTGAAGCTCACGACGCCGATCACCAGCGGCGCATCGGTGAGCCGCCGCTTTTCGATCTCGATATCCGCAGCCGACGCATTCGGATTCTTGCGCGCGAACACCCCTGCAATGATTTCGCCGGCGCGCTCCCGCGCCTCGCCTTCGAACACGATGAATCGCCATGGCGCAAGCTTGCCATGATCGGGCACCCGCGCGCCGATGGTTAGGATGGTTTCAAGCTCGGCCGCAGCGGGGCCGGGAGGCGTCATTTCGCGCGGCTTGACGGAGCGGCGGGTTTTCAGGAGATCGAGAGCATCACGCACGAGCAGATCCCGGTTAGAGTGATGTTTCATCACAACTAGATATGTTCTACACGGAACGGAAGCAAATTTGGAGGGTGCGACCAACCAATGGCGCCGGTGAAATTTGGAATGGTATTCGCCTTGGCCTGTGCCCTGCTGACCAAGGAAGCGTCGGGCGGCTGTTACGGGCCCATCAACGTGCGGGGCCGCGTTTCATCCTGAACGGTGGCGAGGCGATCGACCAAAAGACGGGCCTCATATGGAAGCGCTGCAGCCTCGAAGCCATTCAGTTCGCCAGAACGGAAGGCGCGGGATGGCATGTGCCGTCCGGTCGGCCAACTTGAAAGCATTGTCGATCTCGGTTGTGGGCGCCCGTTTGCCGATCCGGCTGTTTTTCCCGATTCGCCGACGACGACGGTACGGCAAATTAGTCGACGACCAACAAGGTGGGCGCCGCGAACCTCATCTACTACTTCGACTTCATGACGGGAGCAGCGGATGGTCGCGGCCGCGGCTTTCAGTCAGGTTCGTGAAGACGGCGGCACAATGAGGTATCAGGCAGCCCTCGCGCGCCTGATGTCCGGCGGCGTCGCCTCATCGACCAGCGCCGTGATTGCCTCATCGGTCGGCATCACCTTTTGCGCATCGCTGCCGAGCCGGCGGATCGAGACCGAATGCGTCTCGGCTTCCTTTCTGCCTATCACGAGCAGCGCCGGGATTTTCGTCAGCGAATGCTCGCGGACCTTGTAGTTGATCTTTTCGTTGCGCAGGTCGATCTCGACGCGCAGGCCCGCCTGCCGCGCCGCGGCTGCAACCGTCTTGGCATATTCATCGCCCTCTGAAGTTATGGTAGCGACGACGACCTGGGTCGGCGCCAGCCAGAGCGGAAAATTGCCGGCGTAATGTTCGATCAGGATACCGATGAAGCGCTCCATCGAACCGCAGATCGCACGATGCACCATGACCGGCACCTTCTTCGAGCCGTCGGCATCTATGTAGAACGCGCCAAAACGTTCCGGCAGGTTGAAGTCGACCTGCGTGGTGCCGCACTGCCAGTCGCGGCCGATGGCATCGCGCAGCACATATTCGAATTTCGGCCCGTAGAAGGCGCCTTCGCCCGGATTGATTGAGGTCTTGATGCGCTGGTTGTGGCTCTTGGCCTCGATTTCGCGGAGCACGGTCGCCATCACCCGCTCGGCGTGGTCCCACATCTCGTCGGTGCCGACGCGCTTGTCGGGGCGGGTCGACAGCTTGACTGTCAATTCGCCCTCGAAGCCGAAATCGGCATAAGTGGTCAGGATCAGGTCGTTGATCTTGAGGCACTCCTCGGCGAGCTGCGCCTCGGTGCAGAACACATGCGCGTCGTCCTGGGTGAAACCGCGCACCCGCATCAGCCCGTGCATGGCGCCCGATGGCTCGTAGCGGTGCACCACGCCGAATTCGGCAAGCCGTAAGGGCAGGTCGCGATAACTTTTCAGGCCGTGCTTGAAAATCTGCACATGGCCGGGACAGTTCATCGGCTTGAGTACGAACCAGCGCTTGTCCTCGGCCTCGTCGCCCGCGGATTGGGCGGCAAACATGTTCTCGCGGTACCAGTCCCAATGGCCAGAGGTCTCCCACAACAGCTTGTCGAGAATCTGCGGGGCGTTGACCTCGCTGTAGTCGCCGGCCAGTCGCCGCCGCATATAGGCGATCACCGCCTGGAAGATGGTCCAGCCCTTCGGATGCCAGAACACCACGCCAGGGCCTTCCTCCTGGAAGTGGAAAAGATCGAGCTCGCGCCCCAATTTGCGGTGGTCGCGTTTCTCGGCTTCCTCGATCAGCTTCAGGTAAGCGTCTAGGTCCTCCTGCCTGGCGAACGCGGTGCCGTAGATGCGCGTCAGCATCGGGTTGTTCGAATCGCCGCGCCAGTAGGCGCCGGCCACCTTCATCAGTTTGAAGGCATTGCCGACCTTGCCGGTCGAGGTCATGTGCGGACCGCGGCACAAGTCGAACCAATCGCCCTGGAAATAGATCTTGATCGGCTCGTTTCCCGGGATGGCGTCGACCAGCTCGACCTTGAAGTCTTCGCCCTTGTCGCGGAACACCTGTTTCGCCTGCTCGCGATCCCAAACCTGTTTCGTGAAAGGTTTGTCGCGCGCGATTATCTCGCGCATCTTCTTTTCGATGCCCGCGAAATCTTCCGGCGTGAACGGCTCGTTGCGGAAGAAATCGTAATAAAAACCGTTCTCGATCACCGGACCGATCGTGACCTGGGTTCCCGGCCACAGCGTCTGCACGGCTTCCGCCAGCACATGTGCGGCGTCGTGCCGGATCAGTTCCAGCGCGCGCGGATCGTCTCGGGAGATGAATTCGATTTTTGCATCGCTCTCGATCGGATCGACCAGATCGACCAGAATACCGTCGAGCGCCATCGCGACCGTGCGCTTGGCAAGCGAGGGCGAAATGCCCTTAGCGATATCGAGGCCAGTAATGTGCTGGGGATATTCGCGCCTGGCGCCGTCGGGGAAGGTGAGGGCGATCTTGTGGACGGGTTCGACCGGCTTCAGGTTGGTGATGCTGTACTGGAATCCTGAAGCGGGCGTATTCTTCTCGGCCATGGTCGTCTCCTGTGGCTCACTCCTGCGAACGAGCGCAGGTAAGCGGGAAAGAGCGGTATAGCAGGCGATTCGCGTGGTGCAATCGCGATCGAATGAAAAATCCTTGCCTTTCAGGCGGCCGGAAGGCGGCAAGCTATTTAATTCGACGGCCACTCTTCCCATGCGCGTTGGCTTTGCCTAGATGCGTTTGCATGAAAAATCCGCCCGCTGACGGACCCCTTCATCGCCGCCTTGCGCCGACCGCGTTGATGCTCGGAAACCTTGTCACCGGCTGCTCCGTGCTGGCGCCGGCCGGCATGCTGATCGAATTGTCCGCCGATCTTGGCGTCACGGTTCACGCTGCCGCTTCGCTCATCACCTTCGGCGCCGTGATGCTCTGCATCGGCTCGCCGCTGACGGCGTGGCTGACGAGTTCGATCGAGCGTCGCATCCTGCTCACGGCCACGCTCGGCGTGCTCGCACTTGCCAATGTCGCATCCGCCTTTGCGCCCGATTATGCGAGCCTGCTCATCATCCGCCTGATCATGCTCGCCATCGGCGCCCTCTACACGCCGCAAGCCGCCGGCACCGCCGCCCTGATCGTTTCACCGGAAAAGCGCGGCGGCACCATCGCCTATGTGTTTCTTGGCTGGTCGCTTGCGGCGGCGGTCGGACTGCCGCTGATTACGTTTGTCGCCAGCCGTTACGGCTGGCGCGCCGCCTATGGCACCATCGGCGTCATCGCCGCCTTGAGTTTCATTCTCCTGGCCCTGAGGCTGCCGGGTGGGTTGATCGGGACGCGGGTCGACCTGAAAACCTGGGCCGAGGTCGGACGCAACCGCGCCATCATCGTGCTGCTTGCAATCACGACGCTCCTGATGTCCGGCCAATTCGCCGTGTTCACTTATATGGGACCCCTCTTGACCACGCTGACTCATGTCGGCCCGGACGGGGTGGGGATGGTGTTTGCGATCTACGGCATCTGCGGTTTTGTCGGGATTGCCATCATCAGTCGCATCGTCGATTCATGGGGCGCTTACTCGACCTCGGTACTGTGCATCTCGCTGGTGCTGACCGGGATCGCCGGATGGACGTTGAGCGCGGGCATCTTTCCACTGATGGCGTTTTCGGTTGCGATCTGGGGGCTTGGGTTTGCCTCGAGCAACTCGATGCAACAGGTAAGGCTGGTCACTGCGGCGCCAGCGCTGGCCTCCGCCTCGGTCTCGCTCAACACGTCGGTGCTCTATGTGGGCCAGGCGATCGGTTCGGCGATCGGCGGGCTATTGTACGCACACGAACTTCTCCGCGGCATCGGCTGTGCTGCCATCGCTTTTGTCGCTCTCGCGCTTGCCACGGTGATTTCGACGCGGCGGGTTTCGAGAATCTCGGCTTGAACCGAGATTGCGGCGATCCGCCACGTCCGGTGCGGCCAACTTTGCCCCCCGCAACCGCAACATTGGAGCCCGTGCGGGGGAGCGAAGAGCGCAACATGTGGAAGCCGACGCAGCAGGAAGGGCTCTGGTTCCATGGCGGCAATCTGCACCAGTCGCGTCACTACTCGCAGTTCCTTTCGCTGCAATTGAGGGCGCGCCAGGAGGGCATTCCGACGCCGGTCTATGGCCTGCAAACCGTCCATCACAAGGCCTAGAGCGAGAGCCGAATACAGGCAGTCTCGAGCGTTGGCGCAAGTTTCATGTTTGCGCCAACAACAGCGCGTCGCGGTTGAGGCTTGAGACCGAAGAAGATCGCGCTTGCCGCGAAAAGATCGATTGATCGCCGGTCGAAGTTACCGGCTCGAGGCCGTCTCGGAACTATACGACGCGAACCGCGTCAACGCCGGTTGCGAGGCCGTCTTGACCAGCACTTCCTTTACGGGCCGATCGGTCCAGGCATGGGTGACGTAATCGCGATGCGTCACGCCGTCGGGCGTCTTGACGAAGACGACGCTTCCCGGACGCAACGGCCCCTCCATATTATCGGAGACGGAAATGCCCTTGTCGCGGATCATCGCCATCAATTCCTGGTCGTGCCGCTGGGTGTAGCGGGTATAGGCGCTCACGAAGAAACCGGAGCGGTTGTTGGCGACCCAGGACGCAAACTTGTCCAATTCGCCATAGACCGCATCGAGCAGCACCACGCCGCGCACGCGATTGCCGAGACCGCCGACTTCCAGGCTCCATGCGGTCGGAACGAAGCCGCCGCTGTAGCCGATGATGATCACTGGCATGTTGGCGAAGGTTTTCGCCGCACTGGGATCGCCGTAGAGCCTGGCGAGATGATCGGCTGATTCGCTGACAAAGCGCTTGAGTCCACCGGGCTGCCAGAATTTGCCGGCGCTGGAATCGGCGGCATCGACGGCAAGCTGAGGCGCCAGCAGCACGGCATTTGCGCCGGACTGCGAAATCTGCTGGGGCACGAGCTGCCGGTCGCGCACGTCGCGCTCGAGCTTGGCGCCATGGCCGTGGAAGAACACGACGATCACGCCGGGTTTCTTGATGTCGAAATTTTCGGGGACGTGCATCAGGACGCGGTTGTCATTGTAGGTCTCGTCCTGCCAGTAGACTTTTCCGCCGTAGCTTCGGTGACCGCGGCGCTCGCCTTTGGAAATATTGATGAACGGTTCGTCAGTGCGCGGATTGTTTCCGAAATAGGGAAAGGCGGAGGATTTCAAGCCGACCAGGGTGGTCAGCTCCTCGCGGGGGCGCTGATAGGGCACAGTCGGCTCCAGCGAGGCGACGCGATAAGGGGCGGGCTTCGGCCGCACCTGCACCTGCACCGCGCGGCGGCTTTGCGCGTCGGCGGTCGTGGCCGGATGTTGCGCCAGGCTCTCCGCCTGCGTGGGGAATCGATCCTTGAAGCTCGGTTTCGGGAAGCGGTCGTCAAAGGTGTCGCCTGCGCCTTGCAAGTTGGCTGCCAGTGTGGCGGCGCTCGGCGCCTTGCTACCTTGGACAACAGCAAATGATAACGGAATCACCAGGGCAAACAGTGCGAGCCAGCGCGAGGGTCTTGATTGCTGCGGGATCTTGGCGGCAAACGTCAGCACGCGGCGCAGCGCACCCGATAACTTCACCGGGTTCGCGCGCTCATATGCCTTGTGGATCGGATTAGCCCCGACCATCCACCCCTTTGCCCCAACCGCCGACGACCGGCCTATGTCAGCTCGCAATGCGTTGCGGTGACGTTAATCCTCGGGAAATTCTTCCCCATTCCCGAAGCCGCCGAGAAAGCACGAAATCGTGTCGTGATTGTGGGGTGGAAAGTGCCTTTCGGCCCCATCCAGAGCCTGTCCACCATTTATGATGCCCAATAAAGGTACCAAAACACCGAAAACGGTTGAGATTCAATGGCCGTTAACCCTTCTTGAATTGGCCGGGTTCAGCCTGCAACGTTGAAATCGTCTGCGTGGGGCAGGGATCTGCCTCAGAGATTTATTTTAGCCGGTGGTCCTTTGATTCCATCATTTGCAAAGCTGCGTGCCGGGACGGAATGCGAATCCAAGATTCGGAGCAACGGCCGGCTTCGCGGCGGATCCACGGTTTCGGTGGTCGTGGCTGGCGCGATCGTCGTCGCCGACATGATCGGCGTTGGCGTCTTCACCAGCCTCGGTTTTCAGGTCAAGGACATTCCATCGGGCTTTGCCATCCTTCTCCTGTGGATGGTCGGCGGGATCGTGGCGCTGTGCGGCGTATTTTCCTATGGCGAGCTCGGTGCGATGTTTCCGCGCTCCAGCGGGGAGTACAATTTCCTCAGTCGCGCCTATCACCCGGCTTTTGGATTTCTGGCAGGCTGGGTCTCGGCAACGGTCGGTTTCGCGGCACCGGTGGCGCTCGCCGCGATGGCCTTCGGGGAATATGGCAAATCGGTATTTCCCGGCGCGCCGCCGCTGGTCCTTGCGGTTGGCGCAGTCTGGCTCGTCTCGCTGGTGCAACTGACCGGGACCAGGCACTCCGGCACCTTCCAACTGATCGCCACCATCCTGAAGGTCGTCTTGATCACCGCGTTCCTGATCGCGGGCTTTGCGATCGGCGAGCCGCAGCCGGTCTCTTTTGCGCCACACCCGTCCGACATTGGTTACGTCACCAGCGCGCCATTTGCGATCGGCCTTGTCTTCGTGATGTACTCGTTCTCGGGGTGGAACGCCGCCACCTACATCATTGGCGAAATACATGATGCAAGGCAAAACCTGCCGCGCGCGATGCTGGCGGGAACGTCGATCGTGCTCGTGCTCTACGTCGCGCTGAACGCGATCTTTCTTCACACCGCGCCGATCGACAAACTGGCCGGACAACTCGACGTGGCACGGATCTCTGGAAGCTTCATCTTCGGCGAGATCGGCGGGCGCGTCGTCAGCGCGATGATCTGCGTCGGCCTCATATCTTCCATCAGCGCGATGATGTGGATCGGCCCGCGCGTGATGATGACCATGGGCGAGGACATCCCGGCGCTGAGAATCTTTTCGCGCAGATCCATCGACGGTGCGCCGGTCTATGCCATCCTGTTTCAGCTCGCTGTCGCCACCTTGATGCTGTTCACCCGAAGTTTCGAGGCGGTGCTTGATTTCGTCCAGTTTGCGCTGCTGTTCTGTTCGTTCTTCACCGTGCTCGGCGTCATCAAGTTGCGCATCACGCAGCCGAACCTGCCGCGGCCCTATCGTGCCTTTGGATACCCGGTAACGCCGGTGGTTTTCCTGCTCGTTACACTTTTCATGATGTACTATCTTGCCGTCGACCGGCCGCTGCAGTCCTTTCTTGGCATTCTGATTATGGCTTCGGGCCTTCTGATCTATGCGATTTTCCGCAAACGTGACGATGCCGGTTCCGCGAGCCCCTCACCAACCCACCCGTCAGGTCGCGACTAGAGATGTTTGGCACGATGAAAATCGCGGTATTCGCAGCTGCAGCGCTCTTGGTGGCCGTGTTGCCGGCGCGCGCCGTCGATACCGCGACCGCCGACGACACCGCGCGCTTTCTCGCCGGCATGCCGCCGTCCGCCGATTCGCCGTTGATGCCGCTGACCAAGGACGCGGCCTGGCAGCATCACGCAAAATTCTTTGACGCGGCATTCGCGCAGCTCGAACAGCGGCAATTGTCGAGGATCCGCACCTGGGCGAACGCCAATCTCGCCGCGCCCAAGCCGACGATGTTCTACATGTTCTCGGGCCCGGATTTCCTCTATGCCGACGCGTTCTACTCGAACGCGTCGACCTATGTGCTGAGCGCGCTCGAACCGCCGGGATCGGTGCCGGATCTGACGCGAATGCCACGCGGCGGCGTCGACGCGGCGCTCTACAATGTCGAGCACTCGCTCGGCTCGATCTTGAGCTTTTCCTTTTTCATCACCAAGAAAATGAAGGTCGACCTGCACGCGGGCCAGCTCAACGGTACATTGCCCATCCTCTACGTGTTCCTTGCGCGCTCGGGCAAGACCATCCGCAACGTCAGCCCCGTCGCGCTCGACGACAAGGGAACAGCGTATTTCGCAGGCGAGAATCCGGGGCCCAATGCGACCCACGGGGTACGCATCGTGTTCGCCGGCAGCGATGGTGCGGAAAAGACGCTGTATTACTTCTCGACTGATCTTTCCAATTCCGGCGTGAGATCAAGCGGCTTTTTGAAATTTTGCGCTACGCTTGCGCCGGGCAACAGCCTGATCAAGAGCGCGTCATACCTTCTGCATTCCCCCAACTTCACCGCGGTACGCGATTTCATTCTCGCCAACAGCGCCACTATCATTCAGGACGATTCCGGAATTCCGCTGGCCTATTACGGTTCAAAGAAATGGCGCTTCTTCCCGTTTGGCCGTTACGCCGGACCGATCTCCGAATTCTATGGAAGATATCAGGAATCCTACGCCGAACTTTTCCGCCGCGCGCAGCCGATGGATTTCGGCATCGGCTATCGCTGGCGCACCCACGAATCGAATCTGCTGTTGTCGGTCAGGACGCCCGACGACGGCTCGGTCACCGCCGACGCGACGTCGTCAACAGAGACCCTTCCGCCGCCCAAACCCCGCCCGCGAAAGCCGCGGCCGCCAGCACTGATTCAGCCGCAGGCACAACAGCAGCAGCGGGGCTTCCTCTGGTTTCGTTTTTGAATTGACGCCGCAGCCGTTTCACCAGCGCACGCTCTGACTGGGCTCGATGAAGGCGCTCGCGGTTTGCGGCTTCGGGTGCTCGGTCATGTACAAAAAGTGGCCGACTGCAACGATGAAGGCGACGATCGCGAGCGCGGCCAGCAGGTCGATCTGCCTGGGATCGTGACCCCCGCTGCTAAATTTCCAGCGCATCGTGTCCTCCTTCGGAAGACATCGAACCAACAGCATGATAATACTCTGGTTCCGCCGCCGCAGTAAGTCTTTCGATTAAGTGCGGTGCAGCAGGCAGCTTACGGCGCGTTGACGCCACGCCAGCGTCCATAACGCCACGGCAGATACCAGCGTGCGCCGGCAGGCCTTGTCTGGGGGACGTTGTCGATTCCCGATGTGCCCCAGGGATGACAACGCAACAAGCGAGCAAGCGTCATCCATCCTCCGCCCCACAACCCGAAGCGCTCGACAGCCTCGTCGGCATAAACCGAACAGGTCGGCAGATGACGACAATTGTAGCCGACAAGTGGCGAGAGCGTGTGCCTATAAATCCAGATCAACGCGCGCCCCACTCTGCGCGGCATCCGCGCCGCGGCGCCGGAGCATTCGACACAATGCTGCGACAGTGAATGTTTCATGGGCGGTGTGCTGCGGTTTGGTGCGCCATCTGCCGGGTTCCCGTCCGTGGAACCGGCCCTCGCCAATAATTGTGCCACAGTTTAAGAAATATCAACGATTTGCGTCGCGCTGCAGCAAAGGTTCTCTGGACGATTCGGCGCATCACGTTTACGCTTCGTAACAGCGCCATGACAGAATCGTATGTCGCTGTGTCGGGGCCGTTGCCATCGCGCGTTTTGGGGCTTGCGGGGAAGGAACCAAATTGAAGTTCGTGAAATCGCTTGGCTTCTGCGGTTTGGCGCTGCTTGGCGCTGCCGCGCTCTCCATCTCCGTGTCCGGCGTGATTGCCGCCCTCGGCGGCTCGGCGCAAGCCGGGGGCGCGCTTGAGGAGCGCAAATTGCCGATGCGGTTCACCTGGGTGGCCTGCGAGCCCAATTGCCGCGGCTGGGTCAGCGCCGTCGGCATCGTGACCAATGAGAGTCCGAAAGACTTCGAAGATTTCGCCAAAGGGCGGGAACTTCACGGCGCCACCATTGTGCTGGATTCCAGCGGCGGCTCGGTGAACGACTCCATCGCGCTTGGTCGCCGGTTCCGCAATCTCGGTCTGATGACGACGGTCGGCACCAGCGTCGAGACTCATGGCGCGCAAGATCGTCGTTTCAGCGTGATGCCTGATGCGTATTGCGAGTCGATGTGTGTGTTCCTGCTGCTGTCGGGCAAGTCGCGCTACGTGCCTGAAACCGCGCATGTGAGAGTGCACCAGATCTGGATGGGCGATCGCGCCGAGGATGCGAGGGCTGCAAACTATTCCGCGGACGATCTGATGATCGTGGAACGCGATATCGGGCGGCTTGCCAAATACACTTTCGACATGGGCGGCGCCGGCGATCTGTTGTCGCTGTCGCTGAACGTGCCGCCGTGGGAAGATCTGCATGAATTGTCCCGGGACGAGTTGCGTATGACCAATCTTGTGACAACGGATACAATGGCCGAAGTGTTGCCGCAGATCGGCGGGGCTGCCGCGCCGGTCACGGTCGTCGCCGCAAAACCAGTGCAGGATCGCCTCGTGAGCGCCGGCGCGGATGATCTGGCGATTGCGGCGCCTGCGAAATCCACCAAGACCGCCGACGCGCTCTTGCCGACGGCGAGCGTTGCGGCAGCGCCTTCGCCGTAGCGAATTCGGTTAACGCAACTCGCTTTTGCAGGAAATGACGAGCGCCTTCAGGCCGAAGCAGGCTGGGCGGTCTTCGCTTCGATCTGGCCGATCGCGTCGACCACGGCGTCGAAAGTCAGCATGGTCGAGGCATGCCGCGCCTTGTAGTCGCGAACCGGCTCGAGAAACGCGATGTCCGCCCATTTGCCGTTCGGAGGGCTGCCGTTTTCCTTCAGCATCTTGCGGACCGTCTCGCGCAGTTCGCGCAATTCACTCGCTGTTGAGCCAACCACGTGGCTTGCCATGATCGAAGAGGATGCTTGGCCCAGCGCGCAGGCCTTTACCTGATGGGCGAAGTCGGTGACTACCGGTCCCTCCATCTTGAGGTCCACCTTGACGGTCGAGCCGCATAGCTTGGAATGCGCCGTCGCGGAGGCGTCAGGCGAGGCGAGTTGCCCCAGCCGGGGTATGTTGCCAGCCAGTTCGATGATGCGCTTGTTGTAAATATCGTTCAGCATAGATCGAGATCTCGTGGCCGAAGCCTGATCGCCCCTGGTGGACCACCAGTGATCGCCCTTGGCGGCCGTGGTCCATAGCCCTATATATGGGTTGGCGGTGGCGGAAATACAGCCGCCAATCCCGGGCGACTTGAGCCAGGACCCCCCCGAAGCAGGAACGTCTTGGTTACTACGGTAAAGCGCTTACGGGACACAGGCGTCCGGCGGTACAATGCCGCCCCGTCTGCCGGTGACACTCCGGTCTTACGGCCGGTCGAACGGAGTTGACATGGACGCGCTGATCAAATCTCTCCGCCCAGGCAGGGCTCCTGATCTTAAGGCTCCTGATCTTAAGGCTCCCGATCTCAATCCTTCGGATATCAAGCCTTCGGATATTAAGCCTTCCGAGGCGAGGGCGCCGGAAACCCGGCCCGCCGAGCTCGACCCTGCCGAATTCATGGCCGCCGTGGTTCGCGCCGACCAGCCGCGCCCGTCGCGGGCTGAAGCCGAACAGGCCGTGCAGACCCTGCTCAGCTATATCGGCGAAGATCCTGACCGCGAGGGCCTTCTGGATACGCCGCGCCGAGTGGTCGAGGCCTACGACGAACTTTACCAGGGTTATCATCAATGTCCGGCCGAGGTGCTCAACCGCACCTTTGGCGAGACCGCCGGTTACGACGATTTCGTGCTGGTCCGCGACATCGAATTCACCTCGCAATGCGAGCATCACATGATGCCGTTCTACGGCAAGGCGCATATCGCCTACACGCCGGTGGAGCGGGTCGTGGGGCTGTCGAAGCTGGCGCGGCTGACCGACATCTTCGCCCGCCGCCTGCAGACCCAGGAGCATCTGACCGCCCAGATCGCAGCCGCCATTGACGAGATTTTAAAACCCCGTGGCGTGGCTGTGATGGTTGAGGCCGAGCATACCTGCATGTCGGTACGCGGCGTCGCCAAGCACGGCGCAATGACCTTCACCAGCCGTTTCACCGGCATGTTCCGCGACAATCCGGCGGAGCAGGCGCGCTTCCTGTCGATGGTGCGAGGTCCGCATCGGGCGTAAGGGACCGCGCTTCGCGTCAGTCAAAATGCGTTAAGCTGCAACAATGAATCGGCCGGTTCCGATTTGGTCGGAACCGCGCTCTACGCTTCGCCCTTCATTTTTCGAGCACGGTCGTGTCCGCTTCATCCGATAGCAACGAGATCGAGGAAGGGCTCAAGTTTCAGCCCAAATTCGACGCTGCCGGTCTTGTGACCTGTGTCGCGACCGACGTCGGCACCGGCGAGGTATTGATGGTCGCGCACATGAATGAGGAGGCGCTGCGCAAGACGATCGCGAGCGGAGAAGCCTGGTATTACAGCCGCTCCCGCCAATCGCTGTGGCGCAAGGGCGAAACCTCCGGTCACGTCCAGCGTGTGGTCGAGATGCGTACCGATTGCGATCAGGACGCAGTCTGGGTCCGCGTCGAGCAGACCGGGGCCGCCTGCCATACGGGACGGCGCTCATGCTTCTACCGAAAGATCGAAGCGGGCGAGGGCGGCGCGCGGTTGTCGTTCGTGGATGGTCCGAAGGCGCTCACCGGCCGGTGACCGGTCGCACAATGCGCGGGGTCGTTGGTTCACCAATGGCCTGGTTATGCCGCTTGTTTACGCCTCCTTAACCATAAACACCCCACTGTGACCCACGTCCCGGGTGCAAGTGGGAGCTTGAGTCTCGGGCAGATAGGTCGTTTCGCGGGGAGCGGAGACCGGAACATGTCGGCCGACACATTCAACGCCACGGCAACGCCAGGTGTTGATCCTTCGCGTGTCCGCATCGCCGGCGCGATCAAGCAGGCAGCGGGCACGAGCGGCACCAGCTTCGAATATCTGCTCGCCACCGCCAAGATGGAGTCGGATTTCAATCCGGCGGCGGGCGCTGCGACCTCGTCGGCGCACGGGTTGTTTCAATTCATCGAACAGACATGGCTCGGTACCGTCAAGGAGGCGGGCGCCCAGTTCGGCTATGGCCAATACGCCGACGCCATCACCAAATCGTCCGACGGCAGCTATTCGGTCAGCGATCCCGCCACGCGCCGCTCGATCCTGAAGCTGCGCGACGATCCTGCCGCCGCTTCGACCATGGCGGCTGCTCTGACCCAGTCCAACAGTTTCAGGCTCACAGGCATGATCGGCCGCCGTCCGACCGACAGCGAATTGTACATGGCGCATTTCATGGGTGTCGGCGGCGCGGCCAAATTGATATCGAACGCCGAGGACAACCCGCAGGCATCCGGCGCGCGGCTCTTTCCCAACGCCGCGGCGGCGAACCATTCCATCTTCTATGACCGCATCGGGCGCGCGCGCAGCGTTTCCGAAGTCTACTCGGTGTTGACGCAGCGCTACGCCAGCGCCGCCGTCTCGCCGGCAACCCGCAATGCGCTGGCCTCGGTCGGAGGGCTGAAGCCTCCCGTGGCGCTCGCGAGTGCGCCTCCGACCACGCCTGCCGTCGACAATGCGGCCTATCTCTCGACCTTTCCGGACGTGCGAACGACTGAGCCGGTGACGGTCGCCTCGGCAGCCAGCGCGACAAATTCCGCCCCATCCGATCCGATCTTCCGCTCCCTGTTTCAGTCAGGTGAGCGCACCCAGCCGGTCTCTCAGGCGGTAAGGGAGCTATGGGGCAAGGGCTCGTCCTTGACCTCGGATCCGCAGACCGGCCCAGTCGCCGTGGCTTCGGCTTCGTCTGTGCCCTCGCTGCCAGCGAGCAATGGCGGCAGGCTGGATCTGTTCAGTGACCGCAGCGGCACGTTCAGCGGCTAGCAACCTTGGGTCATTGCCTCATCACTTTAACAACCCGCCACATCGCTTAACAAAACGTCAATAAAACCAGTTGCTTATGGTGAACGCTTTGTTAAGCGTCGTGGTTTATTTTGTCTTGCAGTGGCGCCGTATCGCGGTGTCGATCGTTGCGTAAGCCGGCAGGACAATGATCGTTCGGCAGTTCATCAGTTGGATCAAGACAGCGCCTGCGGGCGAGCGGGCGGAAGCAACCCGAGCCTTGGCGCGGGCCTGGCTGATTTCCAACCTCACCGAAGAGGACCGCGCAGCGGCCGAAGGCGCGCTGTTGATGCAGCTCGACGACGCCTCGCCCCTGGTGCGACAGGCCATGGCGGAAGTGTTTGCGCGCAGCCTCGAAGCGCCGGCCGCCATCGTTCAGGCGCTGTCGGTTGACCAGCCTTCGGTTTCGCTTCCGATTCTCGAGCACTCGCCACTGCTGATCGATGCCGACCTCGTCGACATCGTCGCGACCGGCAACAGCGAAACGCAATGCGCGATCGCGCGCCGCATCAATCTGCCAGCTTCGGTTTGCGCGGCGATTGCGGAGGTAGGAACGGCCGAGGCCGCGCTGGAGCTGATCGAGAACGCCTATGCCGAGCTTGCTCCGTTCTCCTGGGATCGCATTGTTGAGCGTCATGGCCATTTGGCCGCGATCCGGGAATCGATGCTGGTGCTGGAAGATTTGCCGGCAGCGACGCGCCTGGCGCTCGTTGCCAAATTGTCGGACACGCTGGCGCAGTTCGTTGTTGCCAGGAACTGGCTGAGTGCCGACCGCGCTGAGCGCCTTGCAAGCGAAGCGCGCGATCGCTCCACCGTGAATATCGCCGCCGCCTCGCGTGGCGAGGACATGGTCGGCCTGGTGCGGCATTTGCGCGTGACCGGCCAGCTTACCGCCGGATTGATCCTCCGCGCGCTGTTATCCGGCAATCTCGAACTGTTCGAAGCGGCGTTGGCGGAATTGTCCGATCTGCCGCGCTCGCGCGTCGCCGCGCTGCTCCACGATCGCGGCAGCGCCAGCCTTCTCGCACTCCTGAAACGCGCGGGCCTGCCGGAATCGACATTCGCCGCATTCCGCGTCGCGCTTGAAGCCGATCGCGAAATCGGATTTGTCGACACCGCCGGCGGTGCGGCAAGGCTGCGCCGCCGCATGGTCGAACGCGTGCTGACGCATTGCGAAACCGACGAGCACGCCGCCGAGCCGCTCATGATATTGTTGCGGCGTTTTGCGACGGAATCGGCGCGGGAAGAAGCCCGCCTGTTCTGCGACGAATTGATCGCGGAAGAGGCAATTGCGCCCGCTCAGTATGGCCTGATCGCGGCCTGATTTTCTTGAAACCGGCGCTTTTTCGAAGGCCTCGCTGTCATCGTGCCGGAAGCTGTTTCCAGACATCGACGGCTTATTGCGTTTCGGGTGAAGGAACGCGTGGGTGAAGCGGCGCCGTTCTTCGAGCGGTTATGCCCGGCTATGGTGTCGAAAATTATCTGGTTGCGAGCCCGGTCAATCCACGGGCGCGATGCCGGGCGCAAGAATAGCTTCGAGATGCTCGGGCCGGTCGCGATTGACGCGTGCGAGATACTCGTCGGCGACACCGCGCAGGCGGCGGCTGAGTTCGCTCGCCACGCTGATGGTGTCGAGCTTGGTTCGCTCCGCCACGATGGCCTGGATGGCGTTGATGTGGTGCGCAATCAGTTCGGCCGGCACCCTGGAGAGGTCGGGGGCGTGCTCGATGATCCGGCAAAGGCTTTCTGCGGCGGCGCCGGCCGAGGGGAAACCGAACGTGGCGGCGTCTCCCTTGACGTCGTGGGCGGCATGGAAGAGCTCGTCGCGTGTGGCGTCGGTGAAGCCGTGCGCGAGAATGGCAGCGTGCGCGGCGGCGAGGCGGTCGGACTCGATCACCATCCAGTTCCTGAATTCACCGGAAAGACCGGCGAGCGCCTTCTCAGCGCGCCCGATGGGATCATCGAGGTCCTCGTCGGAGACGCGCCGCAGCACGTTGCGCAGCGGATTGGGCTGCGTGATCACCTGGTGATCGGCAAATTTCTGGATCTCGATCCCGTCGGACTTGTTCTTCGCCATCGTTGTTTCCCCTCGGCGTTTCCCTCGCGCTGGCGCTATACGGTGGAACGGGCCTTGTCGAGCAGCGAGGGCTGCTGAAGGACCTCCACCTCGCCGCCGACGCGGCGCTCCGGTCCGCCATAGGCGGCATTGGTGTTGCGCCGGCGGTCCGGGCCGAAATAAGTCTTGGTCTTGATGAACGGTCGCGGATTGGCCACGACGTTCAGGACGCGCTGATACAGCCCCTTGGCGGAGATCGGCTTGACCAGAAATTCGGTCACGCCAGCATCGCGCGCATAGGTCACGCGCCGTTTCTCGGAATGGCCGGTCAGCATGATGATGGGGGCGTAGGGATTGCCCTTCGATTCCGGCTGGCGGATCATCTGTGCAAGTTCAAGCCCGTCGAAAATCGGCATCGCCCAGTCGGTGATGACGATGTCGGGAACGTAGTGAGTGTACATCTCGAGCGCGGTCGCGCCGTCCTCGGATTCGTACACTTCGCGTGCGCCGAACGAATGCAGCAGCGTCCGCAAGATGCGGCGCATGTGCGGATTGTCGTCGCAGATGAGAAATCGCAGCTTGTTGAAATCGATGCGAAACATGGTCGGGCGCGCCTCAGGGGCATATCTGCATGAGGACAGTATACCCGTCGTTAA
>Ga0306920_100003137_pt1 | contig 20951 bp, 21 predicted proteins | sample flu12Cox44000170_FD_204666 | JGI IMG/M metagenome (GOLD analysis project Ga0306920, IMG submission 204666) | Lab enrichment of tropical soil microbial communities from Luquillo Experimental Forest, Puerto Rico - flux4day.12C.oxic.44.000.170 (v2)... | ecosystem: Environmental > Terrestrial >... | reverse complement strand
GCCGTAGGTCTGCGCCTGGTACTGCACGACCCGCTGCTGTGCGTCGTACTCGAAAACCAGATACTCCGCAGTGGTCAGCAGCAGCGCGGCCAGTAATGCAACGAACTTGGTGCTCATGGGACTCCTCCTTGCGTAATCGATGGTGAGTAGTCTTCGCTTCCGACCCCGCTGCAGCAAACGCGATGTCTGAACGACGCACAAGAAAAACTGAAGCTGCGCGCAGCTTCGACCGGCTGCCGCTGAACGCGCTGCGCGTGTTCGAGGCGGTCGCGACTCACCTCAGCTTCGCCGAGGCAGCCGAGGCGCTGCACGTGACACCCGCGGCGGTGAGCATGCAGATACGGACGCTCGAGGAGTACCTGCGGGTGCCGCTGTTCCGGCGCAGCGCGCGCGCCATCGCCCTCAGCCCCGAGGGGGCGCTGCTGCTGCCGGGCGTGCGGCGCGGACTCGCCGAGCTGCAGCAGTCGATGCAGCAGCTGCGGCAGCATCGCAGCGGCGGCGTGCTCAACATCAGCACGCTCGCCTCTTTCCTGCAGAAGTGGCTCCTGCCGCGCCTGCCGCAGTTCTACAGCCGGCATCCCGACATCGAGCTGAGCATCCATACCTCGCCGACACCGGTGGACTTCTCCCAGACCAACTTCCACGCCGCGTTGCGCATGAGCCCTGGGCCCACTGCGGGGCTCCATAACGAAAAGCTGCTGGACGAATGGTTCCTGCCGGTGTGCAGCCCGGAGATGCTGGCGCGGCTCGGCCCGGTGCGCACGCCCGCGGACCTCAAGCGTTACTCGCTGCTGCGCTCGTCGGATGAATCCTGGAGTATCTGGCGTCATCCGGGAGCGGACAGCGACTGGCGCGAGCGCGGCACCGCATTCGATGACTCGCTCACCGTGCTCGCCGCCGCCGAGCAGGGGCAGGGACTTGCGCTCACGCGCTGGGCGCTCGCCGCGCAGGACATCGACAACGGCCGCATCGTGCGGGCGAGCTCGCAGGTGCTGCCCTGCCCCAGCGCCTACTACTTCGTCTGCCCCGAGAGCTACCTGGAGCTGCCGAAAGTACAGCGGCTGCTCGGTTGGCTGCGCGAGGTGGCGGCGGCCTTTCCGCGCCCTGACAGTGCCACCGCACCCGGGAAGCCGACGCCGAGTGAGCGCCCGGCACGGCTGCGCCGCAGCGGCAGTTGATCGGACCCGGTCTGCGCGCATGTCTCCGCCATCGCTCGTCATCTCGGAACTGCTGGCGGGCTATCGCGCGCGGCGCTTCTCCCCACCCGAGATCTTCGAGCAGCTGCTGCGCGCGCGCGCCCTGCAGCCCGATCGGCGCGAGTGGATCGCACGCCTTCCCGACGCACGGGTGCGCGAGGCGGCCAGCGCGCTCACCCAGCATCCGCCCGACTCGTTGCCACTCTACGGCGTACCCTTCGCCATCAAGGACAACATCGATCTGCAGGGACTGCCGACCACCGCCGGCTGCCGTGAATACGCCTACACCCCTGAGGCGTCGGCGCCGGTGGTCGCGCGGCTGATCGCAGCCGGGGCGATCCCCATCGGCAAGACCAGCCTCGACCAGTTCGCGACCGGACTCACCGGAACCCGCTCGCCCTGGGGTGCCTGCCGCAACAGCTTCGATGCGCAGTTCATCTCCGGAGGCTCCAGCTCGGGATCCGCCGTCGCGGTCGCCACCGGACAGGTGAGCTTCGCGCTGGGGAGCGATACGGCGGGATCCATACGCGTGCCCGCGGCCTTCAACAACCTGATCGGACTGAAGCCCACCTGCGGCAGCCTCAGCACGCGCGGTGTGGTGCCCGCCTGCCGCTCGCTCGACTGCGTCGCGGTACTGGCGCTGACCGCGGCGGACGCGGCGCGCGTCGCGGCCGTGGCGCGCGCCTTCGATCCCGATGACCCCTACTCGCGCACGGCACCGCCGCCGGCCGCAACGCGCGACCTGACGCGCGCATTCCGCTTCGGCGTGCCGGACTCTGCGCAGCTGCAGTTCTTCGGCGATGACGGCTACCGGGCGCTCTTCAGCGGCGCTCTCGCGACTCTCGAGTCGCTCGGCGGAGCTGCGGTGGGCATCGACCTCGAGCCGTTTCTCGGCGCCGGGCAGCTGCTGTACGGGGGCCCGTGGCTCGCGGAACGCTATTGCGCGGTCGGGCAGTTCATCGATGCACGGCCGGAGGCGGTGCTGCCCGTGACGCGCGCCGTCATCTCACCCGGCCGGCTCATTCCGGCCACCGAAGCGTTCGCAGGCCAACATCGCCTGCGCCAGCTCAAGCGGGCGACCGCCGAGGTCTGGCGCGCGGTGGATGTGCTCGTCACCCCGACCGCCGGAACCATCTACCCCATCGCCGCGGTGGACGCCGATCCGGTCGAGCTCAACGCCAATCTCGCGCGCTACACGAATTTCACCAACCTGCTCGATCTGGCGAGCGTCGCCGTGCCCGCCGGATTCCGCGCCGATGGCCTGCCGTTCGGCATTTCGCTCACCGCTCCGGCGTGGAGCGACGAGGCGCTCCTCACGTTGGCGGCGCGCTTCCAGGCTGTGGCGAGTCCGATGCTCGGCGCGCTCGGCCGAAGCGACTCCCCGGGCTCGTGACGCTCGCCAACCGGCGGGTGCCCTGCAGGTCGATTCCCGACTGTTATACTCGGCCGGGCGTGGCCGTCGCGTCAGGCGGGAGGAGGAGGTCGAACAATGAAGAGCTGGTCAATAGCGCTGGGCTGCCTCAGCCTGCTCAGCATCGGTGCACTCGCGCAGCAGCCATCCGCTGACGTGCGCCAGGCGTGTCACGCCGATTTTCAGAAGTTCTGCGCCGGCGTGAAGCCCGGGGGCGGCCGCATCAAGGAGTGCATGGGTCCGCACAAAGACGAGCTCTCGCCGGCCTGTCGGGATGCCCTGTTCGAGGCCGCGCAGGAGCATGCGCCGCCCGCGAACGGCGGCCAGAGCGCACCCGCCAAATCGCAGTGAGCTAGCTTCCCCGTCAGGCGCGGCCCGCGACTGCCCGGGCACGAACCCGGGCGGTGGCCCCATGAGGCAGCCGATGAATCTCCTCAAACCTATCCTCGAGGACGCGGGCGCGCTCGCGAGCCTGCGCCGTGACATTCATGCGCATCCTGAGCTCGGCTATCAGGAGGAACGTACCTCCGCGCTCATAGCCGAGACTCTCAGCGCGTGGGGAATCCCCGTGCATCGCGGCCTCGGCGGTACCGGCGTGGTCGGCATCGTCCGCAACGGCGGCGGTGCGCGCGCGGTGGGACTGCGCGCCGACATCGATGCGCTGCCGGTGACCGAGCGCAACACCTTCGCGCACGCCAGCGTGCACGCCGGCCGCATGCACGCCTGTGGCCACGACGGCCACACCGCCATGCTGCTCGCGGCGGCTCGCTATCTATCCCGCCAGCGGAACTTCGACGGTACGGTGTACCTGTTGTTCCAGCCGGCCGAAGAAGGCGGCGGTGGCGCACGGGCGATGATCCGCGACGGGCTGTTCGCCCGCTTCCCGATGGAAGCGGTCTTCGGAATTCACAACTGGCCGGGACTGCCGGTAGGGCAATTTGCCCTGCGCGCCGGTCCGGTATTCGCCTCGAGCAACGAGTTCAAGGTCACGATACGCGGGCGCGGCGCGCATGCGGCCATGCCGCACAACGGCATCGACCCGCTGCCGGCCGCCTGCCAGATGGTGCAGGCGTTCCAGACGATCATTTCGCGCAACAAGAGCCCGCTCGAAGCCGCGGTCATCTCGGTCACCATGATCCACGGCGGTGAGGCGACCAACGTGATCCCCGAGGCCTGTGAGCTGCGCGGCACGGTGCGGACCTTCACGCCGGCGATGCTCGACACGATCGAGCAGCGCATGCGGCACGTCGCCGCGGCCACCTGCGAGGCGTTTGGGGCGAGCTGCGAGTTCAACTTCACGCGCAACTACCCGCCGACGGTGAACCCCGTGCGCGAGACGAGCTTCGTGCGCGAGCTGCTCGCGGAGCTCGTGGGTGAGGCAAGCGTCCGGGAGTTCGAGCCCACGATGGGCGCCGAGGATTTCAGCTACTTCCTGCAGGAAAGGCCCGGCTGTTATTTCGTGATCGGTAACGGTGACGGCGCGCATCGCGCCACGGGCCACGGCGCAGGGCCGTGCATGCTGCACAACCCGAGCTACGACTTCAACGACGAGCTGATCCCACTCGGCGGCTCGATGTGGGTGCGGCTCGCCGAGCGGTGGCTCAGCGCGCCGCCGCCGGAGGCGCAGTGCTGACCGCCCCTGCCGGCTCGCCGATCCGCTGCAGCTGCTCGAGAAGCGCCTGCGGAGAAACGGGGCGGCCGAGGAACTGCCGCAGCAGCTCCACGGTCTCGTGCTCCTCGCCGCTGCTGAGGAGCTGCGCGGAAATCCAGCCGAACCAGCGCGGATCGCCCGTGGCGAACGGCCCGAGCTGCTGCGCGATGCGCTGGCGGATGTCGGCGGTGATGACCGCTCCCAAGCCGTAGTTCACCATGTAGCCGGGCTTGTCGACCAGCTGCACCCGCACGGCCCACCAGGCGAGCTCGGGGTGCGGTTTGACGTGCAGGTAGCGGCTCGTGATGTCGGTCCATACCACGTTGGGATCGGCATCGGGATCGCGCAGCATGCGCAGGTCGAACAGCGCCCAGGCGGCATCGAGCATCACGCCCGAATAGAGCGCACGCAGCGCACTGGAGGCGGGCACGCTGCGGCCGAGATATTTCTCCTGCCACGCCGGCTCGTACACGCTCCAGGAAGGCACGTCCGCAAACGCTTCGTAGAAGATCGCATCGCCGAGGTCCATGAACGCGGGACGCGTGCGCAAGGCCAGCATGTGCGCAACATGGCCGGTCTCGTGCACGAGCTCGTTCAGCGGGCCGAGACCGCCCTGCGCGTAGGTGGCCGACACACGCACGAGCGTCGGCTGCCACAGGCCATCCTGCAGCCGGCCGCGTCGCACGTAGTCGGTGTATGCGAGCGGCGCCTTCGCGGGTCGCGGATCGAGGTCGAAGCTGACGCGCGCCTGCTCGACATCGAGGCCGAGGTCGCGGTAGTAGCGCTCATCGAGCGGCAGCAGCGCCGCGCGCGGAATGGCCGCGGCGAGTGCGCGCTCGCCGGCACCGCTTGCAAAACGGTAATCCCAGGGCTCGAGTGCTGCGGCGCTCACCTGCCGCCAGGCATCGAGAATCCCCTCCAGCCAGCGCTCGATCTCGGCAGCCGGCACGCCGACGGTACGGGCCGCGGTATCGATCGGCGATCCTTCCTTGCGCGCCTGGGCGGCGGCCATGCGGATCATGCGGCGGTAGGGACTCGTCGGGCCGCCAGCGCCGTTCAGCGCCTGCCACAACGGCAGGAATGCCCGGAACAGGGCGGCACGGCGCTGCGGCTCCTCGATGCGCGTCAGGAGCTCGAACGCCGCCACGCGCGTCACGCTGCCGTTCTCGAACTGCAGGTGGTTGCCGAGCTCGGCGAAGCAGGCATAGAGCGCCTTCTGCAGCGTCTCCAGGGGCTGTGAGGCACGCTGCGCATCCCGGCAATGCCCGACGGGAGCGAGCGAGACGGGCAGCGATGTCGATTCCTCCATTGCGCTGCGCATCACCTGCACGGCACGCGCATCGCCGGCGGACAAATCCGCGGTCGGCAGCGCGTGCAGGCCGGCGAGCAGCTCGGCACGCCTTGCGATGTAGATCTTCTGCCAGCCGTCGCGGCTGCGTCCGGCATAACCGGCGCGTGCGTAGCGCGCCGGGTCCGAGTCGATCAGCGATACGGCGCCATAGGCATCATTGAAGTCCGCGTATGCCTGCTCGAGCTGCTGCAGCGGCGCGGGTGGGCCGGCGGCGGCAGCTGCGGCCATTGGCGCGAGGAGCGCGGCCGCCGCGCCGAGGAGCAGCACGCGGCACATCATTGCTGCGACGGAACGAACTCCTCGAGCACGGCTTTGCGCATAAGATCCGGCGGCAGCAGGCCCTGGCTCAGGACGAAGTCGTGGAACTTCTTCGGCTGGAAGCGGTTGCCGAGCGCCGCCTCGACCTCCTGGCGCAGCGCGAGCAGCCGCGTGTAGCCGTAGAAGTAGCTGTTGGCCTGGCCGGGCGCCCGGTAGGTGAAGCGCTCCACCTCCTCCTTGGCGAAGGCATGGCTCACCAGCACGTCCTTCTCCAGCACCTCGTAGGCACGTTCGGGTGTTATCGCGCCGCTTTGCAGCTCCGGGTCCAGAAAAGCGCGTGCCGCGCGCAGCAGGCGCAGCTGCAGCGTGCACAGCTGTCCCTCCGGCGGCTCGTAAGGCTGCATGATGTACTCGGCGTACAGTCCCCAGCCCTCGGCGTTGGTCGAGTTGAAGGCGTAGAGCGCGCGCGCGAGGCTCACACCCTGCTCCACCATCGAGTCGAATTGCAGTTCGTGGCCCGGACGAGCCTCGTGCGCGGTGAGCGTCCAGGCGACCGCATCGAAGGTGAAATCGTCGTAGTGGTCCTCGGCGCCGCCGTTCGCCGCGGGAATGTTGAGCGGCAGGACGAACTCGCCGCGCTGACCGGTGTTGTGCAGCAGCGGCGGTGGCACCATGTGCGGCGCCGGCTGCTGCGCGGTCTCGGCGGCGCTCGCGAGACGAATGATCGCCGGCCGATCCGGTAGTGTCACCAGGTTATTCGCCGCGATGATCCGCTCGATGGCGTGCAGCCGCTCGAGGTAGAACGGCAGGATGGCTTCACCTGTGATCTGCTTCTTCTTCAGCTGCGTGATCACCGCGCGGTAGTCGGCGGAGGTGTAGCCGTTCGCCTTGGCGATTTGCGCTGCGAGCGGCGCCATCTGCGACTGGTACTGGCTGAAGGCGGCGTGCGCCACCGTGGCGATCTGCGCGGGGGGCAGGTCGATCCCGTATTCCTCGAAGGCGAGCGCGTATTTCTCGGCCGGCATGCGATAGTCGCTGCGCGCCTTCGGCAGGATGTTCGCGCGCACCCAGGTGTCGTATTCCGCGAGCTGACTCTTCAGTTTCGCGTAGTCGCTCTCCCAGCCCGTCAGTCCGTACTTGGCGAACAGCGCGCCGATACCCTCGACATAGTTCGAGTTGCGTCCCAGCTCCGTCTCCAGCTCGATCCTCGGGGGATAGATGACCTCAGGCTTCGCGATCTGTTCGCGCTCGCGCTGCTTCAGCAGCTCGGTGAAGGGCGGATAGCGCGTCTCGGCGCCGGCGTAGCGGCGCAGCCGGATGAGCGCCGCCGGCCGTCGCTCGGGCGCCACCTGGTCATCGAGCAGCCCATGGAGGCCGTCGAAAACCTGGGCACTGGCGTTGAGAAACGGTACCTCGTGCTGCAGCCGGTAGTCCTCCTGGCGAAACTTCAGATCGTAGGCCTGGTGCAGGATCGCAAGGTCCTGCTGCACGCGCCTGTCGGCTTCCTTCGGAGCCGCGGCGTCGACTTTGGCCAGCGTCCCTTCGAGCTCGTGCCGCCGCGCCCGCTCATCGGCGAGCGTCGGCTGCGAGATGCGCTCGTCGTAACGCGCTAGGCCCTGGCCCGAGCCGCGCTCCGGCCGGTGTGCGAACTCCACCTCGAGCAGCGTGTTGGTGTAGGTGTTGCTGCGCTCGACCCACGCCCGTCCCGCCGGGTCGGCGCCGCTCGGCTGCTCGCCCCGTGCTGCAAGTGGCAGGACGCACGCGAGCATCACGGCGGTCAACCGGTACATGAGTACTCCTGCCGGGGCATTTGGAACGGCGCGCCATTATAGGTGGCTGGCGGCAGTGCGGCAGGGAAAGGGGCAGCCGGCTGCGGCACCTGCGCAGCCGGCCACCGATCGTCACTTCTTGCCGGGCCCCGATGCGCTCAGCATCTGATCGGCCGCAGCACTCGTCATGGGCGTGCCCGCGGTGGCCGCCGGCGGCTGCGATGGCGCGCTCGAGGTCGCTCCCCCGCGTGCGCCCGGAGCTGCGCCGCCCGGTCGCGCGGGCCGCGGGCTCTGGCGCGCACCGCCCGCCGGCTGCCCGGCGTGGGCGGCAGCGTTCGGGTCCATCTCGACGCGGCCGTTGAACGTCGCACCCTCCATGATGCCGACGCGCGGCGCGAAGATGTTGCCGCGCACCTGCGCGGTGGCGCGCACGATCACGGCCTCGCTGCAGTGCAGGTCGCCCTCCACCAGGCCCTCGACCGTCAGGTGACTCGCGTACACATCACCGAGCACCGAGCCTTCGGTGCCGATGATGAGATTGCGCGCGTGGCGGATCGAGCCCTCGACCCGGCCCTGCAGAATGACGTCCTCTTCGGCGGTGAGCTCGCCGCGAAACAACAGCGTCTTGCCGAGGACCGGGACCCGTGGCGCCTCAGGCTCGGCAGCCGCGCCGGGGCGGGGCGCAGCGAAGCTCCCCGCGCCGCTCGCGGGCCGCTCGGGAAAGGTGCTGCGTTCAACGTTCGGATTCGAGTACAACATGGTTCCCCCTACCGGCCACCGCCGGAAACCTTCTGCGCACGCTCGCCGGCGGCTGCGCCCGCGGACTCCACGCCCGCGACCTTCTTCTCCATGTCGATGCCACCGTTGAAGTGCGCACCTTCCACGATGCTCACGCTCGGCGCGGTGATGTTGCCGCGCAGGTGGGCGGTCTCTTTCACCAGTACCGATTTCTCGGCCTGCAGATCGCCGGTGAGCGTGCCTTCGACCACGATCGTCTGCGCACGCACGTTCGCCGTCACCGTGCCCTCGGCGCACACCGTGACGCGCTGTGAATGGGTGATCGAGCCTTCGATACGCCCCTTGATCAGCAGCTCTTCGTCGGCGTGCAGATCGCCTTTGAAGTGCAGCGTGGGTCCGAGCACCGATACGCGCTCGGACGAGTTGTCATACGGATTGGACATTGTGGGCACTCCTCCCGGTAAGTGAGACGCCGTCGACACACACCAGCGCTTGGCAGCCTACCCGCCTGCAACGAACATGATGCGACGGACGTCACGCATTGCCGCGCCGCCATGTCACTGTCATCCGCACGGCGCGAATCCGCGCATCTCATCTGACATATGGCGACCTTCAGTCGCCGGGGCGCTTGCGGGGGTTCGGCGTCCTGAAGGTGATCGAGTAGCGCAGCTCGCGGGTCGGCGACACTGCGTGCTGCCAGCGCCAGCGCGCTGCGCCGCGCAGCATGTACGCCGAACGCGGCTCGAGATCGAGCTTGTACGTCGTGCGCCGTCCGGATGCGGGCGGCCAGGGTCGAAAGCGCATGCGCGCGTGGCCCAGCAGCGATACACCGAAAACATCCTCGAACTGCGGAATATCCCGGTGCCAGCCGAGGGGGGTGCCCGGGCGGTACTCGGCGATCACCGCATGCTGCATGTGCTGCTCGGCAATCCCGCCCCAGGCGGCGAGCTGCGCACGCAGCGGATGCAGGAACTCGGGAATGGGCGGCGCCGGCGTGAGCTCGTTGCGGGTGTAGTCATAGCGCCCACCGAACGCCATCACCCGGCGCCGGGCGCGCCATTCCTTGTACTGCGCTTCCTCGAGAGGCAGCGCGGCGATGTGCTCGAGCAGCTGCGCTTCCTGGGCGACGCTCAGGAATCCGGTCACGTAGCTGAAGCCCTCGGGCGAGGCGGGCGGGCTCGAAAACCATGGCGCTTGGACCACGCGGGCAGTATGCAGCTTTGCCCATGGGACCAGAGTCCCATGTACGGAGCGCGTACGAGCCGCTAGAAGGGGGAGTCCGTGATAGCGCCTACGGAGGATTCATCGTGGATCACACACTACAGCGTCTGCACGCAGCTTGCGCACTGCTGCTCGGTGCGCTTCTCGGTACCGCCGGATACGCCCAGCAGCCCGCCCCGGCGGCGCCCGCCGCCGCGCCACCCGCAGCGTCGGCGCCCACCTCGATATCCTCGAGCCTTGGTGTCTTCGTTTTTCCTGCCAAAGACCAGAGCACGAGCCAGCAATCGACGGATGAAGGGGCCTGTTTCAATTGGGCCAAATCGCAGACTGGCATCGACCCGATGAACATCAAGCCTCCGGAGATCGCCCAGCCCGCGCAGGCGGATGTCGAGAACGCCGGTAACGGTTCACGTGCCCGGGGCGCTGCGCGCGGGGCAGCCGGAGGAGCGCTCATCGGCGCGGTCACCGGCGATGCCGGCACGGGCGCGGCGGCTGGCGCGGTGGCCGGTACGCTGGCGGGCGGCGCTGCCAAGCGGCAGGCGAAACGAGATGCCGCCGCGCAGCAGCAGCAGCAGCAGGCCTACGCCGAGCATCAGGCCCAGGCATACATCGCGCAGCAGAAGGCCACCTACAACAAGGCGTTCTCCGCCTGCATGGAAGGCAAGGGCTACACGGTCAAATAGTCGCAAGCGGCGGCACGCGCTGCCGCGGAGCGCAGCGCGGCCGCTCAGATGAAAAAGCCGCCGAGCTTGCGGACGACGACATCGAGCGGCAGCGCGACGAGCGCCGCCGGCACGAACGGCAGGAGCGTAGCGCCCGCCAGCAGCAGGACGCTGCGCGCCTCGAATGGCAGCCGGCGCATCTGAAAGGCCCGTCCGGTGATCGAGTACAGGCTGTTGGTCGGAGCAAAGTCCCGGTCGTGCAGTGTTTCCGCATCCACCGCCTGGCCGTTGAGCCACTTGCGCTCGAACTGCTCCCCGACCCGCACCGCGAATGCACCGTAGGCAAGTATGCCGCGACGATGCTCCTGGATGAGCGGGCGCACGAACACCAGTACCGGCGCGGCGAACAGGATCACTGCAAACAAGGCCACCCCCGTTGCCAGGTACTTGAACTGCTCGGGCGGAGCGCCCCGATGAACGACCTGGTTCAGCACCTCACCGGCTCCGAGTACTCCGAGCGTGAAGGCGAGCGGCGCGAAGGCCTCGAGCGAGTAGCCGACGAACATCAGCCCGCCGGCGCGATCCGGGTGCGAGGAAATGAGTCGCAGCTTCATCCGGCTCATGAGCCACAGAAACCGTGTCCACATGCCGACGCGCCACAACCATCCCAGCAGCAGCAGCAGTAGAAGGGGAAGACTGACGAGCAACCCCCACCATCCCGCAGGTGTCGGCGCGAACGCCGTGAGATTGATCGAACCATGCCATAGCGGCACGCCCGCTGCAGCTTTGCCGGGGAGCATTGCGGCGATGAGCGCGTAGGCTGCAAAGAAGACCAGCCACTCCGCCACCCTGGACTCCAGCAGGCGACGGGTCGATTGGACGGCGAGCTCATACGCGGGGCGATCGGCGTCCGCCACGAGGCCGCTGCTGCTGAACTGCCGCGCGATCGCTGCGAGTCGTGGCGCGCATAACGACTCCGCCAGAATGAGCAGGGGCGCAGCGATGAGGAAGCGCGCATGCGCACCGAAATCGAGTAAGAACGCGTTCTCGTGGTCGGGGCGCATGAAGTCTCCGTGCAGCAGTGTGAGCAGCGCCAGCGGCAGCCAGCCGATCGCCACCGCGAGCATCGCGCGGCGCGACACTCGCGGGTCCCCCGCGCGGATCAGCCCGAGCCACGACTGGAACCGATAGGGCGGGCCGTTCTGGAACGGCAGCGCATCGGCAGACGCCACCGGCACTCTCGTAGTCATCGGCGCGGTCCGCTTCCGGGCGGGACTGGCTGACCAGGTTCCCCAGCCGCGCAGTCGCGCTGCTGCTGCCCGAGGTCGCGCTCGAGGAAATAGTTGAGGAAGGTACGGATGACGGCGATCGCACCGACCCGTCCGATGGCCTGCCAGCTCGTGCTGATGGAGGTCTCGATGATATCGGCGGCCAGCTGCAGAGTGAGCCCGGCCACCAGCCAGCGTGCGTAGCGCAGCCACGCCTGACGCGCGACCTGATCCCCGAGCGGCCTGAAGGACGCACGGGCCACCGTTACCGTTACCTCGAGAGTGCCGACGAGGATCACGAGCAGCGCGATCCCATCGATCAGCGCGATGACCGGTTCACTGACTATCGCAAGCCACCCTCTCATGCAGGCTGTCCATTGAACAACGAGGTGCTCCCGAGTGCCGCCCGGATGCCCGTCGTGTCAGTCGAAAGGCCCGACATGCCCGATCATGCTGAAGGCGGCTGCGAGACCGATGAGCAGCAGCGTGACCGCCACGACGAGCACGAGCGAGGCTGGAAAACCGCTTTCGCCGTGCACCAGGTCCTGCGCTTTGAGCGCGTCGCGCTGCCGGCGCAGCCCGAGCATGAACATCACGTGATAGATGATTCCGAGGATCAGCATGCCTATGCCCAGCAGCACCAGCGACTCGCCGAAGTTGCGTGCCGGCGCGACTCCCTTGAGCACACCGGCATCGCGCAACTTGCCGAAGAACTGGTAGATCGTGAAGCCGAAGCTGATGAGCGACAACGACGTGCGGATGACTCCCATCAGGGTGCGGTCCGCGGCCATGCGCGTGCGCTGAAACGCCATGCCGGTGCGGCGCATCGCCAGCTCGGTCGCGATGGTTGCGGAGCTCGGGGTGCTGCTCAGCCCTTCACTCATGCCTTTCCTCTGACGATGCAGCGGAAGCCGACGTGGCTCGTCGAGGTATCGATCGGCTCGGCGTGGCGCGCCGCTGGACGGTAACGGCGGCAGTAGCTCGGTGCGCAGAGGTGCGAGCCACCCTTCAGCACCTTACGGGGAATGCGGATGTTCGGTTGGCAGGCGTCGTAGCTGCCCTCCTCCGCCGCACCGCGCGGATTCTCGGACGGGCAGCACGGACTCGGGGAGGCGAGCTCGTGACGTGCGCCGTACCAGTCGGTCGTCCACTCCCAGACGTTGCCGATCATGTCATACAGGCCGTAGCCATTCGGCGGATACGCCAGGACCGGAGAGGTGTGGGCATAACCGTCCTCGCGAGTGTTCTCGTTTGGAAAATCGCCCTGCCAGGTGTTGGCCATGTGCCGTTGCTGCGGCGTGAACTCATCGCCCCACGCATATTCGGCGCCATCGAGTCCGCCGCGCGCCGCGAACTCCCACTCCGCCTCCGTAGGCAACTCCTTGCCGGCCCACCTGGCGTAGGCCTCAGCGTCGCGGTACGCAACGTGCACGACCGGGTGCTCCTCGAGTCCGGCGAGTGAGCTGCCCGGTCCGTACGGGCGGCGCCAGAAGGCGCCGAATTGGAACTGCCACCACTGACTCCAGTCCTGGAGGTCGACCGGACGGCGCGGAGGCGTGAACACCAGCGAGCCCGCCTTCAGCATGTGCGGCAGCGCGCCCGGATAGTCCCTGGGGTCGGGTGGAATCTCGGCGAACGTCACGTGCCCGGTCGCCTCGATGAAACGGCGAAATTCTCGATTGGTGACCGGCGTACGGTCGATCCAGAAGCCGTCCAAGCGCACCGGATGTGTGGGACGCTCCTCGGGGTAGTGTCGGTCCGAGCCCATCAGAAAAACCCCGCCCGCTACCCAGATCATCCCCGGGCGAGGCGGCTCCGGCTGCCGCGCGGCGATTTCGGCGGCAGCGGACGGTGGGGAGTTCGGCTCGATCGTCTCGGTCACGACGCTGTCCGCACTAGTAGGAACTCACGCGAATCACTATGGGAAATCGCAGTGTGGGTTGGGAATGGGACCTTGGTCTGACCGCCGCGGCGGACAACTGGCCGCTGGACGGCGCGGCGGTGCACACTACCCGCGTTCGGCCGGGCTCGTGCCCGGCTGCCGGGACACTTCCCTCATGAACAGGGCTTCGGATGCCTGGCCGGCGGGCCGGCCGGCTGAGATCGGACGCTCGTCCGCTTTCGCGGGGCGCATCGTCCGGCTCCTCGAGGCGGCTCCGGCGCGCACCCTCCTCGCTGCGACCGCGGTCGCGGTGGCTTACGGCGCGGCCGCCAGGGCCGGCGCGCTGTTCGGCTTTCCGGGCGCGCACGTCTCGGCGCTGTGGTTCCCCAATGCGATCCTGCTCGCGGCGCTGTTGCTCGCGCGGCGTCGCAACTGGTGGATCTATCTCGGTCTGGTCCTGCCCGCGCACCTCCTGGCGCTTACGCCTCTGCAGGACTTCCCGCCCGCACGCGTCCTTATCGCCTATGTCGGGAACTGCTCGACCGCCCTGATTGGAGCGCTGGCGCTAGCGGCTTTTGTGCCCGGCGTGCGGCGCATCGATGGCCTGCGCAGCGCGCTCGCATTCATCGTGTTGACCGGCCTGCTCGTTCCGCTCGGAACCAGTCTGCTGGTCGAAGCAGCCGCGCTCGCCGCCGGTCTTACCGCCACCTACGGGTGGACGGTCGCCGCGCGCTCGCTCACCAACGCGTTCGCAACTCTCACCCTCGTGCCACTCATACTTCAGTGCGCGGCCTGGCTGCGCCGCGGCGATGCAACGATCCACGTCGCACGGGTGGGCGAAGCGTCGCTGCTGGCGATCGCGCTCGCGACTCTCGCGATCGTTACCTTTGTCGCTCCCGAGCACTCGCACCGCCTGTCTCCGGCGCTGCTGTACGCTCCCTTCGTGATCCTGCTGTGGGCGACCGTGCGCTTCGGGGTGGCCGGCGCATGCGGCTCGGTTTTGTTGCTGGGAGTGCTCGCCACCTGGGGAGCAATCAACGCGAGTGGACCCTTTGCCGGCCACTCGGCCGCCGACAACACCGTTGCGCTGCTGCTGTTCCTCGTCATCACCGCCGGGTCGCTGCTGCTGCTGGCCGCGGTGCTCGAGGAGCGCAGGTCGCTGGAACAGGCGGGAGCTACGAGCGAGGCGCAGCGCCGGCGGGCCGAAATGCTGCACTCCGCGGTGCTCGCCTCCATCCACGATCAGATCGTGGTGCTCGATCAACAGGGCGTGATCATCGAGACGAACCCCGCTTGGCGGCGCTTCGTCGAGCACGCGGGGAGCCGGCCGTTCGAGCGCGGTTCGGTCGGCGAACACTACCTGCAGGCGTGCGCGGCCGCTGCGCAGGATGGCGATGCGGTCGCCGCCGAGCTGCTCGATGGCATCCGCGAGGTGCTCGGCGGCGTGAGCGTGCACCGCCGGCTCGAGTTCTCGCGCGATGCTCCGCAGGGGTTGCTGTGGTACGAAGTCTCCATCGAGCGGTTGCATCGCCCGGAGGGCGGTGCGGTCATCACCCGCAGCGACATCACCGGGCACAAGCAGGCGATGACCCAGGCACGCGAGCAGCGTCAGCAGCTCGCGCACCTGGGCCGTGCCGCGGTGCTGGGGGAGTTGTCCGGCGCGTTCGCGCACGAGCTCGCCCAGCCCCTCACCGCGATCCTCGGCAACGCAGAAGCGGCGCTCGAGCTGCTGCCCCGCGACACACCGGGACTCGGCGACATACGCGACATGCTGCGCGACATCATCGCGGACGACGTGCGCGCGGCGGAAGTGATCAAGCGGCTGCGCTCGATGCTCACGCAGGGCGAGATCCAGCGCCGCCCGGTCGACCTCAACCAGATCGTGCGTGACGTGCTGGCACTTGCCCGCAGCGACCTCCTCACCCGTAACGTCGCGGTGAGCACGCAGCTCGATGCGCGAGCCGCGCTGGTGCTGGCCGACCCGGTGCAGCTGCAGCAGGTGCTGCTCAACCTGATCGTCAATGCCTGCGAAGCGATGTCGGGCAGCCCGCCGGGCCAACGACGACTGACGATCGCCACTCGTGCCGTCGATGACGGGCGCTCGATCGAGTGCTCCGTCGCCGACCGCGGTTGCGGCGTCCGGCCCGACGATGTCGAGCGCATCTTTCAGCCCTTCGTCACCACCAAGAAACAGGGCTTGGGACTCGGCCTCGCAATCTGCCGGTCCATCATCGAAGCCCACGGCGGGCGCCTGTGGGCGCAGAACGCCCCGGACCAGGACGGCGCGATATTCCGCTTCACCGCCAGCATCGGCGCGTAGGACGAAGGTCCACTACCGCGGAGCCTCGCATCGTCGCCCAATGTCGGGGTCATGGCGCTCGTGCGACCCCTGATCGCGGTAGTGGACGATGAGGAGTCGGTGCGCCGGGCGCTCGCACGCGTGCTCGGCGCCTCGCAGTTCGACGTCGAGGTGTTCGGCTCCGGTCAGGAGTTTCTCGATTCGCTGCGCACGCGTCTGCCTGACTGCGCCATCCTGGACTACCAGATGCGGGGCCTCACCGGCCGCGACGTGCAACGACAGCTCGCGCTCGCGAATATCCACATCCCGATCATCGTCGTGACGGCCCATGACCAGGCGACGCTGCGCGAGCAGTGCCTGGCCGATGGAGCGGTCGCCTATCTGGCGAAGCCGCTGCAAAGGGAACGCCTCGTGGGACTGATCAACGATGCGATCAGGCTGCGCTCGGCGTCCTGAAGCCCGAGCGGATGCGCCGCCGCCAGCGGCCCGGTTTGAGCTCCGGCCCGGAGCCTCGCTGCCACGCTCTGGCAAGGTGCGTTGCCCGGAGGGATAATTGCGCAGCTTCATAACAACGAAGAGCCGAACGCGATCTGGGACTGCGGGCCGCGCCGATGATGGAGGGAACTGGGCATGCCTGAGACGCACCCCATCGTCTTTCTGCTGGATGATGAGCAAGCGGTGGTTGTGGCGCTCGCGCGCATGCTGCAGGTCAGCGGATTCGAGGTGCGCACCTGGACCTCGGCGGCGGTATTCCTCGAGGAGCACACGGCTGACACGCCGGGCTGTCTGGTCACCGACCTGCGCATGCCCGGGATGAGCGGCCTGGAGCTGCAGCGTGCGCTGCTCGACCGCGGCATCGACAGGGCCATCGTGTTCGTCACCGGCCAGGGTGACATCCCCACCACGGTGCGGGCGATGAAGGCCGGCGCCGTCAGCTTTCTCTCCAAGCCGGTGCAACGCGCCGAGCTGGTGGCCGCGGTGCGCGAGGCGATCCAGAAAGACGCGAGCGCGCGCGCCCAGTGGTGCGCGCAGGCGGATCTCGGGCGCCGGCTCGCGAGCCTCACACCGCGCGAGCGTCAGGTGCTCGATCTGGTGGCGAGCGGCATGCTGAACAAGCAGATCGCCGCCGAGCTCGGTGCGGCCGAGAAGACCATCAAGGTCCATCGCGGCCGGATCATGGAAAAAATGCAGGTGCGCACCGCGGTCGCGCTGGTTGGATTGCTGTCGCGTGCGGAGCGGCGCGGCGGACCCCGTATCTCAACGGCCACCTAGACCCTCAACAACAGGAATCTCGAGATGATCACCAAGCACACCATCGCGCCTCTGGCTCTGCTGGCGTTGGCCGCGCTGCTGGCGGGTTGCGAGACGCAGCCAAAAGTACGCACGATCAGCGAGCCCGGGGCGAACCTTGCGAGCTACCACACGTATTCGTTCGTGGCGCAACCGGGCACCAACCGCGGCGGCAACGTCACGCCGCTCACCACTTTCTTCGAGACCGCGATCACTCGCGAGATGACTACCCGTGGCTATCAGCACGTCGATAGCGGCGGTGACCTGCTGGTGAATTTCAACGCGCGCGTCGCCGAGAAGACCGACATTCAGTCGACCCCCGGACCGATGTACGGCTACGGCTACTATGGCTATCGCGGCGGAATGTACATGGGGCCCGAGGTGCAGACGGTGCGCTACAAGGTGGGCACCGCCAACATCGATGTCGTGGACGCCAAGCGGAAAGTGGTCGTGTGGGAGGGCGTCATCGAGCGCGAGCTGACCGATGATGTCATGAAGAACCCGCAGCTGGCCGTGGACAACGCGGTGGCGAAGATGTTCGCGCAATTCCCCGGGCGCGCCGCGGCCTCCTGAGGACCCTGAGCCGCCGCAGCACTCGGCAACGGCTCAGGAGAACACCAGCCAGCTCGCGGCGAGGCACGCGACGCTCGCGGCCATCGTGGCCGTCGCGGCCCAACCGAGCGCGCGCAGGCCCGCGGGCAGCCGCAGCGGCCCCATTACGTGCGCCTGCGTCGCGAGGGACATCACGGCCGCCATGAGCGGCACCGCGATCACCCCATTCAGCACCGCGCTCCAGTAGAGCGCCCGCATCGGATTGATCGAGGCGAAGTTCAATGCGACGGCGAGCATCGTCGCCAGCGCGATGGCCGCATAGAACGCACGCGCGCCGCCGGGCGGCCGGCGCCGCCCCACTCGCCATGACAGGAGCTCGCCGACCGCGTAGGCCGCCGAGTTCGACAGCGCGGGCAGCGTGAGCAGCCCGCTGCCGATGATGCCGAGCGCAAACAGCACGAAGGTGAACCGACCCCCCACGGCGCGTAACGCTTCGGCCGCCTCGGCCGCGGTCTGAATGGTGACTACCCCATGGGTATGCAGCGTGCTCGCGGTAGTGATCACGATGAAGAGCGCCACCATTCCCGAGAGCCCCATGCCGACCAGCGTATCCAGGCGGATGCGCGCAAACTCGCGCGCCGCGTGCTCCGGCGCTTCGAGCAGGCGCGGCGCGCGCTCCTGGTGCGCTCCGTCCTCGACTTCGAGCTGCGCCTGCCAGAAAAGCAGGTAGGGGCTGAGCGTAGTCCCGAGTGCCGCGAGCACGGCCAGCAGGTACTGCGGGCTCGTCGAGAGCGTCGGCAGGAGCAGCGCGCGTGCGAACTGCCGCCACGGCACCTCGACCACGAAGGCGCAGGCGACGTAGCTCAGTAACGACAGCGAGAGCCAGCGCAGGAAACGCAGGTAGCGCGCATAGTGGGTGAGCATCTCGAACGCCACCGTTACTGCGCCCAGCAGGCACACGAACAGCAGTGCCGGTGCCGCGAGCAGCAGCCGCAGCACGGCTCCCATCGCCCCAAGGTCCGCGGCCAGGTTGAAGACGTTGGCCGCGCACAGCGTCGTGATGAGGAAGGCCGCCAGCCACCTGGGGCAGTGCTGGCGCAGATTTCCGGCGATGCCGCGCCCGGTGACACGCGCCAGGCGCGCGCCGATCTCCTGGATCGCGACCAGCAGCGGGAAGCTGAAGAGCAGCGTCCAGGCGAGCGCAAAACCGAATTGCGCGCCGATCTGCGAGTACGTGCCGACGCTGCCGGGATCGTCGTTGCAGGCGCCGGTGATGAGTCCCGGACCCAGACGCAGCGCGGCGCGGCGCTCGTTTCTCATCCTCCGGGCTAACCCGGCGGTGTCTGGTAGCGCGGATCGTGCGGGGTGCGCGCGAAGATGCGCCGCAGCAGCGGCGCGAAGTGCTCGAGGCTCTCGCTCGGGTAGTCGGGATCGAACGAGGATTGATCCCATGCGGCACAAAAGTGCACGCAGTCTTCGTACCAGGGATGATCGCGCAGGCGCTCGCGTGCGTAGCGATCGCCGCCCAGGTGGTGTACGTAGTAGTAGTTCTGAAACAGACCGTGGTGCTCCACGATCCACGCCACCTGCGGTCGCACGTACGGCCGGATGATCGCCGCGGCCATTTCCGAGTGGTTGTAGGGAGCGAGCTCATCACCGATGTCGTGCAGCACGGCCGCCACCACCATCTCTTCGTCCGCGCCGTCGCGCTGCGCACGCGTCGCGGTCTGCAGCGAATGCTGCAGGCGGCTCACCGGGTAACCGAAGAGGGAATGATCGAGCTTGCGCAGGCCCTCGAGCACGCGGTCGGCGAGCCCCTCGGCATACTTACGCTCGGACTCATCGAGCAGCAGGTAGTCCTCGCGTGTCCCATCCTCCATGCGCCGAAAGCTGACCAACCGCTTCATGCGCTGCGCCTCACGTGTGTCTCGCTACCGAGCCCGCGGCGATCTTCAAACCCAACGTGCGCTTGCGCTCCGCCATGACTCGAGTCTAGGTCGCCGCCGGACCTAAGTCCACGTGCGCGGTGCGCGCGCGGCCGTTAGGAAAAACTCGCACGCTGGCCGTCCCGGGCATCCAGGCCGCTCGCCGCGAAGCTTCGCGCCAGCTGCTCCAGGAGCTTCGAATGCAGCAGGTCGCGCTCGGCCGCCTGTGGCGGACTGCGGACGCGCAGCTCGAGAGTGACCGCGGCGTCATCCATCCGCGTCACGAAGCAGCCGAGCACGGCTGACTCCCCCACTGCCTCACACGCGGTGCGCAGCGCCAGCTCGCGGGCCGCTCCGATATCGGTCGCGCGGCTGATGCGAATGGCGATGGCGAGTGGCGCGCTGCGCGGCTGAGAGGCGCTGAGGTTTATGATCACCTGGCTCGCGGCGACGCTGTTGTGCAGCACCACCAGCCGTCCATCGTCGGTGCGCAAGGTCGTGTAGCCGAGCGACAGGGAGTCGACATTGCCGACTTCCGTGCCGGTCGGCGCGGTGACCTGCAGCCGGTCGCCCAGGCGGAACGGCCGATAGAGCGTGATGGCGACGCCCGCGACGACGTTGCCCAGCGTGCTCTGCGCCGCAAGGCCGATGACCACGGAGGCGATGCTCGCCCCGGTGAGCAGCGCCGTGCCGAGCGAGCGCAGCACCGGTATCAGGTGGGCGTAAAGGATGAGCATGACCACCCAGATGGCGACGATGCCCATCTGCTGGAGGAAAGTCATGGTGGTGCGATCGAGATGCGCGCGGCGCAACAGCACTTCGTGCACGGTAGTCCGCAACAGGCGCGACAGCACCAGCGCCAGCAGCACGAAGAGCGCGAGATAGACCAGCGCACCGACCAGGGTGCCGGGGTGCAGATGCTGCAGGACGTCGTCCCAGCCGATCTTAAGGTCGCCCATATCTTCTCCCAACATAGCACGGCGCCGCCGCGCGACTGCTCGGCCGGGGTTGCACGTGGTCGCGCCCACGGCCACGGTGTATCTTCTCGGCATCGAGATAACGGGAGCGGGCCATGATGCTCAGTCGCCGTGACCTCCTGGGCGCCTCGGCGCTCGTGCTGGCGGGGACGGGCGTCACGCTACGGGCCGCCGCGGCCAGGGAAACCGCTGCGGGCGGCGCTCCGCTGGTGCTGTGTTGGAACGAGAATCCCTACGGGCCCTCTCCCGCCGCGCGTGCGGCCGTCAGCCAGTCGATCGCGGAAGCCTGCCGCTATCCTTCGGATGAGGAAGTTGCCGGGCTCGTCGCGGCGATCGCCTCCCGTGAGGGCGTCCCGGCCGATCACATCGTGACGGGAACCGGCTCGGGCGAGCTGCTGCGCGCGCTCGGGTGGCTGTACGCCCGGGACGGCGGCGAGATCATCGCCGCGCAGCCGACCTATGACGAGCTTACGGCCTATGCGCAGCACTGCGGCGCCGTGC
>Ga0306920_100003136_pt1 | contig 20953 bp, 19 predicted proteins | sample flu12Cox44000170_FD_204666 | JGI IMG/M metagenome (GOLD analysis project Ga0306920, IMG submission 204666) | Lab enrichment of tropical soil microbial communities from Luquillo Experimental Forest, Puerto Rico - flux4day.12C.oxic.44.000.170 (v2)... | ecosystem: Environmental > Terrestrial >... | reverse complement strand
ATGTTGCGTTCATTTCAGCGCATCGAGTGCCAGGTTCAGCTCCAGCACGTTGACGCGCGGCTCGCCGAGAACTCCGAGCAACCTACCCTCGGTGTGCTGTGCAATCAATGCCTGCACGCGCTCGGCCGCGAGCCCGCGGCTGCGCGCCACGCGCGCCGCCTGGTAGTTGGCGGCCGCCAGGCTGATTTCAGGATCGAGGCCGCTGCCCGAGGCGGTCACCAGGTCGATGGGGACCGGCGCTGAGTTGGTGGGGTCGGCGGCGCGCAGAGCCGCCACACGGGCCTTGATGCCATCGGTGAGCTGCGGATTCAGTGGACCCAGGTTCGATCCGGTCGAGGCGCTGCCGTTGTAAGGCTGTGGCGTCGTCGCCGAGGGGCGGCTCCAGAAGTAGCGGGGATCGCTGAAGCTCTGGCCGATGAGCCGCGAGCCGACCGCCTGTCCCGCGCGCGTCACGATGCTGCCGGCGGCGCGTTCGGGGAAAAGGAGCTGCGCGAGGCCGGTGATGACCAGCGGGTAGAGGAAGCCCGTGAGAACCGTCAGCAACAGGAACAGGACCAGCGCCGGACGGAGGCCGGCGAAGAATGCGGAGGCGCGTGGTGTATTCATGTTCGTTCCGTGGGCAGGCCTCAGACGAGATGCGTCACCACCAGCACGAGGTCGATCAGCTTGATGCCGATGAACGGCACGATGATCCCGCCGAGGCCGTAGATCAGCAGATTGCGCCGCAGCAGGGTGGCGGCTCCGAGCGGCCGGTAACGCACGCCCTTCAGAGCGAGCGGAATCAGCGCCACGATGATCAGCGCATTGAAGATCACCGCCGCGAGTATGGCGGAATAGGGACTCGCGAGGCGCATGACATTGAGCGCGTTCAGCTGCGGGTAGGTCGTGACGAACGCCGCCGGGATGATGGCGAAGTACTTGGCAACATCGTTGGCGATCGAGAAGGTGGTCAGCGCCCCGCGGGTCATGAGCATCTGCTTGCCGGTCTCGACCACCTCGATGAGCTTCGTCGGGTTCGAGTCGAGGTCCACCATGTTGCCGGCTTCCTTCGCGGCCTGCGTACCCGTGTTCATCGCCACCGCGACGTCCGCCTGCGCGAGCGCGGGGGCGTCGTTGGTGCCATCACCGGTCATGGCGACGAGCCTGCCGGCCGCCTGGTGCTCGCGGATGAGTTTGAGCTTCGCTTCCGGGGTCGCCTCGGCAAGGAAACCGTCGACGCCCGACTCGGCAGCGATCGCGGCCGCGGTGAGCGGATTGTCGCCGGTGATCATGACCGTCTTGATGCCCATGCGGCGCAGCTCACCGAAGCGCTCGCGGATGCCGCCCTTGACGATGTCCTTGAGCTCGATGATGCCGAGTACGCGCGGCCCATCACTCACGATGAGCGGAGTGCTGCCGCGGCGGGCGACGTCGTCGACGCTCGCCTGCACGGCCCTGGGGAATGGCTGCCCGAGACTCTCGACCTGACGGCGGATCGCGTCCGATGCACCTTTGCGGATCTGGCGGTTGCCGATGTCGACGCCGCTCATGCGGGTGCGGGCGGAGAACGGCACGAACGTGGCGCCGAGGTGCGCGAGATCGCGCTCGCGCAGCTGGAAGCGCTGCTTGGCGAGCACCACGATGCTGCGCCCCTCCGGTGTCTCATCGGCGAGCGAGGCGAGCTGCGCCGCATCCGCCAACTCCTCCTCGGTGACGCCGGCGGCCGGGATGAAGGCCGCCGCCTGGCGGTTGCCGAGGGTGATGGTGCCGGTCTTGTCGAGCAGCAGCACATCGACATCGCCCGCCGCCTCGACGGCGCGGCCGGAGGTGGCGATGACGTTCGCCTGCAGCATGCGGCTCATGCCGGCGACGCCGATCGCCGAGAGCAGTGCGCCAATGGTGGTCGGGATCAGGCACACGAGCAGCGCAATGAGCGCCGTGATCGTGATGGGCGCCCCGAGCTTGGTCACGGCAACGCTGTAGATGGAGTACGGCAGCAGCGTCGCAGTCGCGAACAGGAACACCAGCGTCAGCGCGACCAGCAGGATCGTGAGCGCGATCTCGTTCGGTGTCTTCTGGCGGGCCGCGCTTTCCACCATCGCGATCATGCGGTCGAGGAAGGTCTCGCCGGGATTGACCGTGACACGCACGACGATCCAGTCCGACAACACCCGCGTGCCCCCGGTCACCGCCGAGAAGTCTCCGCCCGCCTCGCGGATCACCGGGGCCGACTCGCCGGTGATGGCGCTCTCATCCACCGAAGCGGCACCCTGGATCACCTCGCCATCGGCGGGAATGTAGTCGCCGGCCTCGATCAGCACCACGTCCCCGCGGCGGAGGTCGTCGGCGCGTACGCGCTTGTTGTGGGTGCGGTCGTTCGGGTCCGCGAGCTTTCTCGCAAACACCGTCTGCTTCAGTCCCCGCAGCGCTTCCGCCTGCGCCTTGCTGCGTCCTTCGGCCAGCGCCTCGGCGAGGTTTGCAAACAGCACCGTGAACCACAGCCAGAGCGCGATGTTGAATATGAACCAGGCCGGCGCCTCGCCCCGACCGCCAAGCGCCTGCAGCCATAGCACCGTGGTGAGTATGCTGCCGATGTACACCACGAACATGACCGGGTTGCGCCACTGGACGCGTGGATCGAGCTTCTTCAGCGCATCGAGCGACGCCGGGCCAAGCAGCGCGCGATCGAACAAAGACAGCGTGCGGCGGGTCATGGTGCCGCCCCCCAGAGCATGATGTGCTCGACGATGGGGCCTAAGGCGAGCGCGGGCACGAAGGTGAGCGCCCCCACCAGCAGTACGGTGCCGATCAGCAGCACGACGAAGGTCGGGCCGTGGGTCGGCATGGTGCCATCCGATACCGGAATGCGCTTCTTGGCGGCGAGCGAGCCCGCCACGGCGAGCACCGCCGCGATCGGCCAGAAGCGCCCGAGCCACATGGTGAGCGCGAGCGCGACGTTGTAGAAGGGAGTGTTGGCCGAGATGCCGGCGAAGGCGCTGCCGTTGTTGTTGCCGGCCGAGGAGAAGGCGTACAGGATCTCCGAGAAGCCGTGCGTCCCGGGGTTGCCGACGCCGGCGCGGCCGGCATCGACACTCACCGCGACCGCAGTGCCGGTCAGCACGATGAACGGCATCACGAGGATCGCAATCGAGCTCATCTTCATCTCGAAGGCTTCGATCTTCTTGCCGAGGTACTCGGGCGTGCGACCGATCATGAGGCCCGCGATGAATACACCCACGATCGCGAAGATGAGCATGGAATAGAGTCCGGTGCCGACGCCACCGAAGACGACCTCACCCAACTGCATCTGGAAGAGCGGCACGAAGCCGCCGAGCGGCGTGTAGGAGTCATGCGTGCTGTTGGTTGCGCCGCACGAAGTCGCCGTCGTCACCGTGGCGAACAGCGCAGAGGCGGCGATGCCGAGCCTCGTCTCCTTGCCCTCCATGTTGCCGCCCGCCTGGCTGGCGCTCGCGGCCTGGTCGACCCCGAGCGCCGGCAGCAACGGGTTACCCCGCTGCTCGGTCCAGGCCGCGACGGTGAGCAGCGATACGAACAGGATCGCCATCGCCGCGAGCACCGCCCAGCCCTGGCGCGTGTCGCCGACCATCCGACCGAAGGTGTAGGTGAGGGCCGCCGGAATGATGAGGATCGCCAGCATCTCCAGCAGGTTCGATAGCGCAGTGGGGTTCTCGTAGGGATGGGCGGAGTTGGCATTGAAGAAGCCGCCGCCATTGGTACCGAGCTCCTTGATGCTCTCCTGCGAGGCAATCGGGCCCATGGGGAGGGTCTGCGTGTGGGTCGTGACCGTCTCCTGCACGGGGTTGCCGGCCGCATCCTTGACGGGGTTGCCGGCGGCATCGGTCTTGGGCTGCTGATAGGTCAGCGGCTCGACCGTGGTCACCTCCCGGTAGGGCGAGAAGTTCTGGATCACTCCCTGCGACGCGAGCGCGAGCGCCAGCACCATGGCGAGCGGCAGCAGCACGTAAAGCGTCGCACGTGTGAGGTCCGCCCACACGTTGCCGATGGTGCTCACGCTGTGGCGCGCCAGCCCGCGGATGAGCACGATCGCCACCACGATGCCGCTCGCGGCGGACAGGAAGTTCTGTACCGCGAGCCCCGCCATCTGGGTGAGGTAGCTCATGGCCGACTCGCCGGAATACCCCTGCCAGTTGGTATTGGTGATGAAGCTCACCGCGGTATTGAAGGCAGAGTCCGGCGAGAGGTTGGCGACCTTCTGCGGGTTGAGCGGCAGCCACAGCTGGCAGCGCTGTAACAGGTATACCGCGAGGCCACCCAGGGCATTGAAGAGCAGCAAGCCGAGCGCGTACTCCTTCCAGCCCATCTCGCGCCCGGGGTCGACGCCGCACAGGCGATAGATCAGGCGCTCGAGCGGCGCACCCGCGCGCACGAGCCAGAGCGGGCGTCCCTCGAAGACGTTCGCCATGTAGAGGCCGAGCGGCTTCACGGCCGCGAGCACGAGCAGCAGAAAAACGGCGAAAAGGGTCAGGCTGGTCCCGGGCATCAGAACTTCTCCGGCCTGATCAGCGCATACAGGAGATAAATGAACAGCGCCACGGTGAGCAGCGCACCCACGCCGTAGATGACGCTCATTCGATCCGTCCGAGCCGTGAGATGGCGTCGATCAGCCAGTGGGTAACCGCGTACAGCACGATGAGGCCAAGGATGAAGACGAGATCCACGGGATGCCCCGAGAATGGCAGCTGGGGCCGGTTACGCTACTGTGGGCGCTGTGAGCGGGGCGTGAAGAAACCCCGGACGGCGAGGGCGTTCTGTGACGGCTGCACTGTTGTGGCGCAGCGCTTTCGCGCGTGATGCGGGCGATGCAGCGGTTTGCCCTGATTACCCTGCGCCGCGAGCTCGCCGCGCGTTATGCCCGCATCCAGCGCCTGTGGGTGGCAGCGCGCAACGCCTATCGCCGGGCGCACGAGGCGCCCATACAGGACCTGGCCGAGCTGCGAGCGGCGGCCGAGCGACTCGAGCAGCTCGATCGCGGCCGCGCGGCGCTGCGGCGCGATCTGAAGGCGCTCTCGGACTAGCCACGGAGCCGGCAAAAGCCGCGCCTTTTGCCGGCGGCAACGAAGTCGAGGTCCGGCAAAAGCGCCGCAGGCGACTTTTGCCCAATCAACCAGGGAAATTGGCCTCAGCGATGCCCACCGAGGGCGCGAGCCGGCAGCAGAATCAGCGCCGAGAGCAGCGCCAACACGCCCGTGACAGTGATGCCGATCACTCGGAACGGCAACAGCACCAGCCACACGAGCGGGTACAGCAGCAGCGCGGCGAGCGCCAATGGCCAGCAAAAGACCAGGAGCAGAAGCCACAGCATGAAGCCGATCATTGACGGTCCTTTAGCCGCGCGCCTAGAGTCCGCGGCGCATCATTATATGAGAGGACATTGTGTGGGTATGGGTTCGCCCGCCTCCTGGGGGCGGCGTTGACCGCAACGCTGCAACCGTCTGCCGCGCTGCGACGGCACGATCGCGTGGCCGTGGTCGCGCCGGCGAGCGGATTCGAGCGCAGCGCATTCGAAGCGGGACGGGCACTGCTACAGGGCCGCTACCGCGTCGAGTACGGCGACGGACTCTTCGACCGGCAGCGTTACCTCGCGGGCAGTGACGAGCGGCGTCTCGCCGAGTTGCGCGCCGCACTCGCCGATCCTGGCATCCGCGCGGTGTTCTGTGTCCGCGGCGGCTACGGGGCGACGCGACTTCTGCCGCAGCTCGCCTCGTCCGCGCCCGAAGGCGCACCCAAGCCGCTCATCGGATTCTCCGACATCACGGCACTGCACCTGTGGCTGCAGTCGCACGGTCGCATCAGTATCCACGGGCCGGTGCTGACGCAGCTTCCACACCTGCCCGCGCCGACCTGCGCCCGGCTCTTCGACCTGCTCGAGTCGACCAGGCCCGCGGCGCCGCTTTCCGGCACCGCGACTTATGTCGAGGGTGTGGCCGAGGGCCCGTTGCTCGGTGGCAATCTCTCCGTCTTCACGCGGCTGCTCGGCACGCCGTACATGCCGGAGCTCGATGGCGCGATCCTGCTGCTCGAGGACCAGGGCGAGCGCCCCTACCGGCTCGATCGCATGTGGACGCACATGCGGCTCGCGGGGGTCTTTGCGCGCGTGCGCGGCATCGTGCTCGGCACCTTCACCGCGTGCGAGGAGCCGGAGGCGAACTATGCGAGTGGTGAAGTGCTGCGCGAGCTCGCCGCGGGCACCGGACTGCCATGCGCGGCCGGCTTTCCGATCGGGCACGGCGATGTCAACGAGCCGCTGCCGCTCGGTGTGCGCGTGCGGCTCGATGCGGCCGCCGCGAGCCTCACTTTTCTCGAGCCGGCCGTCAGCTAGAAGAGCGAGCCCCCCTCGCCCACCATCGCCTTGCGCACCAGCGGGATCGGCGGCCCGCCGTACGACAGGAACCGGTTGTGGAAGTCGTACCAGTGCTGGCGCGGATCGGCGCCGGCGGCTGCCCCTGGCTGCCGCGCCACCCAGTCGGCGCGCAGCTTGCGGATCATGAGCTTGCCGAGGGTGTACTTCAGATACTCGGGATCGAACGTGCCGCGGGCTGCCTGCTGACGCGCGTTGCCCGGGTCGGTGTAGGCGCGCTCACGAAACATGCGGTCGGACTCGGCGAGCGTCATGCCCTGGGTGTGGAGGCCGATCGCGGAGAGGTAACGCACGTTGCGCAGCAGCGCATCGGTGAGCTGACCGATGTGCTGCTCCGGATCGCCGTTGCCGAGACCCTGCTCCCACATCATCTCCTCGCAGTAGTGCGCCCAACCTTCGGCGAACGCGTACCCGACCCACAGCGCCGCCACCTTCGAGGGATTGCGGTTCGAGTACAGGAACTGGAGGAAATGGCCGGGCCAGACCTCGTGCACGGTCGTGTAGAGCAGCGTCGCCCTGCCGGGGAGGTACTGGGCGCGCTCCGCCGGGCTCCACGCGGGATCCGGGGGCGCGATCATGTAGATGTAGGCCACACCCTTCTCGAATGGACCGGGTATGTTGATGTAGGCGGCGTTCGAGCGGTTGTAGGGTGGCGCCTCGGCGACCAGGGGACGCTCGTCGCTCGGGATGCGGACGATGTTCTTCGCCACGATGAAGTCGTGCAGCTGCGCGAGCTGCGCACGGGCGGCCTCGACCGGACCTCCGGGCGGCTTGTTGGCCCGCATCCGCTCGACGCACGCGTGCAGCGTGCCGCCGGGCAGATACTGAGCGCAGGCCGCCTGGAGCGCCTGTGTGTTGCGCTCGAGATCGGCACGTCCGACCTCGAGCAACTGCGCGATCGGCACCTCGACGCGCTCGGTCGAACGCAACATCTCGAGGAACAGCGGCTCCCCGAGCGCGTAGCGGCCGGTCGCATGCCGCCGCTCGCCTGCGAACCACGCCTTGAGTCCCGCCATCGCGGCGGCGGCGGCGGCGCTCGCGTCGGCGAGGTCCTTCTGCGCCGCACTGTCCTGCACCCCCGCGAAGACCTTGGGTCCATCGTTGCGGAAGAACTCCACGTAGCCGCCGAAATCGTCGATGGCGCGCTGCACGAAGCTCGGAGGGAGTGGTGTACGCAGGTTGGCGCGAACGTCCGCGGCGAGCTTCGTGATCGCGTGCAGATAACCGATGTAGGCGCGCATGCGCGTCGCGAGCGGCGCGTAGTCGCGATTCAGGTAGACCTCGGGGTCGAGCTGTCCCAGGTACCACGCCGGGTTGGTGAACGGCGACTGCGCGCGCTCGAGCCAGAACAGATTACCGTCGGTGACGGTGAGCACGATCTCGCGCTCGAGCCGTTCGGACTCCGTGAGTGCAGCCGTGTCGAACGACTGCGCCTCGGTACGCATCGCGTGCAGCCGCGCCACTTCCGTGGCGATGCCGCCCGCGCTCCAGTCGGACATCTGACCGTCGAACTCGTGACGTCCCGCCTGCACGGCGAAGTAGGGGTTGGCGTGGAAATAGCCGTCGATGAACCTGGCCGCAAACTCCGGCCAGTGGTCCGCGGCCGGCGCCGCGGCGGCCGGCTCCGGAGCCGGAGCGGATGAGCTGCCGCCACCACAGGCCGAGAGCACGACGCACCATACTGCGACAGCGCACGGCACCCGCATGAGATCTACTCCCGATTGCTCAGTCCAGACGCCGCACCTGGAGCGCGAGCAACGCTCCAACGGCGTCGCGCTCGATCTGGAACTCGATCGGGCGGCAGCACACTTCGCAGTCTTCTACGTAAGACGGCTCCTCGGCAGTCAGGTCGACGCGTGTCTGCAACCGCTCGCCGCAATGCGGGCAGCGCACGGCGACGAATTCTTCCGGCAACGTGCCCGGCGGTCCCTTTCCCGGCTCCCACACGGGCTCGAGTCCGTAGAGCTCGTCGATGCTCTGCCCATCGAGGCGCGTGATCCGCCTCCGCAGGCGCTCGAGCTCGGTCGGTGTGCGTCGTTTGGACATTTGCGCGTGGACGTGACGAAAGCGATGCTGCACTCTTGGCTTCTCGGCCAGCGAGGATACGACAATATGCCGACGGTTCGTGGCACCCTCGTGCTGCTGTGCGCGGCGGCCACGCTGATCGCCGGCTGCACGGGCCCGAGCCTCAACGAGGATGCGCCACCCGGCGTCAACCTGGCGGGCGCCTGGAAGCTCGATCACAGCGCCAGCGATGACCCGCAGAAAACCCTCGATCAAATGCGTGCGCAGGCCCTGAAGATAATGAGTCACCCGCCGCAGCAGGTGATGAGCGTACCGGCCCATCCCGGGCGCCAAGGACAAGGGCAGGGGCAGCGGCAGAGTCCGGATAGCGACCCGGAGGCGGCGCCGATGCAGCCCGCCGCTCTCGGTCCGCACTTCGACCCGCTGAAGTACTCACCCATGGCGCACATCATCAAGCAGAGCATCGACCGCGGAGACTTCCTCACCGTGCGGCAGGGTCCCGGGGAGTTCGTGCTCGACTACGGCACCTCGCGACGCACCTTCAGACCCGGCCAGCACAGCGTGGTATCGGCCGAAAACGGCGTCGGAGACCAGAGTTCGGGATGGAAGGGCCGCGAGTACGTGATCGAGGTGAAAGCGCAGCAGGGACCCCTGCTTACCGAGCAATACGGCTTGTCGAGCGATGGCAAGGAACTGGTGGAGAAGCTCCACATCTCCTCGGGTGAGCTGCCCGCGGTCACCCTCACGCGTGTGTACCGGCCGACCAACGAGAGCGCACCGCAACAGCTGCCGATGAATGACTGAACGCGCGGCATCATGCGCTCACGCAGCAGCTACCTGACGGCGAGCGTGCTCTCGGTACTGACCGCGGGCGCGGCAGCCTCTGTCTCGCTCGCAACAGATGCCGTGGCGCCCGCATCCGTCCCACCCGGCGCGGCAGCCGCCGCACCTGAGCGCATGGAAGAGGTCGTGGTCGAGGGACGTCACGAGGGCCCACGCATGTGGATCGTCCGCAGCGGCGACCACACGCTGTGGATACTCGGCACGATCTCGCCGCTGCCGAAAAAGATGGTCTGGCAGCCGGACGCAGTCGAGGAAGCTCTCAAGCAGACGCAGGAAGTTGTGCCCGCCTGGCCCAGTTACGGCATCGGCGCCAATCCGATCACGGCGCTGCGGGTCTACATCGCCTGGCGACACCTGCAGAAGCCTCCCGACAAGCTGCCGCTGAGGGAAAGCCTGCCGGCACCGCTCTATGCGCGCGTCGAGGCGCTGCGCATACGCTACGCCCCGCACGACAACAAGATAGAGCAGATGCGCCCGATGCTGGCCGCGCGCGAGCTGCTCACTCGGGTACTCGATGCCGCGGGGCTCGCCCTTCACAACCAGGTGCAGCAGGAGGTGCTCGGCCTCGCCGCACGGCACGGGGTACGGGTACATCAGGACAAGTTGCGCATCGATGACCCGGTCGATGTGCTCAAGGATGTCGGTGCGACGCCGCTCGCAGGCGAGGTAGCCTGCCTCGATGCCGTCGTTACGTTGCTCGAAACGGACCTCGGCAACATGCAGGCGCGTGCCAACGCCTGGGCGCTCGGCGATGTGGGCGCGCTGCGTCAGATTCCGCACGCCGACGATCGCACCGCCTGCATCGCGGCGGTATCGACCTCGGACCGCGTGCGCAAGCTGATCGCGGCTGCCCAGGACGACTGGCTGATCGCCGTGACCGACAGCTTGACGCGCAATCGCGGAACGCTCGCCGTGCAATCGATGGATCGCCTGCTCGGCGAGCACGGCACGCTCGCGACGCTGCGTGCGCGCGGCTACCGGGTCGAGGGTCCCTGAGCCACCCCAGGAAATCGCGCCTGTCGCGACGTATGGGCACGCAACGTACAGGAAGACGCGCGATTTCCCGGGGGCCCCGGCGCGCACCCCACGAAATTGCGCTCGCCGCGATTGGTGAGCCCGCACCGGTGAGCAAGATGCGCAATTTCGCGGGGACCCCGCCAGGACCAGACCAGACCTGTTCAACTCGCCAGCGCGAAGCCCCACGCGATGGCGAGCGAGGCAAGCGCGGCGCCGCCGGTCAGCCACTGTGGCACGCGCCGCAACACTCGCCGACAGCGCGCCAACGCGGCGGTCGCTCCGAGCAGCGCACCGACCGCGAATCCCGCCAGGTGCGCCACCACGTCCACGTCCGTGCCCTCCCCCCCTGATCCCGTCCAGCCGAGCAGGATCACGCCGGCGACGAGTGGACCCCAGCGTCGTGCCCAGCGCTGTGGCAGCGCGAAACGCTCGCGCCAGGAATACGCCGACATCGCCCCGAGCGCACTGAACACCGCGGTGGAAGCGCCGACCGCGCGGTGCTCGGGCGGCCCGAGGAGCCCTTCCAGCAGGTTCGCGAGTGCCGCACCGGTCACGGTAATGAACCAGGCCGTACCGCTGCCCATCTGCCGCGCGGCGAGGTATCCGAACCAGGTCCCGGCAGCGAGGTTCGCCGCGAGATGTGGGGCGTCGAGGTGCAGTGTGAGCGCGGTCCACGCGCGCCACCATTCGCCCGCCTGCACGCGCTCCGCATCGAGCTCACCGAGATCGAAAGCATCGAGCCGCACGAGCCCGTTCGAGAGTACCCAGGCGACGCCGACCAGCACCAGCACGTAGATGGCGCAACCGACCCAGGCATAGCCGTAAACCGCTGGTGGCGGCGGCGGCGGTGGCTGCGGACGGTTTTCGGCGTCGTACTGCAACAGGTGTCGGACCGCGTAGCCCGCATCCTGTGGTGCGACCCGCAACAGGAATACCCCGTCCGCGGCGGTGATGACCGCCTCGACGCCGACGGCAGTGAGCACCAGCAGCCGCTCGTTGCACTCGCGCCGGTGCAGCGAGCGAAACACCGTGATCAGGTCGTCTTCGAACACGCGGTAAGGTTTCGCGTGAGCCGCTTCAGCGCGAGTGCCGCCGCAGGTGCAGCGTCACGAATGCCCGCCGCGCGAGGTCGCCGAGGAGCTCGTAGAGCGCTGCCGTCGAGACTGACAACGCGCCGATGTTGGGGACGAAGCTGCCGAGCTCGATCTCGTGCGGCACCTCCAGCCCGACCGGCGCCGGCACGACGCCGAAGCCGGCGCTGGCGAACTCGTGCATCGCGCGCCATTGGTGGTCGGCGCTCGTCACCAGCACGATGCGGGTGATGCCGAGCGGTCTGAGCAGCTCCGCGCAGAACTGCGCGTTTTGAAATGTGTCGCGCGAGCGATACTCCATCCAGCGCGTCGGAGTCCCGAAGTCCCGCGCCAGCGAGGCACGCATCGCGAGCACTTCCGCCGGCGCGCCGGATACCGCGATGGGCAATCCGGTGCGTCGCGCGACGAACGCACCGTAGTTGATCCGCTCGAGCAGGCGCAGCTCTACCGCCGGCTCACCGCCGTACTCGGGAGCTCCGAGGCGGTCCCCGTCGCCGCCGAGGATGACGATCGCCTGTGCCTGTACCGGCCGAGTGAGGTCGAGCGGTGGGCAGCGCTGCGCCGCGCGGCTGAGCACGCCCGCGACCAGCGGATTCGACAGCAACCACAGCGTCCCGAGCCCGGCGATGAGCAGCCCCCAGCCGGTGCGGCGGGCGTGCACACCGGCGCTGCGCCGGGCGATGAGGCAGGCACCGGCGGTAGCGAGCAGCAGCGGTGCACCCGGGGGCAACAGCAGTGTGTGCAACAACGTCTTGAGTGCGATGAGCATGTGCGCGACTTTGTGCGGTCAGAGGTAGATCGACTGCCAGGCACGCGAGCGCCAGCGCAGGAACAGCGTCGTGCCAAGCACCATGATGTAGATCAGCACGGCGATCCAGCCGCCGATGGCGCCCCAACCGAGCTGCGGCAGGAAGTGCACCCAGCCCTGCCCGGGCGCGAAGGTAAGCGCGTGCGCGAGCGGCACGAACAGCAACAGCGACACCGAGAGGACCAGCAGTGCCGGGATTCGCACGTCACCGGCGCCACGCAGGCACATGCTGCTGCCGAGGTTGAGGCCGTCGAAGAACTGATAGCCGGCTGCGAGCCACAGCAGGCGCATGCCGATCGCGACCGCAGCCGCCGCATCGGCATCATGCGCACCGGTGAAGAACGGCAATACCCAGCGGCCACCGAGCGCGATCAGCAGGCCGATCCCTCCCATGTAGCAGCCGGTGAGCAGGATCACGCGCTCGCCGACCCGCTGCGCCCAGGCACGCGCCCCGGCGCCGATCGACTGGCCGACGAGCGTGGTGCCGGCGGAGGCAATGCCGAATCCCGGCATGTAGGCAAGTGAAGTCAGGATCACGACGATCTGCGTGGCCGCGCCGCCCGCGGTGCCAAGGCGCGTCTGCATCATCTGGAAGATCGCAAACCCGAGCAGGTCCGCGGCCGGCGACAGCCCCATCGGCACCCCGAGCCGCAGCTGCTGCACGAGCCGCGGGAGCTGCAGGCGCCACGTGAGATGCGAGCGGTAGCGGCGGCGGTAGTCGTGGTCGAGGAACAGCGCCAGCGCGAAGGCCAGTCCCGTCAGCTGTGCGACGTTGGTGGCCCACGCGGAGCCCGCAATACCCCAGCCCAGGTGGAAGATGAACACCGGGTTCAGCAGCGCGTTGGTCGCCGTCGTGACGATGCTGATGAGCAAGGTGGTGCGCGGCCGCCCGATGCCGTTGAAGAAGCCGAGCATCGCCCACACCGCAGCGCCGATGCACGCGCCACCGATCCGGGGAAACCAGAAAGCTGCGGCCAGCTGCTCGACCGCGGGGTTGAAACCGAACGGCGCGAGAATCAGGTGACGAGCGGCTCCCAGCAGCACGAACAGCGGCGCCGCGCAGGCCATCGCCCACAGCGCGGTCCACACCGCCTGCGCGGCGCGGCGGTAGCGGCGCGCGCCGTACGCCTGTGCCACCAGCGTCTGCACCGCGGTGCCGGCGCCGCCGAGTATCAGCACTACCGCGATTACCAGCCATTGCACCGCGCCGACGGCCGCGAGCGCACGCGTGGATATGCGGCCCATGAACCACATGTCGGTGAGATTGAGGACGATCTGCACCGCGCTGTTGGCCATGAGCGGCAGCGCGAGCGACAGCACCGCGCGCTGGTCGACATGCGCACGGCCGCTCGAATCGAGGCGCTGCGCCGGCAACCGCGCGGCACCGGGAGCAAGACGCGTAATGGAATCCATGGCAGCATTCTGTTTTATCGGCGATTCTCGCACACTGCTGCGCAAGGGAGATTCCATCGTCATGGCAACACGCACCAAGGCCACCACCAAGCGCACGCGCGCCGGCGCGGCAGCAGCGGCGCGCCGCGGCCGCGGCCGGCTGGCACCCGGGAAAGTGACTCGCGGCCTGGATGCAGCCGATGTTGCCATTGCGCTCGACAGCGCCGACATCGCCGCGCTCGTCGCGCTCGTGCGTGAAGCCGGTGGCGCGCCGATCGGCGCCTACCACGAGCCCCTCGGCGGCCGCGCGTTGCTGCTGGCCTCGCTGCCGCTCGCCGCCGTGCAGCCGACGCCCTTCCAGCGCGACCTGTCGCCGACGCACGCCAAGCGACTCGCCACCAAGATCGATGAGACGGCGGCGTTTCTCGATCCCCTCATCGTGGTGCGCGGTGAAGACGGGCGGTTGTGGACGCCCAACGGGCGCCACCGCCTGGCGGCGGCCAAGGTGCTCGGGCTGAAGCAGATCACCGCGCTCATCTCGCCCGATGAGTCGCTCGCTTACCGCATCCTGGCGCTCAACACCGAGAAGGCTCACAACCTCAAGGACCGAAGCCTGGAAGTGATCCGCATGGCGCGCAATCTCGCCAAGCGCCGCGGCGCGGAGCGCGAGAGCGGCTTCGCTGCCGAGTTCGAAACGCCCGAGCTCCTGACGCTCGGCATCGTCTACGAGCAGTCGCCGCGCTTCGCGGGCGGTGCCTACAGCGCCTTGCTGAAGAAGGTGGACCGCTTCAGTGAGCGCGCGCTCGCCGCGAGTCTCACACAGCGAGCGGACTTCGCCGCGCGTCTCACGGAGATCGATGCACGCGTAAAGAAAATCATCAGCGGCCTGCAGGCGCGCGGTTTCAAATCGCCCTACCTGCGCAACTACGTCGTGGCCCGCATCAACCCGGTGCGCTTCCACAAGACGAAGAAGGGCGATACGGCTCCGCCGATGCCGCTCGCCCAGGCGCTGACGCGCATGGCCGCCGCGGCGCGCGACTTCAACCTCGCTTCAGTCTCCAACTCCGACCTCGCCTGGGTGGCGGTCGGGGCCGGCGAGTAGCCGAGCGCGGCAGGCTCCTGCACGCCCCGCTACCTCAGCGTGCGGCGCCGGCGCCCGGCGCGGCCGGGTCGCTCTCGGGCAGCCGGGGAAGGTTGCCGTCCTCGCCGTAGCTGAGCCCGTAACCGTAGGGGAACAGCGGCGCTTCGCCGCGCCGTCGCTCGGCGGCGGGCGGTCGCGGGGAGCGCGGCCAGGAAAACGGCAGCCGGCCGCGGAAGTCGTAGCGCACCTCGCCGTCAGCCGAACGAAACAGCACATCGGCGATGCCGCCGCCCTCGGACCCTGGGAGCCACGCGGCGATGAAGCTGTCGGACGCGTTGAGCTCGGCATTGACCCATAGCGGACGCCCCGAGAGAAAAACCGCGACCACGGGGATGTCCTCGGTCCGCAGCCGACGCAACAGGGCGAGGTCGTGCTTGTCCCCCGGACTGTATTCGAGGGTGGCGACATCGCCTGCGAACTCCGCGTAGGGGTGCTCGCCGAACACGACGATGGCGACGTCGGGGCGCGTGGTGAATTCTCCGCCCGGGCTGAGCGTGGCGCTGCCGCCGGCCGCCTGCACACAGCGCGCGATGCCGGCGTAAACCGTCTCGGCATGCGGGAAGTCCTGGTTCGGCTCGGTGCCCTGCCAGTCTATGGTCCAGCCGCCGCTCTGGCGCGCAATACTGTCGGCGGCGTCCCCAGCTACCAGCACGTGTGCCCGCGGTGAGAGCGGCAGCAGGTGATCGCGGTTCTTCAGCAGTACCAGAGACTCGCGCACTGCCTGGCGGGCGACCGCACGGTGCGCCGGAGCTCCGAGCAGCTCTTCGTGGCCGGCGTAGGGCCGCGAGGAGGGTCGCCCCTCTGATTCAAGATGCGCGCGCAGCTTGACGCGCAGTACGCGTCGCACGGCATCATCGAGCCGTGCGGCCGGAATCTCTCCGGAGCGCACCTCTGCGAGCGTGTTCTCGTGTAGCTCGCGCCAGGCATCGGGCGCCATGAGCACATCGATGCCGGCATCGATGGCTGCGGCGCAGCGGACCGCCGTGCAGCCCGGCAGCTGCGCATGGCCGTTCCAGTCGCCGAGCAGCAGGCCATCGAAGCCCATGCGCTCCTTGAGAATCGAGGTGAGCAGTGCCTGGTTGCCGTGCATCTTCACGCCCTGCCAGCTCGAGTAGGAGGTCATCACCGTCTGCGCGCCCGCGCTGATCGCGCCTTCGTAGCCCGCCGCATCGACATCACGCAGCTCGCTCTCGGGCGCCGTGTTGTCGCCCTCGTCCCGGCCACCCTCGGTGCCGCCGTCACCAAGGAAGTGCTTCGCCGTCGCCAGCACGTGCGCCGCGTCGAGGAACTGCGGCGTCCCCGGCACGCCCTGCAGGCCCTCGACCATCGCCGCGGCATACTCGCGTACCAGGCCGGGGTTTTCGGCGAAGCTCTCGTAGGTGCGTCCCCAGCGCGCATCGCGCGCCACCGCCACGGTCGGGGAAAACGCCCAGTCGAGCCCGGTGACCCGCACCTCGAGCGCGGTGATCTCGCCGATGCGGCGGATGAGCTGCGCGTCGCGGGCCGCTCCGAGCCCGATGTTGTGGGGAAAGATCGTGGCGCCGGGGATGTTGTTGTGCCCGTGCACGGCGTCCGTGCCCCAAAGCAGCGGGAGGCCGATTGGCGAAGCCGCCATCGCGGCGTCATAGAACCGGTCCGCGAGCGTCAGCCACTCACTCGGTGCCGCGAGCTTGTCGTCGCGGGGCGAGGAGTTGCCGCCGTTCAGGATGGAGCCGAGGGGATAGTGCCGCAGGTCATCCGGAGTGATGCTGCCGATATCAGCCTGGATCAGCTGACCCACCTTCTGCGCAGACGTAAGGCGCGAGAGCAGCTGCGCCACGCGGGATTCGAGCTGCGCATCGCGGGCGAGGGCAGGGTGGAGCTTTGGCCAGCGCTGGGGGTGAACCGTCGGTGCCTCCTTGCGGTCCTTGTCCGCCGCCGGCGCGGCGGCTGCGCATACCGTCAGGGCGCAGGCCGCGCAATAGGCGGCCATCCGAACCGGTCTCCTCATGGGGCTCCTAGGATACACAGCAGAGGATGATGCAAATGGAACCAACCCTGCATAGCGGCCTCGACACTGGCACCCCACGTGTGCGTCGCAGTGTGTCCGGGAGCACCGGGCCGCACCTGTTGCCGGATCTGCTCCTCATCGAGCGCGCGCGCGCCGGCGAGAGCCAGGCGATCGAGGCGCTGATCCGCCGCTACAGTGGCCGTCTTTACCGCGTCGCGTGCAGCGTGCTGCTCGACGCGCAGCGCGCCGAAGCGGTGGTGCTCGAGGCATTCCTCGCCGCCTTCAGCGATTTGAGCCGCTACGAACCGACTGGAAAATTCGCCGCCTGGCTGACACGGCTTGCCTACCAGCAGGCTCGCGCGCAACGTGCCGCGGTGCGTGCCGCGCAATCCCCGGCGCTCGGCGAGGCCGTGACGGGCGAGACGCTCGCCGCCGCCGATGCGCTGCGCGAGCGCGCGGAGCTCGAGCGGGCCATCGGTGCGCTGCCGGAAGTGTTCCGCACCGTCTACGTGCTGCGCATCGTGGAAGGCATCAGCGGCATCGAGACCGCTGCCTCGCTCGGACTGCACGAGACTACGGTGCGCACCCGGCTGTTCCGTGCACACCGGCGGCTGGCGCCGGACTTGGCGCAGCGTCTGCGCGCCGCACCCGCAGTGCTCGAGCTGGCGCAGGAGCGCGCTGAGCGCATCGCGAGCGACGCGCGCGCACAGCTGCCTCACGGCTCGATGCTGACGATCTCCGCCTCGACACCCTGAAAAGGGACGCTCTCGCCGGCCTCGCGGCTGGGCCGGTCCGGGAGCTCGCCGGATCGGCGTCGGACCCGCGGACGGACGCCCGGCTCATGCGACGAGCCTGCCGTCCCGGTGACAAGCTAGATCCTGACATTCATACTCGTTGGCGCTGCCCTGACGGCCCGACGGTATATGAAAGGCATCGCCCGCATGCTGTTGCGAGCCCGCGCCAAGTGACTGCGGTTGCCAGCGCCTTCCTGCTGACCTTCGCTGCTCTTTTTCCCATCGTCAATCCGATCGAAGGAGCTCCCTTTTTCCTCGGCTTGACCGCGGGCCTGTCGAGCGAGGATCGGCGCGGGCTTGCGCGTACGGTTGCGATCAACGGCTTTGTGCTGCTGCTCGGTTCGATGGTGCTCGGCCCCTGGTTACTGGAGGTGTTCGGCATCCAGCTGCCCGTCGTGCGCATCGCCGGCGGGCTGGTGGTGGCAGCGCTCGGCTGGAAGCTGCTCTCGCAGGAGCAGTGGTCGGATCACGCCGGGGGGCATCAGGCAGAGCAGGCGCGCAGAGTCGGCAGCTTCTACCCGCTCACCATGCCGCTCACCGTGGGACCCGGCTCGATGTCGGTGGCAATCACCATCGGCAGCCGCAAGGGTTCGGGTATTCCTCCTCTGCCACAGCTCGCCGAGCATGCCACCGGCGCGCTGCTCGGTGTCGTGGCCATTGGTATCAGCATCTACCTCGCCTACCGCTTCGCCGACAACATCGGGCGGCTGCTCGGTGAGACGGGCCTCGAGGTGCTGGTGCGCCTGTCGGCATTCTTCCTCATGTGCATCGGCATCGAGATCATGTGGAACGGTTACTCCACGCTCACGGCTGCTCATTGAGCAGCGCGACCACGGCGGCACGCGCCGCTGCCGCGTGCACCGGCAGCGCCAGCACATCGCCTGGCCGTGCCCAGGCAAGGGCGGCGTGCACGGCGTCGATCTCGCTCATACGCATCTGCAGCACCGAGTGCTCCATTCCGGCCCGTAACAGCGCGGCATTAATCAGCTGTGGCACCTCCCCGGGTGCCCGGCCGCGCAGATGCCCCTCGTTCTCCTTGACGACGATGAGCGCGGGGTGAAATTTCGCGGCCACCACGGCCAGGGCTTCGAGCTCGGCGTCCTGGCGGTTGCCAGCGTGTCCGAGCAGCAGTCCGAGGCGGCCGTTAGCGCCGCGCAAGTGCTCGGCAACCTCGAGCAGGCCGCGCAAGCCCTCGGGGTTGTGCGCGTAGTCGACGAGGATCCGCACGCCCTCGCGCTCGAAGCGCATCAGCCGACCGAAGTTGTCGGCGCGGCTCGCGCCGAAGTGCGCGAACACGCCCGCGACAGTGGTGGGCGGCACGCCGAGTGCCGTCGCCGCGAGCGCCGCGCCCGCCAGGTTGGCGATGTTATATGTGGCACTGCCCTCGACGGTGAGCGGCATCGCAGCGATCGCGCCCAGATCGTACTGTGCGCCACCCTGATTCAGCGTCAGGCGCCCGCCGCGCACTCCACAGGTCGCGCCGCCGCCCTCGCGATGTGCACGCAGCGCGGGAAGATCGGCATCGAGCGCGAACCAGCCGAGGGTCGGGCTGCGACCAAAGCGTCGTGCCAGCACCGGGGCGCGGCTCGTGAGCTGCACGTCGTCGGCGTTCAGCACCAGCATGCCCGCAGCGCTCACGACCCCTGCGACCGAGAGCTTCACATCGGCGAGTCCCTCGAGATCGTCGATGCCGTATTCGCCGAAATGGTCCGCGCTCACGTTCGTGACGAGCGCCACCTGAGCCTGCGCAACCGCGATTCCACGGCGCAGGATGCCGCCACGCGCGGTCTCGATCACCGCAGCGCGCGCGCTGCGCTCACGCATGACGCGTCGCGCGCCTTCGGGTCCGGAGTAGTCGCCGCCGACACGAGCCTGCGCACCCAGGAAAACGCCATCCGTGCAACAGTACGCCGACGGCCTCCAGCCGGCCGCCTCCGTACACGCTGCGATCAGCCGCACGGTCGTCGTCTTGCCGTTCGAGCCCGTCACGAGTGCGGTCGGGACGTCGTGCAGCGACTGCCACGGCACCTCGGCGACTGCCGGTAGCTCGACGAGTGCGAAGTCGCGTCCGCCCGCGCCGGCGCCGAGGGTCAGCGACTCGTCATCCAGCACGTGCGGCAGGCCGCGGTCAGCCGCTGCCGCGAGCAGCGCGCGCAGCCGCGGACGAGCCTCGCGGGCCGCGAGACGCTCGAAACGCGCGAGCGCGGCCGGCTCTTCGAGCACCGGCGCAATGAAATCCTCGACGTTGGCCGCATCGGCAAGTGCCTCGGCGGCGAGCTCCTCCTCGAGACCGTGCCACCGCGAGGGGTCCCGCTCGATGAGCGCGGCACAGAGTGCCCACTCGTTGACCTCGGTCGCCGTGTAGAGCGTATCGAGCGGAGCGGCGAGCGCCAGTGAAGCACCGCTCGCGTGCCTGCGCGCCATCACGGCCGGTGAATGTTGGCCCGCATCGACATCGTTCCAACCCAGGTGCGCGCGGGCGCGCGAGACGCGGGCGCGCCACGCGTCGAGCAGTATGGCGTCGACTGTTATGCCGGTGGTCTCGAGCTGCGCGCCGGTACCGGCGAAGAACAGATTCGCACCCATCAGGCGTCGCGAGGCCTCGAACGGCAGCACCGCGGCAGCCCTCAGTCTTCAGCCTCCGGAGCGAACCGCACGCCGCGCTCATCGCGAATCAGCCCCTCCAGGCTGAAGGTGAAGCCCGCGGCGTCCGGTGCCCCGGCGCCACCGTCGGCGCGGGCTTCGATGACCGGCGAGGCTGACATCGGCGGCGGCAGCGGTGCTGCCACGCCAGCCGCCTTGAACTTGATGATCTGCTTCCAGGAGCGCACCAGCGCATCGGCGAAGATCAGCAGCAGATCCCCGGGCTGTCCCATCTCGAGCGCCGCGCCGATCGCGTGCTGCTCATCGGGAATGATGGAGATCGCCTCCTCGGGCACGCCGGCAGCCTTGAGTGCCGCGGCCTGTAGGCGCGGCACTTCCTCGGGCTTGCGGTCGCGCAGGTTGTCGTCGCGGCGGCAGATGTAGTGATCGAAGCGCCCCGCGACCGCGCGGGCGATGGCGACGAGATCCTCATCGCGCCGGTCACCGGGGCCTGCCAGCACCACGATGCGCCGCCCGCTCACCTCGAGGCGCTGCGCCAGATCCGCCATGGCCGCGACCGCGTGGGCGTTGTGCCCGTAGTCGAACAACACCTTGAACGGGTGCTCGTCGAATACGTTCATGCGCCCCGGGGCCTGGAAGAAAGTCGAGTCGAAGGTGCGCAAGCCCTGGCGGATCGCCTCGAGCTTGATGCCGAGGGAGAACGCCATGGCGGCCGCAAACATGGCGTTCTGCACGTTGTGAGTCGCACGGCCCTCGAGCGTCGCGGGGATGAGGTGCGTCCACAGCAGCGGAATGTGCGCGCCCTTCTCGTAGAGCGTGATCATCTGGCCGTTGACGCCCGCCTCGAGCGCGCAGGCGCGGCCGCCGGC
>Ga0306920_100003133_pt1 | contig 20957 bp, 18 predicted proteins | sample flu12Cox44000170_FD_204666 | JGI IMG/M metagenome (GOLD analysis project Ga0306920, IMG submission 204666) | Lab enrichment of tropical soil microbial communities from Luquillo Experimental Forest, Puerto Rico - flux4day.12C.oxic.44.000.170 (v2)... | ecosystem: Environmental > Terrestrial >... | reverse complement strand
TGCGGGCGGGATGGCGCCGGAGCCAGGATTCTATATCCGGTCCGGATTCAGGGGTCAGGCAGTTCTGCATTCAGCCGGGCACGCCAGTCTTCGTTGGCAAGGCCGCCGGCTACTAGGACGTCGCGCCAATCCTCCTCCGCGAGCCGGACGAACCGAAGGAAGCGCCCCCACTGGCCAGCAGAAGCCAGGACGATCGCGGCCATGACACGCTCCTGGCTCTGAAGGCCGAAGGCGTCAGCGGTCAGACCGGTGAGGCGGCGGGCAGCCGCTTCCGCCGTGCCGACGGGAAAATCGCGGTGGATACGGTTCCTCAGCCTCGGAGTCAGGTCGGCCACCCCAAAATTATGCCCGCCTACCTGCCTACCTCGAGTACATCGGTGGCCCGATGTCCGCTGCCCACCCCGGGCAATCAGTTACCGGAGGCTGGAACCACATCGTAGGCAATCCGTACCGTGGCATTATCCGCCTATCAGGATGTCAGCGGCGGGTTCACGATCTCCCAGGCTGGTTGCGGATGTTGCCCGGCGGATGAATTCACGTGGCGGCGGCCACATGGCGACATACTGGTCGCCGGTGGCATCGTCATAGCGGATGAAGGTCACCTGCTCGATATCCACGGCGAACAAGTGAAACCGCCCGGGCTCGGGCCTCCACCCCAACGCTGCCGACACTGCAGCCGAGTAGCGGGACTGGACACCGTGATCATGCTCGGCAACGGCCCGACCGCGGATCTTGAATTCTCCCGGCCCGCCATCACGGCTGGTGATCGCGCTATGTACCAGGATCCGCGGATCTCGCTGCAGGTCGGCGGACTTGGTCGAACCCCAGAGCATGGACAGCCACAACACGCCGTCAAGGACGAAGGGCTCCACCGGGCTTAGCCTGGGGGTGCCGTCGGCCCGGATCGTCGCGGTCAGGACCACGCCCCGGTCCAGCAGGCGCTCGCGCCCGAGTTCGGCCAGCCGGGGCTGCGCGGCGGCCAGTTCCGACCAGTCCATGATCCTCCCGTCGCCTACCGTGGCACCTTTCCTCCCCTATCTACCGCGCGGTGCCGACAATTCGCTCTCCTGCCGCGATGGGTGGTGCCGGGAGGAGGCCACCGCTTAGTGCAGAGGGACGCGGGTTCAGCCAGCCCATAGGCGCGGGCCTTGCTTCAGCACGGCCAGCGCACGCGGCCAGTCAGGGCAACCACCAGACGCGATGGCTGTGGCGCTGGGCGGCAACGGGTCCCGGTGCCGTGTCAGCGGTGTCGAGTTCCAGCGTCATGAACAGGTTGTCTTCGCTTGGCTGGTAGCCGGCGAACGGGCCGCACGAGGTGAAGCCCGCGCTGTGGTACAGCGCCCGGGCCGGGGCGAATGCCGCGGTGGTCCCGGTCTCCAGGCTGACCCGGCGGAAACCGCAGGTGCGGGCTACCTCGAGCAGGTGGGCGAGCATGGCCCGTCCGATCCCGCGGCCTCGCGCGGCTTCGGCGGTGTGCATCGACTTGATCTCCGCATGGTCCGGGCCGAGGTGCCTGATCGCCCCGATGCCGAGCACGCGGCCGGAATCCCGGAAGCTGAAGAAGGTGATCGCCGGATCGAGCAGCCCGTCCGTATCGAGCGCGAAGCTGTGCTCCGGCGGGGTCTGCCCGAGCGCGAACGCCCGGTGCCGTTCCAGCAGCGCCCGCACGTCGGGCTTGCGCGGGTCATCCACGGCAATCGGCTCGCCAGTCATCACCATGTCAACGTAGGCGACCTGTGTTTCAGCGTTGTGAAATCACCGGCCTGCACCGACGTTGAGGCTGCCCGGTGCGTGTGGTGATCCTGCCGTGGAGGTCGAATACGGGATCTAGGAGAGTCGCTGCGCGCGGCGGTGGCGGCACACCGGCGAACGGAGAGTCCGGCCCCGGCACGGCCCGGATCCGCGGCCGAGGCCCCCGGTCCTGGTCCGCGGCCCTGGGCGTGAGCCCGTCACCCGGAGGTGTCCTGTCTCAGGGTCGCACACCACGCGGCGATCTCCGCACGGCGCGTGGCGCCGAGCTTCGTCAGGATGTGCGTGACGTGTGCCGAGATCGTTTTGGGTGCGAGCACGAGCTGCTCGGCGATCTGGCGGTTGGTGAGGCCGACCGCGACGAGCCTGGCGACCTCGAACTCGCGCTCGCTCAGCGGATACCACGGTTCCGCGGGCTTGACCGCGTCAAAGGATTCGGTGAGCCGATCGGCGGCAGCGACGAGAACTGCGGCGCCGGACCCGGCCGCGATGGTGCGGACCTCGCCGGCGAGCACGGCCGCCTCGCCGCGGCGGCGCGCCCGGGCGGCGGCCTCGGCGAGGTCGAGCCGAGCCCACGTGCCTTCCCAGAACCGGCGCAGGTCCTGCCATGATTCGCTGGCCGCCTGCAGGGCCTGATACGCCGCGGGCACGTCGCCGCGGGCCAGCAGGAGCAGTCCCCGAGCGTGGCCGATCGCGGGCAGTGTGCCCGGGATGGCGCGGACGGTGAGCACCGCGGCGACCCGGTCCGACCAGGCCTGCGCGTCATCGACGTCGCCGCGGGTCAGGTGGGCCCGGACGCCGGTGAGCAGGTAGGGGTAGAGGGAGCTGGCATCGGTGATTTCGGCCGAGGCCTGGTAGCCACGCTCGCAGTGGATGAGCGCGGTGTCGTAATCACCCTGGCACCTGGCCGCCTCGGCCAGCCCCCACAGCGGCGGCGAGAACCGCTGCACTTCGGCCATCCGGTCACCGTGACCGAATGCCTCGCCCAGCAGGTCAGTGGCGAGGGTCCATTCGCCGCGCCCCATGGCCAGGTAGCCCAGGACGAACTGCGCGGTGATCTGGGTGGTGAGGCCGCCGCGGCCGTCGGCGAGGGCCTGCTGCGCGGTCTGGGCGGCCGCCTGCCACTGACCGGTGGCCCACTGGACGTGCGCAAGGTGCGATGCCATGTAGTGCCGGTGATTCCACAGCTCGACCTTCTCGGCGTAGCCGATGCCCTCGGTGAGCCAGCGCTCGGCCAGGTCGTACTCCACCAGCTCCGATGCGGACGACCCGATCATCCGGTAGGCACGTGCCGCCTCCGCCTCCTGCTGGGCGCCGGTCGCGCGGGCGATCGCGTCTTCGAGCAGCCACCAGCCTTCCTCCATCCGGCCGGCGAAGACGAGCACCGATCCGAGCGTCGCGGCGGTGTTGAGCGCGGCCTCCTCCGCGGTCCACGGCGGCTCGCGCCACCCTCTCGTGCAGGCGGCGCCGGGCGGGCAGGTCCGTGTCGGCGTAGAGGGTGTCGCGGATCAGCGCGTGCCGGAAGTCGAAGGTGACCTCGTCGGCGCCGGGGAGGACGAGATAGGCGTCCTGCAGCTCGCGCAGGGCGCCGGCCACCTCATCCGGGCCGCTGCCGGTGACGACGGTCAGCAGGTCGAAGTCGAAGGAGCGCCCGATGACGGCGGCCGCCGAGGCCACATCGCGGGTGAGCCTGGCCAGGTGCCGGACGCGGCTCAGCACCGCGTCGCCCAGCGTGTCCGGCACCGTGGCGGCCTGGATCGCCGCGCCGGACTGCGGGGTCAGGGTGTCCTCGTCGATGGCGGCGAGGAGTTCCTCGACATGCAGCGGGATCCCGTCGCTGCGCTCGTGGATCGCCTGCACCATCTGGGCCGGAGCGGGCCGGCCGAGCAGCGCGCTGGTCATGGCCGCGGTCTGGGCCAGCCCCAGCCGCGGCAGCCGGATCTCCTCGGTCAGCCGCTGGCTCAGCAGCCGGGCTCGCAGGTCGCGCATTGGCAGCCGGGGATACAGCTCATCGCTGCGGTAGGCGCCCGCGACCAGCAGCGGCCTGGTCGAGAGCCGGCCGGCCAGGTGGCCGAGCACATCCAGGCTCAGCTCGTCGGCCCAGTGCAGGTCTTCGAGAATGATCAGGACGGGGGTGCCGGGGTCGGCGGTTATCAGCAGGTCGGCCAGGTCCTGTACCAGCACACGGCGCCGGTGGTGCGCGTCGCCGGCGGCATCGGAGATCGCCCGTACCCGCGACGTCAGGCTCTTCCCTAGCCCGGACAGCGCCGGCTCGCGGGCGGACAGCAGGTGGCCGGCCAGGTCCAGCAGCAGGCCCGCCAGCGACTGCACGTCGTCCGGGAACGCCGCCGCCCTGACGGCGGCGAAGCCGCTGGCTTCGGCCCCCCGCGCGACGGCGCTGAGCAGCCGCGTCTTGCCGATGCCCGCCTCGCCCGCGACGAACAGCAGCCCGCCTTCGCGCGCCGCGGCGCCGGCCAGCCGGTCCTCGATCAGGGTGAGGAAAGAATCCCGGCCGACCAGGACCGGCGACTGGATTGTCCCGCGAGCCCTCACCACGCATCACCCCCCCGCCTTAAGTATCCAGCCTCCTGAAATAAGGATCTAGCCGCGCACGATTCGGGCACTTGACCGATGGCTGCGCAGGTCCGTCTCACCGAGGCTGAACGAGTCAATCAGTGACGCTCAGGAGGAGCAACTATGAGTACTGTCGCAGCACAGTCCCAGCGTAACGGCGTCGACGTAGCCAAGCTGTTCGCGACGCTCGATGCCGTCAAGGCGCACCCCGAGGCGGCCAGTTTCCGGTTCGGTGTGAACAACCGCTGGGTCTCGGGCACGCACAACCGGAACGAGATCAGCACGTTCTACGGCGTAGGGGCCGAGCAGCAGCACGACAGCACGTTCACCATCGAGGCGGACCACCCCGCGGTGCTGGTGGGCGGGGACGCCGCGCCGACGCCGGCCGAGCTCCTGCTCGCGGCGCTGGCGTCGTGCCTGACCTCGGGGCTGGGCAACATCGCCGCGGTCCGCAAGATCAACCTGGAATCCGTCGAGTCCCGCGTGGAGGGCGACATCGACCTGCGAGGGATCCTCGGCCTGTCGGACGAGGTCCGCAACGGCTTCAGCCAGATCCGGGTCAGCTTCCGGGTGCGCGGCGACGCGTCGCCGGAGGCGCTGCGCCAGCTGGTGGAGCAGGCCGTGGCCCGGTCGGCCGTGTATGACGTGCTGACCCACGGCGCGCCGATCAGCGTCGACGTCGCGGCCGGCTGACCCGGAACCGGTGAGGGGGAACAGGACCATGCACGCGGTGGAGACCCTGATCGTGGGGGCCGGCCAGGCCGGGCTGGCGGTCAGCCGCTGCCTGACCGGGCAGGGCGCCGATCATGTCGTGGTGGAGCGGGGGCGGATCGCCGAACGGTGGCGCAGCTCCCGCTGGGACTCGCTGCGGCTGCTCACCCCCAACTGGATGAGCCGGCTCCCCGCCTGGTCCTACCCCGGCACCGACCCGGACGGCTACATGGCGGCACCGGAGCTGGTCCGTTACCTGGAGGACTACGCCAGCTCGTTCACCGCCCCGGTACACGAGAACACGACGGTCGAGCTCGTCGAGGCGGCCGACGGCGGCCTGCGCGTGGTCACCGACCAGGGAACCTGGCTCGCGCGCAACGTGGTGATGGCGACAGGGACCGAGAACCGGCCCTACCTGCCATCGGCCGCCAGCGGGATCGACCCGGAGATCCACCAGCTGACGGCGGGCCGCTACCGGGGACCTGACCAGGTTCCCGGCGGCGGCGTGCTAGTGGTCGGCGCCTCGGCGTCCGGCGTCCAGATCGCGGACGAACTGCGCCGGGCGGGCCGGCCGGTGGTCATCTCGGTGGGTCGGCATGCGCGGCTACCGCGCTGCTACCAGGGCCGCGACATCCTGTGCTGGATGGACCGGGCCGGGGTCCTGGGCCAGACCATCGATCAGGTCCACGACGCGCGGTCGGCCCGCCGGGCGCCGTCGATGCAGCTATCGGGCCGCGGCCGCCCGGTCGGCCTGGATGCGCTGGCGGCGGGCGGGGTGAGGCTGGCCGGCCGGCTGGTCGCGGCGGATGGGCGGCGGCTGAGCTTCGCCGATGACCTGCCCGCCACGATCGGCGGGGCACAGGCCCGGATGGAGCGGCTGCTGCGCACCATCGAGGGCTACATCGCCCGTAGCGGCGAGGGCGCCGGCCCGGCCGATCCGCCGGCGCCGTTCACAGCGCCGGCCGGCCCGGTCCGGCTCGACCTGCGCCGGGCCGGCATCAGCACCGTGATCTGGGCGACCGGCTACCAGCCGGCCTACCCCTGGCTGCGCGTTCCCGTCCTGGACCGGCACGGCCAGATCGCCCATAGCCGGGGCGTGACCAGTGTCCCCGGCCTTTACGTGCTGGGCCTGAAGTTCCAGTACCGCCGCAATTCCACCTTCGTCGACGGCGTCGCCAGCGACGCCCGGTTCGTAGCCACCCACCTGATGATGCGGCGGATGAACGCCCGGGCTCGGGCGGCCAGCGGCCCGGACGCGTGCGCCCTGAGCGCCTGACCCAACCAACTCACGGAGTAACCAATGTCAGCCAGAAGTATCCAGCACTACGACGTGGTCATCGCCGGGGCCCGCTGCGCGGGCGCCGCGACCGCACTGCTGCTGGCCCGGCAGGGAGCCCGGGTGCTGGTGCTGGACAAGTCCCGGTACGGCACGGACACCCTCTCGACCCACGCGCTCATGCGTGGCGCGGTGGTGCAACTGCACCGGTGGGGAGTGCTCCCCAGGGTCGTCGAGGCGGGAACCCCGCCCGTTCGGTCGACAACCTTCCATCTCCGGGACGCCGTTACGACCATCAAGATCAAGCCCAAGCACGGTGTCGATGCGCTGTACGCCCCGCGCCGCACCGTCCTGGACACGATCCTGGCCGATGCCGCGCGCAGCGCCGGCGCGGACGTACGGTTCGGTACCTCGGTCACCGGCCTGCGACGGGACCGGGCCGGGCGGGTGACCGGGATCACCGGCCGGGCCGGCGCGACCCGCCTGGAGGTCAGCGCCGATCTGGTCGTCGGCGCCGACGGCCGCAGGTCGGCCGTCGCGCGGTGGGTCGGAGCCAAGGCCGCCCACGTCGCGCCGGCCTCGAGCGTCCTCATCTACCGGCACGTCCGTGACGACGCGCCCGACGACTACCACTGGTATTTCCAGGACGGGGCCGCGGCGGGGGTCATTCCCACCAACGACGGGCTGGCCAACGTCTTCGCCGCCACCAGCGCGGAACGCCTGCCGCGCGAACTCGACGGCGGCGCCGGCGTGGCCTGGCGGCGCATCCTGGACCGGGCCGCGCCCGGGCTGGCGGAACGGCTCGATCACCGCGACGCGGCCGGTCCCCCGCGGGTGTTCCCCGGGATGACCGGATACCTGCGTGACGCGGCGGGTCCCGGGTGGGCCCTGGTCGGTGACGCCGGTTATTTCAAGGACCCGATCACCGCCCACGGCATCACCGACGCCCTGCGTGACGCCGAGATCCTGGCCCGGGTGGTCGCTGCCGGGGGTCCCGACGCCGTCGGCCGCTACCAGGCCGAACGCGACGAGCTTTCGATGCGCCTGTTCCGGGTGACCGGACGCATCGTCTCCTTCGCCTGGACCGCTGACGAGATCGGCGGCCATCTGCTCGAGCTCGGCGAAGCCATGGCCGAAGAGGCGGTGGCGATGACCAGCAGCGATCTAGGCCGGCTCGAACTGGCGTCGGCCTAGAGGGAGTGGTCACGTGCGAACTCCGCTGGTGCAGCGCGGGCTCATCGCCCTGGTGCTGGTATTGGCCATGGCCGTGTGGTTCTCCGCTTCGGCGGTGGTTCCCGCCCTGGCCAGCCAGTGGCACCTGAGCGCCGGCGCCGCCGCCTGGATGACGGCGCCGGTGCAGGCCGGATTCGTGCTGGGGGCGGTCGGCTCGGCCGGGTTCGGCCTGGCTGACCGGATCCGGCCGCACCTGCTCGTGGCCGGCTGCGCGGCCGGCTCGGCCGGCTGCACCCTGGTCATGGCGATGTTCGCCGACGGACCGCTGGCCGCCGTGCCGCTGCGGTTCGCGACCGGGGCCTTCCTGGCGGGGGTCTATCCGGTGTGCATGAAGCTCATGGCCTCCTGGTCACCTCCGGCGGGCCGGGCGCTGGCCATGGGGGCGCTCATCGGCTGCCTGGCGCTTGGCTCTGCCCTGCCGCACCTGATCGACGGACTCGGGCGGCTGAACTGGCGCGCGGTCCTCGCCGCCGCCGCGGTGACCGCGTTCTCCGCCGCGATCATCGCCGGTGGCCTGGTCAGGCCGGGTCCGCAGTTCCCCGCCGGGGGCGGCGTTGCGCGCGGTCGTCATGCCCTGGCGATGTTCGCTGACCGCGGTCCCCGGCTGGTCAACCTCGCCTACTTCGGGCACATGTGGGAGCTCTACGCGTTGTGGACGTGGTTGCCGACGTTTCTCGTCGTGAGCAGGACCACCACGACCGGACTGCCGCCGCCGGGCGGCTCCGGTATCGACGCCTTCCTCGCGATCGGCGTCGCGGGGCTGGCGGGCTGCCTTCTAGGCGGCTGGGCCGCCGACCGTGTCGGCCGGGCCGCCACGGCCGCCGCCGCCCTCGCGATCAGTGGCGCGTGCTGCCTGCTCTCGCCGCTGTTCTTCACCGCGAGCCGCCCGTGGCTGCTCGCCTTCACCGTGGTGTGGGGCGCCGCGGTCATCGCCGACTCCGGCGTATTCTCCACGTTGCTCAGCGAACTCGCCGACCGCCGCTACCTGGGCACGGCGCTGACCACCCAGGCAGCGATCGGATTCCTGCTAACCATCGTCACGATCCAGGCGATTCCGCTGATCGCCGCCGCCACCGGCTGGCGCTACGCCTTCCTGGCCCTCGCTGCCGGACCGATGACCGCGCTGCCCGCCCTGGCCGCCCTGGCCGCCCTGAACCGCCAGATGATGCCATCTACCTTTACCGAAAGGACATCGCCATGACCTCCTGCTGGCCCAGCGGCCCGCCCGCGATCGGCGCGACCGCCGAACTGTCCCGCACGATCGGGCCTTCCGACATCGACCGGTTCACCCAGATCAGCGGAGACCGAAACCCGCTGCATTACGACCTCGCGGCGGCGAAGGCGTCACGGTTCGGCGAGATCGTCGTCCAGGGCGGGATAACCAGCGCCATCCTCAACGCGGTGGTGGCGGAGTGCCTGCCCGGCCCGGGGACCGTCTTCCTGAACGTGAACTGGGACTTCAAGGCACCCGTCCGCCCCGGTGATGTCATCACCGGCCGGGTGGAGGTGCTGGAGGCCAGGACCGACAAGCCGGTCACCACGATTCGCACCTCCGTGACCCGCGGCGACGGCACCCTCGCCCTGGACGGCACCGCCGTCTGCTACACCATGGCGATCGCTACCTTATGAGCCGAGCGGATCGGAGCGGCGGGCGCGCCGCATGCGCGAAAACGGGACAGTCACTCCGGTACCGCCCGTACCAGGGCGTATGACGTGGATGCCACATCCACGTCGTTCCAGCAGCATGGATGTGGCATCCACGTCGTTAGGCCTCATGAGCTACGGCAGGCGCCATTGCTGGTTGGTGCCGCCGTTGCAGGTCCAGAGGACCAGTTGCGTTCCGTTCGTGGTATTGAAGCCGGGGTCGTCGAGGCATTTGTGCCGTCATTGTGAGCGCTAACAATCCGTGCGTCAACGGGCCGGCCGTCCATGGCCGGAGCCTGCTTCCCGGCCGCCCCGGTACCACGCTGGCGGCAGCGGGACCATCTCATTTTCTAACCAGATTGATTCATTTGACAGGTTACTGATCGCCGTGCTCTACTACCACTGTCACACTAACCAGATAAATTACTCAATTAGGTTAGGGCGCGGAGATCCACCTGGTCGACGGCGGCCACTTCCTCCTCGAGAGCCGCCTCGACACGGTCGAGGGCTACATCCGAGGGCTTCCTCGGCAGGACGCTGCTCACCTAGGAAAGGAAACGAACCATGGGTCTGTCCTGGCAGCAAGGACCGCTCGCTCCGGGAGCGATCGGCCGGTTCCTGGTCCCCGATCCGCTCCCCGGACGGATGCTGTTCGCCGAGCCGCTGCGCCGGCGGATGCGCGTCCGGTTCGGCGGCGCCTGGATCGCCGACAGCGACGACGTCGTGCTGCTGCACGAACCCGGCCGCTACCCGGTGGCCTACTTCCCGCTCGCCGCGGTGACCGACGGCGCGCTCCAGCCCGGCGGGCACACCACCCGGCACCAGGACCTGGGGGCGACCTCCTGGTACACCGTCCGGGCCGGCGAGCTCAGCAAACCGCGCGCCGCCTGGCAGCACACCGAACTGCCCGATTACGCGGGCGACCTGAAGGGACGGATCGCGTTCGCGTGGCGGGCCATGGACGCCTTCTACGAAGAAGACGAGCGGATCGTCGGCCATGCCGCCGACCCTTACCACCGCATAGACATCCGCCAGACCAGCCGTCACCTGACCGTTCGGTACCAAGACCAGGTCATCGCCGACACCAGGCGGCCGCTGGCGCTGTATGAGTCCGGGTTCGCCCCCCGCTGGTACGTCCCCCGCGACGACGTCGACGCATCCGCGCTGACCCCGGCCGAAGGTCAGACCTTCTGCCCGTACAAGGGCCTGGCCAGCTACTACGACATCGGCGGCGCGCGCCGCGCAGCGTGGTCGTACCAGGACGCCTGGACCGAGGTCCGGCGCATCTCCGGGCTGGTGTCGTTCGAGCCGGACCAGGTCGAGGTGCACCTGGACGGCGCCAGGCTCCGGCTCGAGCCCGGCCAGACCGTGATCCCGCACGGCATCGACCGCGAACTCACCCCGGACGAGATAGCCTCCCGGGGCCAGGCATGACGGTCACGCCGACGCCCCGCCCGGCTCGGCCCGCGCCACCTACCTGGCCGTCACCGACGTCGAAGCCGCCCGCAAAGAACTCACCGGGCGCGGCGTCACCGTCAGCGGCGTCCGGCACAAGTCGCCGATGGGCGGCTGGCAGCCGGGTACCGACCCGGAACGCCGCGATTACGCCAGTCTCGCCGACTTCGCCGACCCGGACGGCAACACCTGGATCCTGCAGGAGATCGGCTACCGCGGGTCCGCCGCCGTCTAGCCGAAGGTGAACGCGTAGGCCTCGACGCCGGGGTCCAGGAACGTGATCTCGAAGGTGTGCTCGGTGACGGGGCCACGCTGCCGGATGAGCTGGTGAAGCCGCTGTGCGGTGACCGTGCCCGAACCCTGCTCGTCCACGTCGCCTCCGTGATCAGCGCCGGGTGGCTGCCCGTCGATGAGCACACTGAAGCGAACGGAGGCTCCCTGCGCTGGCGGTCCCGTCACCATGTGGAGGTCGCGGGCGCGGAAGCGGTAGGCGATCTGCCCGCCGGCCGTGTTCAGCGTGGTGGCCTGCTCCCCCACCGTCCAGTCCCCGGACAGGGCCCACTGGTTGAGCCGCAGCTGTGCCGGGGCGGCGTAGGCGTGGCTCCTGCCCGGTACCAGACCGCCGGGAGAGGCGAAGTTCTCGGTGCGCTCGTAGCCGGTGTAGTTCTCCGGTGATCTCAGGCTGGCCCAGTCGGCTGGCGCTTCCAGGCCGGGAGTGTCGGGCCGGACCAGGTCGTGGCCGACGTCGCTGAATCCGGCGTCGGCCAGCAACTGCTGGATGACCATTTCCGACTGCTGGTACTCGCCCTCGCCGAAATGGTGATGCCGGATGCGTCCCTGCGCGTCGGCGAAGTAGAGGGCCGGCCAGTAGTGGTTATCGAAATCACTCCAGACCGCGTAGTCGTTGTCGATCGCGACCGGGTAGCCGACCTGCATGTCCTTGATGGCCTGGCGGACGTTATCCAGGTTGTGCTCGAACCCGAACTCGGGTGTGTGCACGCCGACGACCACCAGCCCCTGGCCGGCGTATTTCCCGGCCCAGGCGCGGACATAGGGAAGCTGGCGCAGCCAGTTGATGCAGGTATAGGTCCAGAAGTTGACCAGGACCACCTTCCCGCGCAAGCCGGCCGGCGTCAGCGGCGGCGAGTTGAGCCACTCGGTCGCGCCGTCGAAAGACGGCAGTTCACCCTCGTCGGGCAGCCGGATCGAGGCCCGGTGCAGCCCGGCCGGCATGGGCCAGTGTGCTGTCATGGCTATACCCTGCCACTGGCTGGGGGCCGGGGTGAAGGGCCGGGCGGGCCGTAGCGAACCGCCGCGCCGGCGCGAACGCAGACTTTGGTCACTCCGGCACCGCTTTGCCGGATGCTAACGACGTGGATGCCACATCCATGCTGCTGGATCGACGTGGATGTGGCATCCACGCCTTTTTAGCTGGAGGCGGTCGACGGCGGGCGACGGCACGCCAAGATGGCCGAACGGACGGTTGGCCCTGATTGTCGGCTCAGGTGTCCGCTAGACGGACATGGCCCCTCTCATTGCCAGCACGCTGTCGTTCGGCAACACTTTAAGCGGTGAGGAGTCATGGACCTGCGTGAACGTATTGCCAGCGCAATGGGGCGGGTGCGGCCCGAGCTGGCGGAGCTCGTCGCCATCCGTTCGGTGGCCGACCCTCGTCAGTTCCCGCCGGAGGAATGCGCCCGCGCGGCGCGGTGGGTGCTGGACGCCTTTGCCGGGGCCGGCTTTTCCGACGCCCGGCTCGCGGAGATGGCGGACGGGAGCCACGCCGTGCTCGGGACCAGGCCGGGCCCGGACCCGGCCGCGCCGACCGTATTGCTCTACGCCCACTACGACGTCCAGCCGCCGCTGGACGAGGCCGCGTGGCGGACCCCGCCGTTCGAGCTGACCGAGGTGGACGGGCGCTGGTACGGCCGCGGCGCCGCCGACTGCAAGGGCAACATCGCGATGCACCTGACCGCGCTGCGCGCCCTCGGTGACGAGGTGCCGGTCAACCTGACGCTGGTCGTGGAGGGGTCAGAGGAGACTACCGGGGCGCTGGAGGGCTGGGTGCCCGGGCACGCCGACCTGCTGCGCGCCGACGCGATCCTGGTCTGCGACGCCGGGAACGCGGCCGTGGGCCACCCGGCCGTCACCGTGAGCCTGCGCGGCGTGGCCGACGTCATCGTCCACGTGGAGGCGCTCACGGCCGAGCTGCACTCGGGCATGTACGGAGGGGCGGCTCCCGACGCTCTGGCGGCGCTGGTCGCGATGCTGGCCACGCTGCGTGACGCTCGCGGCAACACCACGGTCCGCGGGCTGGACAACACCCAGGTGTGGCCCGGTGCGCCCTACCCGGCCGAAACGTTCAGGGCGGACGCCGGCGTGCTCGACGGCGTGTCGCTGCTCGGCGACGGAACCGTGCCGGACATGGTCTGGTCCCGCCCGGCGGTCACGATCCTCGGCATCGACTGCCCGCCGGTGCTCGGGTCGGCGGCCGCGATCACGCCGCGGGCCAGCGCCCGCCTCAACCTGCGCGTCCCGCCCGGGACGCGGGCCGGCGAGGCAGCCCAGGCGCTCGTCAGCCACCTGCACGCCGTCGCCCCGTGGGGGGTGCACGTGAAGGCCGAAATCGAGGCGCCCGGGTCTGGATTCCAGGCCAGAACCGGCGGACCCGCGTACCAGGCCATCGCCGCGGCCATGCACGAGGCCTACGGCCGGCCGATGGTGACGCTGGGGGAAGGCGGCTCGATCCCGCTATGCAACGTGCTCGCCGACACCTACCCGGACGCTGAGCTCATCTTGATGGGCGTCGAGGAGCCACTGGCCCTCATCCACGCCCCCAACGAGAGCGTGGACCCTACCGAGATAGCGGCGATGGCCCTGACCGAGGCGCTGTTCCTGCAACGCTACGCGGCCACACGCGGGCGATAGGCCGGTCAGCCGCTTGCCGGGCAGCCCGCCTCGTGCTGGCTGGCCTGGATGTAGGCGACGAGGGCGTCGTTGGGGAATCCGGTGGCCTTCTCGTGCGCGCGGCTGCTGGCCTTGGCGCTGGTGAGGAAGGCCTGCAGCGCGGCGCAGTCGCGGGTGGCCGTGGCGGCGTCGATCCGCGGCTGGAGAGAGGAGCTGTAGCTGGCCCAGGGCACCTGCTGGGCCGTGTCGCAGGCACCGATCAGCAGGGCCGTGGCCAGGCCGGCGACGGCCAGCAGGATCCGGCGGGGGCGCCGGAGGGGGTTGGTGTCCATCTATTTCACCGGGCCTCCGAGAGCGGGGACGGCGACTCCGAGGAGCATGGCCAGGCAGGTCAGGATCAGCAGGATGCCCAGCAGCGGCGCGACGAACCTCAGGAACCGGTCGTAGCGGACCCGGCTGAGCGCGAGCCCGCCCATCACAACCGCCGAGGTGGGGGTGAACAGGTTCATCCAGCCGGACGCGGACTGGTACGCGGTCACCACCATGGCCCGGCTCACGTGGGCGAAGTCGCCGAGCGGGGCCATGATCGGCATCGCCAGCGTGGCGTGCCCGGAGGAGGACGGGACCAGGAACGCCAGCGGGATGTTGACCAGGTACATCACCACGATGAACGCTCCCTTGGGGAGCCCGCTGACCGCGCCCTCCAGGGCGTGCAGCACGGTGTCGGTGATCCCGGCGTTGTTCATGATGGTGGTCACCCCGCGGGCCACCGCGATGATCAGCGCGGCGCCGATGAAGTCGCCGGCGCCTGAGATGATGCCGGTGACCGTTCCCTCCTCGCCGAGGCCGCCCACCAGCCCGACCAGCACGGCCCCGACCAGGAACAACGCGGCCAACTCGGGGAAGTACCAGCCCAGGGTGATGCCCTCCAGCGAGGTGCTGAAGTCCCCCCACGGGATCACCGAGAAGATCATCAACCCGAACGTCAGCCCGAAGATCCACAGCACGGTCTTCTGCCGGCCGGTCATCGGGGCCGGCGGCCCGGCCGGGGCGGTGGCCGGGGCCTCGTCCGGTTCGGCGGGCAGCATGGACCGGGCCGGGTCGGCCTTGACCCGCCGCGCGTACCACAGCACGTACAGCACGGCCAGAACGGCGAAGACGACGTACATGATCAGCCGCAGCCCGATGCCGTCCCCCAGGGCGACACCGGCCGCGTCCGAGGCCACCCCGGTCGCGAACGGGTTCACCGTCGAGGCCAGCGTCCCGACCCCCGCACCGACCAGGATGATCCCCACCCCGACCAGCCGGTCATAGCCCAGGGCGAGGATGACCGGCAAGATAATGGCGTAGAACCCCAGGGTTTCCTCGGCCATCCCGTAGGTGGTCCCGCCGACGGAGAAGATCACCATCAAGATCACGATCAGCAGCAGCCCGCGCTGGCGGAACCGCTCGGTGACCCGCCCGATCCCCGCGTCCAGCGCCCCGGTCTTGATCGTCACGGTGATGAACGCGCCGATCGCCAGCACGAAGAAGAACACCTGGACCGCGCCGGCCAGGTCCCCGCTGTTGTACGGCCCGGTCTGTCCCGGCGGGGTGACGATCTCGGCGGGCACCTGCTTGCCCGCCTCGGTCCCGCAGGCCGCCTGGCCCTTCTTCAGCAGGTCCGGGCTGGGGTTCGTGACCGCCTCGGCCGGCGTCCGGATCCCGTACAGGCCGTTGACCGGCGACACCCACAGGTCATACAGCCGCTCCTGGAACGACAGGTCGACCTTGACCGCGCCGAACGTGCCGGGAACCGGCTTGGGCGTCCCCCCGTCGCAGCTGACATAGGAATACGAACCCGGCGGGATGATGAACGTCAAGATCCAGACCAGGACCAGGACGAAAAACAGCACCGTGAACGCGGTCGGGAACTTGAACCGGCGCTTCGGCTCGCCAGGAGTCTCGTCGGTATTGTCCGGACTGGTCTGCGTTCCGGCCGTCATGATGCCGGCCCCGGAATCCCCGCTGGGCCGCTTGCTGCTGGCATCATGGCGCACCCCTTGGCCGAGGACCGCGAAACCTTGTCGACTGTAGCTTCCCGAGTCCTCCGAGGAGGGGCATCACCCCTTCGGGGGTGATTACCCGGACCTGCTCCCGGACGATCATTTACCGTGCATATCGGGACCATTAGTTAACGGTTCGTGAATGCATCGCGAACAGATAGTGTCCGGGAATCGAATTACGGATGCTGACCGCGATATCCAGGTGGCCAAGCCTATTTTGAAGGGGCCTCGAAAGGCCGGGAGAAATGGGCGGAATTCACCCTTCGAAGGTGACGACACCCGGACGGCGCCCAGCGGAGGATCGGAACGCGATTCGGTCCCGGACCGGGGCGCGGACCGCGAGGAGGACTGGTGACTACTTCTACCGGGGTACCCGCGCCGGGGGTGGCGACCGGCGCCGACGGACCCGCATGGCACACGCTGAGCGCGGACCGGGTCCTGCGGGAGGAGGAGGTAGACGAGCGATCCGGTCTCAGCTCGGCCGAGGCGGCTGCGCGCCTCGAGCGGTTCGGCCCGAATAAGTTCGACGCCGGGAAGGTGGAGCCTCGGTGGCGCGCGTTCATCCGTCAGTACGCCGATCTGATGCAGCTCGTCCTGCTGGTGGCCGGCCTGGTGAGCCTCCTGCTGCAGGAGTGGGAGACCGGCATCGTCCTGATCGTGCTGACCTTGTTCAACGCCGTGCTCGGCCTGCAGCAGGAGGGCAAGGCCGCCGCGGCCGTCACCGCGCTGCAGAAGATGATGATCATCAAGGCCAAGGTGAAGCGAGACGGCCAGCTCCTTCAGATCCCGGCCGAGCAGCTGGTACCCGGCGACCTCGTCTCGGTCGAGGCGGGAGACATCATCCCAGCCGACGGGCGGCTGCTGCGGGCGGCGACGCTGGAGGTCGCGGAGTCCGCGCTGACCGGGGAGAGCGTGCCGGTCGGTAAGGACACGGAGCCGGTCGAGGGCGCCGACACGCCGCTGGGCGACCGGACCGACATGGTGTACATGAACACGAACGTCACCCGGGGCGCGGGCGAGTTCGCGGTCACCGCGACCGGGATGGCGACCGAGGTCGGCCACATCTCCGGGATGCTTCAGGCCGAGCAGGCGGCCAAGACCCCGCTTACCCGGCAGCTCGACAAGCTCACCCAGCAGATCCTGTGGATCGCGGGGGTGGCGCTGATCGTGTCGATGGTCTTGAACCTGATTCGCGGCGACACGTTCACCGCCGTGTTCAGCGCCGCCGTCGCCTTCGCCATCGGCGCCATTCCGGAGAACCTGCCCGCGGTGGTCACCACGATCCTGGCCTCCGGGACCCAGGCGCTGGCCAGGGTCGGCGCGATCATGAAGCGGCTGGCCTCGACCGAGACCCTCGGCTCGACCTCGGCGATCAACTCGGACAAGACCGGCACGCTCACCCTGAACCAGATGACCGCTGTCCAGATGGCCGTGGTCGGCCGCCGGTACACGATCGAGGGCAAGGGCTACTCGACCGACGGCCAGATCACCCGGGTGGGAGGGCAGGCCGAGATTCCCCTGGACCAGTTCCTGCTGCCCATGGTGCTGGCCTCCGACGCGGTGCTCAACGACGGCGAGCTGATCGGCGACCCGACCGAGGGCGCCCTGGTCGCACTGGCCGCCAAGGGCGGCATCGACGCCGTCTCCACCAGGCAGGCCTACCCGCGGGTCGCCGAGCTTCCGTTCGACGCCGCCTACAAGCTGATGGCCACGTTCCACAAGATGACCGACGCGTCCGGCAAAGAGGTGATCCGCTGCTACGTGAAGGGCGCACCCGACCAGCTCCTGGCGCGCGCCGCGACGGTCTTCGACGCCGAATCCGGGCCGGTTCCGGCCGACGAGGAATTCCGGGAGCTGTACCGGGGCGAGAACCAGCGGCTCGGCGAGCAGGGCCTGCGGGTGCTGGCCACCGCGCGCAAGGACTTCGACCCGGCCGCCTTCGACCCCGGTGCCGACCTGCTCCCCCTGGTCACCGCCCTGGAGCTGCTAGCCCTGGTCGGGATTGTGGACCCGCCCCGGCCCACCGCCAAGGCGTCCATCGCCACGGCCAAGGCCGCCGGCATCAAAGTGCGGATGATCACCGGCGATCACGCGGTCACCGCGGCCGCGATCGCCCGCGAACTCGGCATCGACGGCAAGGTCATCACCGGGGCCGAGTTCGGCGCGATGAGCGACAAGGAGACGCTGGCCGCGATCGACGGCATCGGGGTGATCGCCAGGGTGACGCCCGAGCATAAGGTCCGGCTCGTGGACATGCTCAAGGAGCAGGGTCACATCGTGGCGATGACCGGGGACGGTGTCAACGACGCGCCCGCGCTGAAGAGGGCCGACATCGGCATCGCCATGGGAATCACCGGCACCGAGGTGACCAAGGAAGCCGCGGTGATGATCCTCACCGACGACAACTTCTCTACCATTGTCAAGGCGGTGGAACTCGGCCGCGGCCTCTACGACAACCTCGTCAAGTACGTCCGTTTCCAGATGGGCTGCCTGTTCGGCTTCATCGTCTCCTTCCTCGGCGCCGCCATCTTCAATATCGCGGGCGGCGTGCCGTTCCTCCCGCTGCAGACGCTGTGGATCAACTTCACCACCCTGCTGTTCCAGGCGATCGGGCTGGGCTACGGACAGCCCGTCACGGGCCTGATGGAGCGAAAGCCCCGTCAGCCCGAGCGGCCCATCCTGACCAGGGGCGGCTTCGCCTGGCTCATGTCCGTCGGACTGGTCATGGGGGTAGGCACGCTCGGCGTCATTAGCTGGGCCGAGCAGGCGCACAATCAGGAAATCGCGCACACGATGGGCGTCGTCACGTTCTCGCTGTACGCGTTGTTCTTCTCGATCGCCACCAGAGACGAACGGCGGACGGTGTTCAGCCTCGACACGTTCTCCGACTCCAAGTTCGTGATCGCTACCGGCGTGTCCGTCCTAACCCTCCTGCTGACCACGGTCTTCGGCCCGCTCCAGAGGTTCCTCAAGACCACCAGCCTCGACGTCCGGCAGTGGCTGATATGCCTGGCGGTGGCGCTGTCCATCATCGTCGTGTGCGAGATCCGCAAGGCCGTCCGCCGGCACTCCGCACCCGGCGATCAGGAAGGTTCAGACTTAACGTACGAACTCGAGTGGTGCCGGGTCATCGGCGCGTATCGCTGTTATCTGGCCTGTGGTCTGGGCGGCGAGAATGCGGCCCAGTGTGCGCAGTGCTATCGGCAGGCCGGTGGTGCCGACCGCGCCGAATCCGATCAGGAGGCCTGGTTGCGCTGGGCTCGAGCGGAAGCAGTCGTGCAGGCCGGATGTGACCAGGCCATGTCTGGCCGCGGCTTGCAGCACCTCCTTCTCGTCGAGCCCTTCCCGCAACATCGCGGCGACGTGCAGTCCGGCATTGGGAGAACGGGCGGTCAGGTGGCAGGCCAGCGGGCCGGAGAGCGCCTCGGTAAGGATGTGCTGACGCTCGGCGTAGACCCGCCTGCTGCGCCGGATGTGCTTGTCGAGCAGGCCATCGTTGATGAAGCCGGCCAGAGCGGTCTGCATCGCGATCGGCGGGTGCCAGTCGATGAGCTGCCGCAGCGCGGCGATCGGCTCGGCCAGCGGCGGGGGCACCACGGCGAAGCCGAGGCGGACCGACGGGGAGAACGTCTTGGAGAATGAGCCCACGTACACTACCCGGCCGTTCGCGTCCAGGGCCTGGAGAGGTTCCAGCGGACGGTCGACGTAGCGGAATTCGGTGTCGTAGTCATCTTCGATGATCGCCGCGTCGTGGCGCTCCGCCCAGCGCAGCAGCGCCCTGCGCCGTGGCATCGACATCGTCATGCCCAGGGGATATTGATGCGAGGGCGTGACGTAAACGAGGCGCGCTGAGGGCGGCAGCAGGTCTACGACCAGGCCCTGGTCATCAACTGGTACGCCAACGACGCTCATGCCGAGGGCCTCGAACAGGCGGATGGCCGGCACATACCCAGGGTCCTCGACCACGACGCAGTCGCCGGGCTCGAGCAGGATCCGGGTCACCAGGTCGATGGCATGCTGGGTGCCGCAGGTGACCACGACCGTGTCTTCGGTGGCCGCCACCGATCGCGACCGCGCCACCCAGCCGGCGATGGCCCGGCGCAGCCTGATCTTCCCGGCCGGGTCGCCATACAGTGAATTTTCGGCGGCGACGGCGGCGCTGACCTGGCGGCGCCACTGCGCAGCCGGGAACAGCGCGGGGTCCGGGAGACCGGGCCGGAGATCGAATCGGCAGCCGTACGGTGGCGGCCTGAAGTACGGAGACCAGCCCGCGAACCTGGGGCTTGGACGGAGCGCAGCCGCGGGGCTTGCCCCCGTGGGCGGCGCCGGGGACGCGGATGCCACCACGCTGCCGCCGCCGGCGCGCCCCTCGGCGTAGCCCTCGGCCACCAGACGGCCGTACACGGTGGTCACCGTGTGCCTGGACACGCCGAGCTCGCCAGCCAGCTGGCGGCTCGGGACGAGCTGATCTCCGGGAAGCAGGCGGCCCGCGGTAATGGCGTCGCGGAGCTGCTCGTACAGCTGCGTAGTCAACGGCTTCGCGACTTCGGGGTCGAGGAACAGGTCCATCCTGTTGGTCTACCACCAGCTTGGTATGGTCAAACAATGTCATCTTGGACCTCGACGGCAGACCATCTGCTTCATAGTGTGATGGTGTGCGGATCGGGCGAGATGCCTTGAGCGGCGGGCAGATGCGGTTCACCGGCCCTTGTTTCGGCCGAGGGGTGCAAAGAAACAACGGGGGCGCCGGTGAACCGGCCGGGAACCGCTCCAAGGATGGCGAGTTACCAGGGGAAACATCCAGCGGATCCCGCCCGATGATCCCGCCCCGCTCGGGGCTATCTCCCCCCATATCCCGAGCGGGGCGGCTCCAGGCCTCAGGCCGTGATCGCTAGCGCTGTGGTCTCAGGGACGGTACGGCTACGGAAAGGAGCGTGTCGTGTCTGGGATCCAGCCTCTGCTCGACGGTCTCTCCTTTGGTGAGTCCCTGCGCTGGCACCAGGACCGCCTATGGCTGGCTGACTGGGGCGCGCAGGAGGTCCTGGCCGTTGATCGCGAAGGGCAGCCGGAGGTGATGGCCCGGGTTGATTTCCCAGCCTTTCCGATGTGCATCGACTGGCTGCCCGACGGTCACCTGCTGGTCACGGCGGCCCGGGACGGGCGACTGCTGCGTCAGGAGCCGGACGGATCACTGGTGACCCATGCCGACCTGAACGGCCTGGCCGAGCGAGGGCATCCATGGAACGAGATCGTCGTGGACGGGCGCGGGAACGCCTACCTCAACAACCAGGGCTTCGACTTCCCCGGCGGCACGTTCACCCCCGGGACGATCGCCCTGCTCAAACCGGACGGGTCGGCCCGCC
>Ga0306920_100003132_pt1 | contig 20961 bp, 18 predicted proteins | sample flu12Cox44000170_FD_204666 | JGI IMG/M metagenome (GOLD analysis project Ga0306920, IMG submission 204666) | Lab enrichment of tropical soil microbial communities from Luquillo Experimental Forest, Puerto Rico - flux4day.12C.oxic.44.000.170 (v2)... | ecosystem: Environmental > Terrestrial >... | reverse complement strand
CGTCCGACCGGAACGCCGGCATTGGCGGGTGGAGCGAGGATGAAATCGCCGAGTACCTGCTCGCCGGCAATGTAGCCGGCAAGGCCAGCGCCAGCGGGCCGATGGCCCAGGCGATCGAGAACAGTCTGCAATATCTGCCGGAGACGGATCTGCGGGCGATTGCGGTCTACATGAAAGCGACTGCGGCGATCCCCGACGGCAGCACCCGGCCGCGCTATGCCTGGGGCCAACCGAGGCGGCTGTTGCGTCAGAACCTCTCCGACGACCGCGGCGAGGCGCTCTTTCTCGGCAATTGCGCCACCTGCCACGGCGCAGACGGGGCCGGCCTCGGTAAGGGCCTCGGCTCCTACCCTTCACTGTTCCACCACAGCTCGGTCGGCGCGGCCGATCCGCGCAACCTGATCACCGTGGTTCTACACGGCGTCGACCGCAAAATGACCGGAGTCAACGTGTTCATGCCGAGCTTCGCCGATGCGCTCGACGACCGCGCCACCGCGACGCTCGTTAACTATGTGCGGGAGCAGTTCGGCAACGGATCGACAGATGTGACGGCCGAGGATGTCGGGCGTCTGCGCAAGGGTGGGGCCGCCAACATCACGCCGCTGCTGGTCGGCACCGGGGTTGCTGCCGCGGTGATCATCATCATCGTGATTGCCGTGATCGTGTACCTGTTTCGGCGACGGCACGCGCATGTCGCCGCAGGTACTTGATCGGCTGGGCATTTCACATTCGGAGACTTGGGGTCGGAAAAACCAGCGTGAGGGAGGGCCAGATGGGTGCTAGCGCTTCGGTTACCCATGACGGTTTGGCGGGATCCAAACGGGGCCAGGCAATTGACAATGCGGAGCGCCCTCAGGGAACCGCCGACTTCCCCGATCCGGTGCGGCGGGCTCTGTTGACGAGCCTCTTGGCGGCATCCGCGGCTTCGGTAATTCCGCCCGCTTTTGCGGCGCCCCCCGCGGATGCGGCCCAGAGTGCGTTCCTCTCAGCGTCGCAAACCCTGACTGGGCAGTCCTCGCTCGATCCCGAGGAAGCATCACGGCTCTACAATGCGCTTATCGCCGACGATCCGCGATTTGCAGACGGCGTGCAAGCGCTGGCCAAGATCCTTGGCCAGTCGAACATCGATCTGATGCAGTTGCAGCACGTGCTCGACAATGAGAATTCTCCGGTCGCGACGCTGCCGAGGAAGATCGTAACCGCGTGGTATACCGGCATCGTCGGCGAGGGCGAAAAGGCACGCTGCATCACCTACGAAACGGCTTTGATGAACGTGGTCGTCGCCGATAAATTGCAACCGCCAAGCTACTGCTACGGAGCCCCCGGCAGCTGGGTGGAAAAGCCTGCTTAGGGAGGAAGCTCTATGCCCGAACAGCTGTCGGCCGACATCGTCGTGATCGGGTCTGGGGTTTGCGGTTCCTTGTCAGCGCACCGGTTGGTATCTCAAGGTGCTTCCGTGCTGATCCTGGAAGCCGGGCCGCGGGTTAATCGCGACCAGCTGGTTCTCAATTACAGGAACGGCGCCTTCAAAGGGAATTGGATGGATCCTTATCCTTTCTTCCCTTGGGCGCCGTCGCCCAATTTTCATCCGAAGGACAATGGATATCTCGTTCAGGCGGGGCCCTATCCCTATCCTGCCGAGTACGTTCGCATCGTCGGCGGCACGACATGGCATTGGGCGGCGCATTGCTGGCGCGTCCTGCCCAACGACATGAAGATCAAGACCCTCTACGGTGTCGGGCGCGATTGGCCGATCACCTATGACGAACTCGAGCCGTTCTATTACGAAGCCGAGGTCAAGATGGGAGTGTCGGGCGGGCCCGGCACCGGGTCGCCACGCAGCAAGCCGTACCCGATGGAGCCGATGCCCGAGCCTTGGGCGATGCGCCGGATCCGCGAACGGCTCGCGCCCGGCGGCTACGAAGTCATCACCAACCCGCAGGGGCGCACCAGCCGCCCTTACGATGGCCGGCCTGCCTGCTGCGGCAACAACAATTGCCAGCCGATTTGCCCGATCGACGCCCAATATACCGGGGGGATTGCGGCGGCTACGGCAGAAAAGGCCGGCGCCAAGCTCATTCCCAAAGCCGTTGTTTACCGGATCGAGCCTGATCCGCAGGGCCGCATTGCGGCCGTCCATTACTACGATCCCAACAAGAATTCGACCCGCGTCACAGGCAAGGCATTCATTCTCGCTGCGAACGGGATCGAGAGTCCAAAGCTGCTGTTGCTGTCGGCCAGCGACAAATACCCAAACGGGCTAGCCAACAGTTCCGACACGGTTGGCCGCAACCTGCTGGACCACCCGAGCAGCTCACTGACCTTCGATGCCGACGAGGAGTTGTGGCTCGGACGCGGCGAGCAGAGCCCCTCTTCGATCCAGAAATTCCGCGATGGCCCGTTTCGCTCCGAGCACGCCGCCTTCCGTCTCGACTTCACGAATATTTCCCAGGTTCGCACTGCGGCGGAAGAGCTAGTAAAACAGGGGGTGTACGGCCCCCAGCTTGCCCAGCAAATTCGCTACCATGCGGCGCGCCAGCAAAACGTCAAGGACGTGCTCGAAATCCTGCCTAACCCGGAGAACCGTGTCACGCTGAGCTCGCAAAAGGATGCGCTCGGCATACCGAAACCGGAGGTGCATTATTCAATGGACGACTACGTCCACAAAGGGATGGAGGTGGCGAGGGAGGAGTACGGAAAAATCGCAAAGCTGTTGGGCGGCACGAACCTGCGATACACGCCCAAGGGTGAGTACGGAAATAATCAGCACATTTGCGGCACGATGGCCATGGGTAACGACCCCAAGGATTCGGTGGTCGATGGGTTCGGCCGCACACACGACCACTCAAACTTGTTCATCGCCAGCACCGGTGTCATGCCGACGGTGGCTACGGTCAATTCGACCTTGACCGCAGTCGCGCTCGCGCTGCGGACTGCGCAGCATATTCACGAGGCGATATGAGCGGACGCCCCGCACCTGCTTTGCGGCTGGCGGAAGGCATCGCCGCTGCTGTTGTTGCCGCTGTCTTGCGTCTCGTGCACTGCAACAACGACTAGCTCCGGGGTGAGCTTTGGTGGTCGGCCGAAACTCACGCTCCGCGACGGGGCGGCGGGCGCCGGAGACGGAACCGCTACGGGACTCTCAACCGCTGTTTCGCGCCGCGATTTGGACCGCGAACACGAACAGCGAGGGGTGCCAGACATAACGCAACACGGAGCCCCACAGCGCTAGGCCAAGGAGAAACGGCGCGCGGTCTTGCGGAAAGCACGCGGTCAGCACGCCGATCGCGACGGCACCTATCACCGTGCCAATCAACCGGAACCAGCTTTGCGCAATGAAGCACCAAGATGCGGCCGCGTGTTCGCCTCATTTCGCGGCGAGATCCGGCCCCGGCCGATACCGCGGTTCGTCGGTGTCGCGGCACTTGCCGGGGTAAAGGGCGCGGTGACTTTTGCCGGTATTCTGACATTGCCGGTGGCGATGCCGGACGGCTCGCCTTTCCCGGCCCGGGATATGGCGATTTTCCTTGCTATGGGGGTCATTCTTCAGTGCATCAATACACCGCCGCCGCTGCCGCCAGGATGCCTGAGACACCCAGGCGTTCTGCGGCAAGGTAGGCGGCAAACGGAATGAGGACGCTAATCAGGATCGGCGTCCCCGGCTCTTCTCCCGTCCGCCTGCTGAACCAGTGGTATACGTCGCAGGCGCCAAACGAGATCAGGATCCCAGCGAGCAGGCCGCCAGCGGCGGTTTGGAAAAAAGTGAGCGTAGCGTCGGCGAGGGAAAAGCTGCCGGTCAATGCCGCTGCAACCACGAAGCAAAAGCAAACCAAGCCCGAGGCATCGTTGAGTAGCGCCTCCCCGTCGAGGATATGCATGAGCCTTACCGGAACTGGTGCTCCGGCAGAGATCTCGGAAATGGCAACCGCATCGGTTGGCGAGAGGGTGGCTGCGACCGCGAAGGCGACGGAAAGCGGTATCACAGGTATAATTGTCTCGATCAGCGGTCCGAGCCCGATCACCGTGAACACGACGATCCCGAACGCGAGTGTGAGAATGGGGCCCCAATCGCTGAAGAATGCGTCCTTCGGAATCCGCCAGCCGTCCAAAAAGAGCAGCGGCGCTATAAACAAGAGAGAGAAAGTGTCGGGATCGAGCGTCGCCTCGAAACCCGATCATGTAAGAGAGGGCCGCGCCGATGCCGATCTGCAAGATCGGCAGAGGCAGCCTGATCGGCGAAAGCCGGGCCAGAATTCTGCTCACCACGACGGCGAGCAGCAGAACCAGCGCAATCCTGACCGCGTCCATTGATCCTCCGGTCTCTCCCGTGCGCGTGTCAAGCCGCCGGGATTAGACGAGAAGACGGCGCGAGTGTCAGCCGTCGCGGATTTAGCGGCGCCTAGGGAAAGTCGTGGATCTCCACCCAGTTTGGGTCCTTGCCCATCGGGGCGTGGAAGACCGGCGTCAGCACGCCGGTCTCCTGATCGATCGCATAGCAGGTCATCGCATTCGATATCTCGCCGACCGCGAGCAGGTAGCGCCCACGCGGATCGATCGCAAAGCCCCGCGGCTTCATCTCGGTCGGGGTATGCGAGATCAGGGTCAATACGCCGGTCTCGATATCGATGCGGTAGCCGGCGATCGTGTTCGAGGTCCGCTCCGAGGCATAAAGAAAGCGCCCGTTCGGCGTGACATGCAAATCAGCGGGAGCCGGCGTGCCCTGGACATCGGCAGGCGCAACCTTTACCGAACTGGTCTGGGTCAGGGTGCCGTGAGCGGCATCGAAGCGGTAGGTATCCACCGCGTTGCCGAGCTCGTCGGTGACAAAGACAAACCGCCCGCCGGGGTGAAACCTGAAGAAGCGCGGGCCCACCCCCTTCGCGGTCTCGACAAGGGGCGGCGTATTGGGGGTCAGCTCGCCGGTGACGGCGTCGAACTTGTACTGCAAGATGACATCGCCCCCGAGATTGGTGGCGAATACCCAGCTGTTCGACGGGTCCGGCAAGATCGCGTGCGCCTTGGGCCGGGTCGGGATGACCTGGATCGGACGGGGTTGCACAAAGCCCCGCTGGCCGATCGGGTTGACCGAGATCTTGTCGCCGAAATAGGACGCGCCAAACAGGAATCGGCCGGTCCGATCGGTTGAGATATAGGCCATGTTGTCCGGCAACGGCCCGGTCGCCAGCGGAATGAGCATGCCGTCGGTCTGGTCGATCTCAAAGGTGGTGACGCCGTAAGGTTCAGAGCGCAGACCGGCATACAGAAACCGCCGGTTGGGACTGAGCGCCAATGGAAAGACCGCCCCGCTGACCCCGACGCGGGTGATTTCTTTAACTTGGCCGCTCGCCTCATCAAGGGTCAGTATGCCGATATCGCGGCTCTCGGCATTCGCGACATAGACCATGGTCGCGGCCCGCGCCGGCGCGCCGAGCGACGCGAGGGTCAGCGGGGCGGCGAGAATGCTGATGGCGAGGCGCCGCATGATCTACACCTCTGTGGTTGAAATCGGCGGGATATCGCGGGCCGAAGGATGCCGTCGCCGAGCGCTTCGATTCTACTCGCGGCTCTGCATTTGGAAAGCTACAATCCGAGTGAATCTGATAGCGAGGGTCGGATGCCCAACGAGCCCGCATCTGCTGCTGTCGCAGCATTCCAATGGACCCGCCGCAAACTGCTCGCTTCGATCGCCTTTGCACTGTCTGCTGGCAGTGTTTCCAATGCCTTCGCTCGTACGATCAGCGGCAGCGTACCCTGGTTGCCGTTTACGGCATCGCCGCCAGAGGTTGCGCCGGCCGAGGGCTGGGCGTTCTTTACGCAGGAGGAGGCAGTAACCGTCGAGGCCATTGTCGAGCGCCTGATCCCTGCCGACGATCTGAGCCCCAGCGGCAAGGAAGCGGGCTGCGCGGTATTCATCGACCGGCAGCTCGCGGGGCCATTCGGCGACTCGCGCAAGCTCTACATGCAGCCGCCGTTTCACATCGGCACGACGACGCAGGGGCTGCAGTCGGGGATCACGCCGGCGGAGCGCTATCGCGAGGGCCTGGCGGCGCTCGACGCGTATTGCCGCCAGACATTCAGCGGCAAGAATTTTGCCGCGCTCGATCCGACGCAGCGAGATCAATTGCTGCAGGCGATGGAAGATAAGAAATTGAACCCGGCCGACCCCGCCGACCAACGCGCCCTCTTCGAATTGTTGCTGCAGAACACGATGGAGGGATTTTTTGCCGATCCGATCTATGGCGGAAACCGCGACATGGCGGGCTGGAAGATGATCGGTTTTCCCGGATACCATTATGACTATCGGGAGTACGTCCGCCGCTACAATGAGGATTATAAGCTGCCGCGCCTTCCGATAGGCGGCCGCGCCGCATGGAATGCGGGGGAGAAGGGCTGATGGCGACCAAGCTTCCCGCCACCGACGTCGTCGTGATCGGGTTCGGCTGGGTCGGCGCGATCATGGCGCAGGAATTGACGGAAGCTGGGCTCAACGTGGTCGCGCTCGAACGCGGCGGTTGGCAGGACACTGGCGCGAGCGCCAATGTCGGCTACGCCCAGGATGAGCTGCGTTTTGTGCAGCGCCAACAGCTGATGGTGGAGACTGCGCAGTCGACGATTACCTTCCGCAACCGGATCGATCAGATGGCGCTGCCGGTCCGCCAATGGGGCGCGTTCCGGCCGGGCAACGGGGTGGGCGGGGCCGGCTGGCATTGGGCCGGCGTATACTGGCGTTACCTGCCCGACGAGTTCCGCATGCGCAGCCGCATCGCGGAGCGCTATGGCGCCGACAAGCTTCCCGATTACATGACGATCGAGGACTGGGGCGTCACCTATGACGAGCTCGAGCCGTTTTATGATCGTTTCGAGTATCTCTGCGGGATTTCCGGCAAGGCGGGCAATCTCAACGGAGCGATCCAGGAGGGCGGCAACCCGTTCGAAGGCCCGCGCAAACGGGAATTTCCGACGCCGCCGCTGCAGCAGACCTATCTTCCCGCCCTGTTCGCCGAAGGCGCGCGCAAGCTCGGCTACAAACCTTTCCCGCTGCCCAGCGCCAACCTCTCGCGACCCTAAAAAAACCCGCTCGGCGTGACGCTCGGCCAGTGCACTTTCTGCGGCGCCTGCCAGAGCTTTGGCTGCGCCAATTACTCGAAGGCGACGCCGCAGACCACGATCCTGCCGGTGCTGCTCAAGCGACCCAATTTCGAGCTGCGCACCGACAGCGAAGTCCTCCGCATTCTGCTCGATTCAGACGGCAAACGGGCAACAGGAGTAGAATATGTCGACACGTCCAACCGGCGCTGGGAGCAGCCGGCTGATCTGGTCATCCTCGGCGCCTTCATGCTCGAGAATGTGCGGCTGATGCTGCTCTCCGGGATCGGGCGGCCTTACGATCCGCGCAGTGGGGAGGGGGTGGTCGGCAAGAATTTCTCGCACCAGACCAGTTCCAACGCGCAGCTGTTCTTTGCCGACAAGCTGATAAACCCGTTTATTGCTGCGGGCGCGATGGGGATCGGCATCGACGAGTTCAATGCCGACAATTTCGACCATTCCGGGCTCGGTTTTTTCGGCGGCGCCAATGTCCGGGTGAACCCCAATTCCGGGTCGCCGATCGGTTACCGCCCGACCCCGCCGGGAACGCCGCGCTGGGGCAGCCAGTGGAAGAAGGCGACGGCGGAAACCTACCAGCGTTTTGCGCAGGTCGGCGCATCGGGCAGCTACTTCCCGAGCCGCACCAACTACATGGATCTCGACCCGACCTATAAGGACCGGTTCGGGCGCCCGCTGCTGCGGCTGACCAACGATTTCAGCGAGAACGATCTGAAGATGTCCGCCTATGTCACCGAGCGGGCAGCCGAAATCGGCCGCGCAATGGGCGCGAAACAGGTCATCGCCAATCAGCGCAAGGGCCCGTATTCGATCGTCGCCTACCAGACGACCCACATCAACGGCGGCACGACCATGGGAGCCAATCCGCGGATGAGTGCGGTTAACCCTTATCTGCAGAGCTGGGACGTCCACAACCTGTTTGTCATCGGCTCGTCCAATTTCCAGCAGAACTCGTCATACAACCCGACCGGGACAATCGGTGCTCTCGCCTTTCGCGCCGCCGACGCGCTGCGCAATCAGTATCTCAAGAACCCCGGCCCGCTGGTGCCCACATGAAAATTCACAACCTGATCGGCCTCGCGCTCGCGGCTTGCGTCATCGGCGCCCCGGCCTTGCTGGCGCAAGACGAGCAGTCGTTCGAAAAGATCGAACGCGGCCGGTATCTCGCGGTCCTGGGCGACTGCGTTGCCTGCCACACCGCGCCGGGCGGCAAGCCCTTTGCCGGCGGTCTTGGTCTGGAGACGCCGTTCGGGGCTTTGGTTGGCCCGAACATCACGCCGGATCTCGCGACCGGCATCGGCGCCTGGTCCGAGGCGGATTTCTGGCGGACGATGCATGAGGGGATCGGAAAGAACGGGGTTCGCCTCTACCCGGCGATGCCGTACCCGGCCTACACCAAGGTCACCCGCGAGGATGTCTCGGCGATCTGGGCCTATCTGCGCACGCTCGAACCGGTGCGCAACGAGATTCAGTCGAACCAGCTGATGTTTCCGTTCAATGTTCGCCGGCCCGCGACATCGGTGTGGAACCTGATCAATTTTCAGCCCGGGGTGTTCCAGCCAGATACCTCCAAATCGGAAGCCTGGAACCGCGGGGCCTATCTGGTCGAAGGTCTCGGCCATTGCGGTACCTGCCACACGCAAAAGAACATCACCGGCGGCGACCGCGGCGGCGAAGCCCTGCAAGGGGCGTTGTTGCAGGACTGGTACGCGCCGGATGTGACATCGGATCTGCGCACCGGCATTGGCGGCTGGTCCACCGACGAGATCGTCCGGTATCTAAAGACCGCGGTCAATTCCTTCGGTATCGCCTCGGGCCCCATGGCGGAGGCTGTCGAGCATTCGACCTCGCACATGACCGATGCCGACCTGATGGCGATCGCGACCTATCTGAAGGACAGTCCAGGCAAGAAGAACCCGCCGCCGATCACTTCGCTCCCGGCCGATGACCCCCGAATGATCGCGGGCAAGGCAATCTATGAAGATCGTTGCGCGGCTTGCCATATTTCGAGCGGAGCCGGCATCCCAACCCTATTCCCTCGCCTTGCGAACGCGCCTTTGGTGCAGTCCGACGATCCGACTTCGCTGATCCGCGTCGTGCTCGCGGGCAGCCGCGCCGGCGCCACCGCCGCCGCGCCGACCGCCCCCGCGATGCCGTCCTTTGCCTGGAACCTCAACGACCAGCAGGTCGCAGACGTGGTGACCTATATCCGCAATGCCTGGGGAAACGCTGCGCAGCCGGTTCAGGCCGGAGATGTCGGGAAGCTTCGCGACCGCTTGCAGCGCCAAGCTGCCACGGGCGGTTAGCCCCGGCAACGAAGACCTGCTCTGCCTGCTGCCGAAGCCGTCGGCGTGAGACAACTCAAGACAGAGGACACTATGGCTGCGAAACAAGCACCGCTCAGCCCCAGCGACCACGCGGAATTATTCCCCGGTGCTGACCCAACCGGCGTGCCGGCCATGCCCGGCTCATCGCGCTCCGATTCCGGCCTGCGGCGTCGCGAGCTGCTGACGACCACCGCCGTGGCCTTGGTATTTTCGGGAACGACAGCCGAGGCGTTGGTTGTCGAGGGCAGCTTGCCTTGGTCGCCATTTGCCGGCACTCCACCAAAAGCGGTGCAGCCCGGACCATGGGTGTTTTTCACCTCCGAGGAAGGAGCGACGGTCGAAGCGCTCGTCGACCGGCTGATCCCACCGGACCCGCAGACGCCGGGCGGCAAGGATGCCGGCTGCGCGGTCTTTATCGACCGGCAACTCGCCGGACCCTACGGCACCGCCGACGCCCTTTACATGCGTGGGCCCTTTATCGAAGGGATACCGGGGCAAGGCTATCAGTCCCCGTTGACCCCGGCAGCATGGTATCGCCAGGGGCTCGCCGCGCTCGATAAATATTGCCGCGCTACTCACTCCATACCTTTCATCAATCTTTCCGATGACCAGAAGGACAAGCTCATTTCCGGGCTGGAGAACGGCTCGCTAAAGCTTGACGGGGTGGATGGCCAGATGTTCTTCCAGCGATTGCTGGGAGACACGCGGCAGGGGTTCTTCGCCGACCCGGTCTATGGCGGCAATCGCGACATGGTCGGTTGGAAGATGATCGGGTTCCCCGGTGCCCGCTACGATTACCGGGACTGGGTGGAGCGGCACAACGAACGCTATCCGCTGCCTCCCCTCGCAATCACCGGCCGGCCCGATTGGAATCAGCAGAAAACGTAGCTCATCGTCCGGAGGGTCGAGATATGACGCGCAAATTGCCGCGGACCGATGTCGTAATAATCGGGCTGGGCTGGACCGGCTCGATCCTGGCGCACGAGCTGACCGGCGCCGGATTAAATGTGGTGGCGATCGAACGCGGCCCGTGGCGCGACACGGCGACCGATTTCCCGCCGAGCTATGCGCCGGACGAGCTGCGTTACCGTATCCGCCACGACCTCTTTATGCGTCCGGCGCAGAACACCTTTACGTTCCGCAATAACACCAGCCAGATGGCATTGCCGATCCGGACCTGGACATCGTTCATGCCGGGTAACGGCGTCGGCGGCGGTGGGATGCACTGGAACGGCCAGACTTGGCGCTTCAATCCGACCGATTTTGTGCTGAAAACGCATCTGACGCAGCGTTACGGTGCGAAGTTTCTGCCCGAGGACATGACGATCCAGGATTGGGGCCTGACTTACGACGAGATCGAGCCCCATTACGACAAGTTCGAGTATCTGTGCGGCACATCCGGCAAGGCCGGCAACTTGAAGGGCCAGAAGCAGGCCGGCGGCAATCCGTTCGAAGGGCCGCGGTCCCGCGAATACCCCACGCCGCCGCAAAAGCAGCCCTACGCTCCGACCTTGTTCGCCCAGGCGGCGAAGGAGCTGGGCTATTCTCCGTTCCCGCAGCCCTCCGGAAACTTGTCGCAGGCCTACACGAACCCGCTCGGCGTCACCCTCGGCCCGTGCACCTTCTGCGGCTTTTGCGAATGGTTCGGCTGCGGCAATTACTCGAAGGCCAGCCCGCAGACGACAATCCTGCCGGTGTTGGTGCGGCGGCCCAATTTCGAGGCGCGCACCAACTGTGAAGTGGCGCGGATCAATCTCGACCGATCAGGCAAGCGCGCCACCGGCGTGACCTATGTTGATACCAGTGATCAGGAATGGGAGCAGCCGGCCGATCTCGTCCTGCTCTGCGCCTTCCAGCTCTTCAACGTGCAGATGCTGCTGACGTCGGGGATCGGCAAGCCCTACGATCCACGCAGTGGCGAGGGCGTCATCGGCCGCAATTACTCGTTCCAGCTGATATCCAATGTTGACGCATTCTTTGACGGCAAAAATTTCAATCCCTTTATCGCTTCCGGCGCGATCGGGATGGCGATCGACGATTTCAACGGCGACAATTTCGATCACGGGCCGCACGGCTTTGTCGGCGGCGGCTATATGGGCGCGTTGCAGACCGGCGGTCGTCCGATCCTGACCACGCTAGTACCGCCCGGCACGCCGAGCTGGGGTGCCCAGTGGAAAAAGGCCGTCGCCGAGAACTATCTCAGCAGCTACGAGTGCATCGCGCATGGCAGCTGCTACAGCTATCGCGACGTTTATTTGGACCTCGACCCGACCTACACGGATCGTTTAGGACGGAAGCTGATGCGCATCACGCTTGATTTCCACGACAACGAGATCAAAATGTCACAGTATTTGACCGATAGGTTGGCGGAAATCGTCCAAAAAATGGGGCCGCGCCAGATCGTCAAGCGTCCGCGCCTCGGTCCGTACGACAACACGGTATATCAGACGACGCATACCACCGGCGGCGCCGTCATTGGCACCGACCCCAGGACCAGCGCGGTAAACCGCTATTTGCAAAGCTGGGATGTGCCGAACCTGTTCGTGACCGGGGCCAGCGGCTTTCCGCAGAACCCCGGATACAACCCCACGGACACTGTGGGCGCCCTCGCCTTTTGGGCGGCCGATGCGATTGTGAACCAATACCTGAAGAGCCCCGGCCCGCTCGTGCACACCTGACGGCAGACTGGCAATGCGACTTGGCGGCCGGTTCTTGTCGATTCTCGGCCCGCCGGGCGCCTCCCTCAGCGCCCGCTTTGTCCGCCGCCGAGGCCGTCTGCGCCGCTGCCGCCACTCCCCGACTGGCCGGTCCCGCCACCACCCTGCGATACCGCGTTCGGCCCCATCCGATCGGTGCTGGGCGTATGCGAGCCGATCTGGTCATTGTCCTCGGCGCCCCAATAACCGCCCTGTTCGGGGGAGGATCCGCGCTGTGGACGAGAGCAACCCGGCTCGGCGCCGAGCGCACCCGAGCAGCTGCCGGTACCAAGCGCCGGCAGCGCGCTGCCACCCGGTCCGCCCTGGTTCGATGGAGATTGCGCTGCCGCGAGATGGGCGCCTGTGAGTGCTGCGGCGACGAACAGAGATTTGGCAAATCTGCACATCGTTCTTCCTCCGCAAAAAGGCGTCCTGACCCCAAGTCTGAACTTGGCCGGCTCGCGGCACGAACCGTGGTCCGAGTGTTGCGTCTTAAAGGTTAGCTGCCGCTACACGCAGCACATCGATTTCGTAGCCGATCTCGATCTTAATCGCCTCGTCGGCACTCCGAAACCCAAGATCAATTCACTTTCGGCGACCGCGCCGGCTGCAGCTTGGCAAGCGGCCATCTAATTGGACCATGGCGCGAGGATGACCCCTTGGGCCGCCGATGCGCCCCAATTTGCAATACGTCTCAGCGGCACCAGCGGTGTCCCGAGCGCACTCGTTGTCGGTCTGGAGACGCACCTTTTCTTTTAGAATGGGCGCCCTCTCGGCGGAGCCGGAATCAGCTGCCAATACTTAGGGACAGCGCGGTCAGGAATTGGCGGACGCGAATGCTGCATTTGCTGCCAAAGCCCGCAGAACGGCCCGGCGCTGTCCGGCAATGGGCTTGGAGCGTGGCTGGCGCCCAACATCACGCCCGATCCGGCGAACGGCATCGGCGGCTGGTCGCGTGCGCGAAGGGTCCGTATCTGCGCACCGGGTCGGTGCCGGTCCGATGGCGGTGGAGGCCCCCACGAGCGCGTCGGATACCGATCTGCAGGCCCTCGCCGGAAGGCTGGCGAGCCAGGCCCGGTGCGCGATCCTGCCGATCAGGTTGCCGCGTGGGACCGCGGCAAGCCGTTCCCCGCCGCCTCGTGCGACAACCGGCCGAAGAGCGGTGCTCAACGCTCTTCGCGCATCGCCTTCAGCAGCGCCCCGAGTTGCCCGCCGTGGCTCGCCAGCACCGTTGCGATCTCGGAACGGTAGCTCAATACCATGCTGACATTATCGATAGCGACGTCCTGGATCCTGTAAAGCCCGTCAACGACGCCGAGCTGACAATCCACTTCGTTACGCGTGCCTTGCCGAGTAATGATTTCACCGGTTAGGAAAACAACACCGTTCGGGTCGGTTCGGCTGCCAGTCACGCGGAAGTCGCCGCCGCTGGACTCTGCAAGGCGCCTACCGTGGGAGAGCACGATGTGATTTTCCAGGAGGGCGCGGAACTCTTGCCGCTGCTCCGGGCTCGCGGTGGCCCAATAGGGGCCAAGAACAAAACGAGCAATCCCATCTAGATCGAAATCCTGGCTTAGCATTTGATGAAAATAAGCCAATTTCTGATCCAAAGACGCGGCCGAGCGCATCTCGGCAAGCATGTTGTTCCCGAGGGTGCTGATGAACTCTGCGGGGGTTTTGTCGGCCGCAGTGGCGACCGATAGGGCCGCTGCGCCCGCAATCACCGCAAAGGCAAGGGTGAAGGCCCTTCTAAACCGCGGAAAGGCGGTGCTGGCGACCCCCTGAAGCGCACGGGCGTGCCATGTGACCGTTGATGACCTGTCCTGCTCATCCAGCCGGTGGTTGCGCTCAGTATTGGTATTGGTCCGTTTGTCGCTCATGCCGTTCTCTCGCGAGAATGAGGGGACTGCTGTGGGGTCCATCAGCGCGTCGCTTCATATGGGGCGAATGCTGGTCAACGAATTCGATCTGTGGTTGCTTGGGTTGGAGCATCTTGACGAGGTGGGCCGAACAAGGGTCACTCTTTAAGCGGAGCTCCGTGGCAAACCGCTCATGCGGCCGAGTAACTACGGGCGCAAGCAAAAGATCTGGCGCGCACCGTCAAAAGTTGCGAAACCTGCGCACTCGTGGGCGTAGGCAGGCGTCCCAGACTGTGCTAGATCTGTGCTGCAAGCAGCCAGACTAAGACCTGCAAGCAACGGCAACAGCAGTGCAAGCATCAGGTGGATTCCCGAGGGTGCTGACAAACTCCGCAGGGCTTTCGTCGGCCGCAGTGGCAAGCGATGGCGCCGCTAGTTGTGTCTGCGATCATCCCAAAGGCGAGTGTGAAGGCCCTTAGAAACCGCGGAAAGGCGGTGCCGGCGACCCCCTGAACCGCACGGGCGTGCCATGTGACAGGCGATGACCTGTACTGGTCCCCCCGCCGGTGGATTCGTTCAGAATTGTCCGTTTGTCGTCCGCCAACGGGATCCTGATCCATCATAATGTTAGTTGGATGTGGAACGCGAAGACCCAGGTGTTCGGGTGCGTCGATGTTGCGCCGGGGCGGATATCATACTGGACGCCTGGCCGGAAAAACAGTGAGGGGGTGAGCTGGAAGGCGTGGTTTAGTTCGACAAGCTGTTCGCTGGTCTGGATCGGCAATCCCGACTGCTCCAGCTGAAACTGAAACTGCGGATTGATGTTGGTCCGCACCCAGCCGAGGGAGGTTATGTCCAGCGGCCGGTCTGCAAATAGGCCGCGGGAGACAATTCCCGCCTCATAATCATTCTTGAACTTCGCGGTGTTTTGGTCGCTTACGGTAAAGACGCCAAAGAGCGCAATCCCGTTGGCATGCTCTGGCCCCCACTTGATAATTTGCTGTGCCGCCTCGAGGTACAGACCGTACAGGCCCTCGTGGAAAATCGTGGGATTGGCTAGATCGGCTCTTGCCGACGTATCGTAATCGCCGCCGAGGTTATAGGTTCCCGCTAAATCTCCGAGGTTTTTACCGATCTGGTATTTAAGCTCTACTGGCACAATCACGCCGGTGTTCCCGGTGAAGTTGAGCTTGAACCCGTCCTGTCTAAGCGTATAGCGGGGGTTCGCATCGACGACGGCAGTTTGAAACTGAAGTTCGTCTGTTATGTGCCATTTGATGCGAGCGGTCCATCTACCGGCCGGCGCATCTGCCCACGCGCTATTGTTAGGGAGCGTTATCGGATGCCCGCAGAGCCCGTCGTTGGTGAAGTTGCAGAGATAAGGTAATACGGCAAAATCGTTGCCCATCGGATAGAAGCCGAGCTTGAGGGCCAGCTGCTTGTCGTCGAGGAACTTCTCGACACTTATCTCGTTGAAACGCAGATTTTGTCCTTGTCCAAAAATCGACTGATAAGGGAAATACCCGCCGGTCCTGTTGGTGAGGTTAACGCCGGCGCGGTCCGTCATGGCGTAGCGCGCGACTGCGTCCGGCCAAATCCCCAGCTTGTCGAGGTCAAAGCTGAGGCCGAAGTCGACTTGTTGAGTGTAAGCGGTGCCCGTACCGTGGACGCCGGCTGTGTTGGATGCGGTTTGGCTGATGTAGTGTGCAATGAAATCGATCCCCTTCTCTGAGAGTTCCTGACGGAGCGGCAACTCGCCAAATAATGGGGTTTGGAGGTTGTAGTCCAGTTGGAGTTGAGGCGATATTACGTTGGGGTTGGTTTGGGGCGTGATTGCTGGTAGGAGTAGGGTCGGCGGAAACCACGGCGATGTAGTCGTCGGCGTGGTCTCCGGCGGTGTCGCCGCGCTTGGGATTGTTGCCGGCGGAGCTTCCGCAGTTTGGGCGAAACCGGGCCGGGTAGCATATACAGCTGCAAGAAAGCAGAGACCTAAGATGATCCGCCCTGCGTATTGCACGCACTGCGTCCTGCTGCGACATTCTTGCAATGCCGGACCTCCTACAATAGCGTAGTCGAGCGGACTCGTGCCGTCGTGCAAACCGAGATTCTATCATGACAGGAACCGGTCAGCAACCGCAGCGCGTGTGGTCCCCGGCACTTGTCCACACCGTCACCAGGCCGGTGACCGTCGTCGTGATGGGTGTTTCCGGATCGGGCAAGAGCACGGTCGCGGCCCTGCTTGCGGCGGCACTAGGTTGCCAGTTCCAGGAAGGCGACGACCTGCACCCGCGCGAGAATGTGGAGAAGATGCGCGGCGGGACGCCGTTGACCGATGCGGACCGGATGCCTTGGCTTCACAAGATCGCCGAGGAGATCGACGGCTGGCGCGCGCGGGGCGAATGCGGAGTGCTGACCTGCTCGGCGCTGAAACGGTCCTACCGGGACATCATCATCGGCGACCGCCATGACGTGGCGCTGGTCTACATGAAAGGATCCCGCGAGCTGATCCACGAGCGCATGGTCGCAAGGCACGAGCACTTCATGCCGGTCGCCCTGCTCGACAGCCAGTTCGCGACATTGGAGGAGCCCACACCGGACGAGCACCCGATCATTGTCGATATCCGCGGCAAACCAGCCGACATTGCCCACGAGATCGTGCGTCAGCTCGAGAATCGGCAACATCAAACCGACTCCCCTGCGCCGGCCGGCGCGACTGGTCCCTAAGAACACCAATGACCGCTGTACCCGCTGCTCTCCGCATCCCAAGGGTGCGCTGGGGCATCGGCGTGCTGCTCGGGGCGGGGGTGCTGATCAATTATTTCGACCGGATCAACCTCTCCGTCGGCGCACCGCAGCTGCAGCAGGAATTCGGTCTGACCGACGGCGAGCTTGGCTGGCTCTTCAGCGGGTTCTTTTGGTCCTACGCGCTGCTGCAGATCCCGACCGGCATGATCCTCGACCGCTTCGGCGTCACGTCGGTTTACCGGGTCAGCGCCGTTCTCTGGTCGATTGCCTCGGGCGCGACCGCCTTCGCCGGCGGGTTCGGTGGTATCCTCGCGGCGCGCTTAGTGTTGGGCGTAGCCGAGGGGCCGGCATTCCCGGCAAGTGCGAAGGCCACCGGTTACTGGTTTCCGCGCGGCGAGCGGGCGACGGCGACTGCGATCTTCGATGCCGCCGCCAAGTTCGCCAACGTCATCGGCGTGCCATTGGTCGCGCTGGCCGTCGTGCAATTCGGCTGGCGGTGGGGTTTCATCATTACCGGATTCCTGAGCTTTCTTTATTTCCTCGCCTTTTTGATCGTCTATCGCGACCCGAGCAAGCACCCGCGGTTGAGCCCGGCCGAGCGCGACTACATCCGCGCCGGAGGCGCCACACGAGAAGGCGCGGCGCAGAGCGGAGAGGTCGCCATGCTCGGCTACCTCCTTCGCAACCGCAAGGTGTGGGGGCTGACGATCGGCTTTGCAGCCTACGGCTACTCGTTCTACCTTTTCTTGACCTGGTTGCCGAACTACCTCGTGCAGTCGATGCACATGAGCATCCTTAAATCCGCCGGGTTCACGGCGATCCCCTGGATTTTCGCCACGATTGCGGATCTTGTCGTTGGTGGCTGGCTGATCGACTACCTGATCGCCCGCGGTTATGACGAAACGCCGGTGCGCAAAACCGTGCTCGTGTTGGGCATGCTGCTCGGCCTCGCCGTGTTCGGCGCCACAATCACCACGGATCCGGTTTGGGCGATCGTCTGGATTTCGGTGGCGCTGAGCGGGCTCGCCGCGGCGGCACCCGTCGGCTGGTCGATCCCGTCGCTGATCGCACCGCGCGGGGGTACCGGAACCATCAGCGGGGTGATGAACTTCCTGAACAACATGATGGGGGTCGTCGCACCGGTGACAACGGGCTACATCGTCGGCGCCACCGGATCTTTCGTCGGCGCGTTTCTGACTGCCGGCATCGTGCTGGTCATAGGCATCGTCGCCTATGTCTTCATCCTCGGCCGGCTGGAGCCGATTGCGGATCCGCCAGCGGGTTGACGGGGCCAGGGCTTCAGTCTTACGGCGTCGTGACGGGCGTCCATCGGAGCACGAAAGGCCCCCCTCATGAATTCGAAAGGGACGAATTCTTCCAACCCCACGCTCGCGCGTCTCCCCGATCTGCTCCCGGAATTGCAGGCGCTTTACACCGATGTGCACGCGCATCCCGAGCTGTCGATGCAGGAGACCCGGACAGCCGGGCTGGCGGCGGAACGGCTGCGTGTCGCCGGTTACGACGTGACGACGGCGATTGGGAAAACCGGCGTCGTCGGGCTCTTACGCAATGGCGAAGGGCCGACAGTCATGCTGCGCGCCGACATGGATGCGTTGCCGGTCGAGGAGGCAACCGGCCTGCCTTATGCCAGCAAGGTCAGGGCCACGGACCGCGACGGCAAGACGGTGCCCGTCATGCATGCCTGCGGCCACGATATGCATGTCGCCTGGCTCGTCGGCGCGACGACGCTGCTAGCGCAAGCCCACGACACCTGGCGCGGGACCTTGATGGCGGTGTTCCAGCCGGCGGAGGAGACGGCGGAAGGCGCCCAGGCCATGATCGACGACGGGCTCTTCGACCGCTTCCCCAAACCGGACGTCGTGCTCGGCCAGCATGTGATGGTCGGACCGGCCGGGACCATCGGCGGGCGCGCGGGGGTTATCACCGCCGCGGGCGATAGCCTGCAGATCCGACTCTTCGGACGCGGTGCGCATGGATCGATGCCGCAGGCCAGCATCGATCCCGTGGTCATGGCGGCGGCAACGGTCATGCGCCTTCAGACCATCGTTTCCCGCGAACTCGCCGCCGCCGAGGCCGCGGTGGTCACCGTCGGCTCGTTGCAAGCCGGCTCCAAGGAGAACGTCATTCCCGAGGAAGCCGTCATCAAGCTCAACGTGCGCAGCTTCGACGAAGGGGTGCGCAAGCGTGTGCTCGCTGCGATTGAGCGGATCGTTAAAGCCGAGGCCGCCGCCTCTGGCGCTCCCCGGGCGCCGGAGATCACGCCGCTCGACCGCTATCCCCTGGTGGTTAACGATCCCGCGGCGAGCAGGCGCGTCGTCGACGCGTTCCGCCGGCACTTTTCCGCCGACCGAGGGCGCGAGACCGGACCGGCGCCGGCCAGCGAGGACTTTGGATCGTTCGGTGCGGAGTGGCACGCGCCCTCCGTGTTCTGGTTTGTCGGCGGCACCGACCCCGACCGCTACGCGAAAGCCAAGGAGGCGGGCCGGCTCAACGAGATCCCGACCAATCATAGCCCGCGCTTTGCCCCGGTTATCCATCCGACCTTGCAGACCGGTGTCGAGTCGTTGATCGTCGCCGCGCGCGCCTGGCTTGCGCCATAGGGCGCCCAATCGGGCCGATCCAGAGCCAGAGAGTAGCGGTCGCCCGATGGGGCCGGGAGCCAAGATGGACGTGCTCCTGCTGGTGCTTGACCTGGTCGGGACCTTTGTCTTCGCGCTGAGCGGTGCCGTGGCGGGGGTCAAGAACCGACTCGACCTGCTCGGGGTTCTGGTTTTGTCGTTCGCGGCGGGCAATGCCGGCGGTATCGCCCGCGACCTGCTGATCGGCGCGGTGCCGCCGGCAGCGATCAGCGATTGGCGCTACCTGGCCGTCTCGCTGCTTGCCGGCATCACCACCTTCTACGGGTTTTCCGGCGTTGACCGGTTGCGCAGCCCGGTGCTCGTGTTCGACGGCGCGGGGCTGGCGCTTTTCGCGGTTTCCGGCACGCAAACGGCGCTCGCCTTCGGGCTCAACCCGGTTATGGCGGCGCTCCTCGGCATGCTGACCGGGATCGGCGGCGGCATGACCCGCGATGTGCTGCTTGCCGAGATCCCCACCGTGCTGCGCGCCGATCTTTACGCCGTTGCCGCGCTGGCCGGTGCGATCGTGGTCGTGACCGGTGCCGCATTACGGCTTCCGGCGACCGCGATGACGATCGCGGGTGCCGCCCTCTGCTTTGGGCTTCGCCTGATGGCCATTCACTACGGTTGGCACCTTCCGATCGCCCGCCGGCCGGAGGGCTCGACGACAGCAGCGAACGCTCCGCATGATCGGAAGGATGATGGCGCGAGCAGGCGTTGAGATGAACATAGTCGTTCTGGTGTGCGGCAAGGTGCTAGAATCATGAGCTATAGCTTTACGATGTTGCGCGATCTCGGCAGCGCCGATCCCTCATCGAGCTGACGGAACTCTGCGATGCCGCGGCCGTTGGACCCGGCAGCACCACTGCCGGGCGCCTGGGCAGCGAAGTTGCGTCTCACCTCGGAGGCCTGAAACATGAACAGCCAGCGCGTCTTGGTGACGGCCGGTGCAGCGGGCATCGGACGGGAAATCGTCCACGCGTTCGCGGCCGGCGGAGCAGCCGTCTTCGTCTGCGACCTCGATGCAAAAGGTCTTCGTGCTTTAGCGGAGGAAATCGTCGGACTGAAGACCGGGGTCTGCGACGTGTCGAAGCGCGGCGACGTCGAGCGCATGGTCGGCGAAGCCGTCCAGGCGCTGGGCGGGTTGGATGTGCTGGTGAACAACGCCGGCATAGCGGGTCCGACGGCCCCGGTGGAGGAGATGGATCCCGACGAATGGGAAAAGGTCATCCAGGTGGACCTCAACGGCACGTTCAACGTCACGCGTCTTGCGATTCCGCACCTCAAAAAATCCAAGGCGGGCGTCATCATCAACATGTCGTCGGTCGCGGGCAGGTTTGGATATGCCAATCGCAGCCCCTACTGCACCACGAAGTGGGGCATTATCGGCTTCACGAAGACGCTCTCGATCGAGCTTGGCGAGCATGGCATCCGTGCCAATGCCATCCTGCCCGGCGCTGTGGACGGCCCCCGCATCCAACGGGTTTTCGAAGGACGAGCAGAGCAAAGCGGCAAATCGCTCGATGAAATCAAGCAGGAGGCGATGGCCGTCCAATCGATCAAGAGACTGGTCGACCCACGCGACATCGCG
>Ga0306920_100003130_pt1 | contig 20970 bp, 24 predicted proteins | sample flu12Cox44000170_FD_204666 | JGI IMG/M metagenome (GOLD analysis project Ga0306920, IMG submission 204666) | Lab enrichment of tropical soil microbial communities from Luquillo Experimental Forest, Puerto Rico - flux4day.12C.oxic.44.000.170 (v2)... | ecosystem: Environmental > Terrestrial >... | reverse complement strand
TCCCGGAGCAGCGGTTCCGTCCCGTGCGGCGCATCGGCGTCGACGACCTCGGCGCGACGCTTGCGAAGGTAACGGACGATGCGCCGGTCGTCCTGCTCGCGCACGAGCCCGACATTGCGCTCCGCGTGCCTTCGCGGATCGCGCTGCAGCTCTCCGGCCATACTCACGGCGGTCAGGTGCGGCTGTTCGGCCGATCGCCGGTGGTGCCATCGCGTTACGGCAATCGGCTCGCTTACGGTCATGTGCGCGTCAACTGCGATGTGATCGTCTCCGGCGGGCTCGGCTGCAGCATCGTGCCGTTCCGCCTCGGCGTCCCACCCGAGATCGTGCTGGTGAGGCTCGGCCGGCAAATTCCGGCCCTGTCGTAATTGTCACGGGCGCAAGCCGTGCTTGCGCACCGGGAAGATTTTGCGCAAAACCGTGCCTTTCACCGGTGGGGCTGGAAGTGACACCGATCAATCCTGACGGCGTGACCCGCGGTCGTCAGTGATGGTGTCCGCCCAAACGCTGCAAGCCGGCATTTACGCATCTCATCGACAGCACCATATTCACCCGGTGATGAGACCGAGCTGGGTTGGCAAATGTGGGCATCATTGAAGAGACTTTTTTCGAGTTCAAGGAATTTTCGTGCGTTGTTCGGCGACGTTCTGTTCCAAACCAACCCTGTCGCGGGGCAAGGGTCGCACTCCGTTTTTCAGTGGCAGGTGAGGAGGGGGTTGGACCAGGAATCCTACTATATCGGTATAAAAATGAAGGCCGACGCCTTCATCGGGCCTGAAGGCCAGCCTATGAACTACATTAACTTTGATCTCGCGACCGCGCGGCAGATCAGAGCGGACATTGACGAGTGCATTGCTGTCGCGCAGCACTTCGCTACGGGTAACGGCGTATCGGGTTGACGATTTGATTAGCGTTCGATGGATGCCTGCTATGCCGGTGCTGCCCGGTCTTTCTTATCCGCTTCCGGAGTGTGACAGGGGAATGGTAAATGGCCTCTCTTGACGGCGTGATCTGCGACGGTCGCCACCATATGCAGGTCCGTGTTTATTACGAGGACACCGATTTCTCCGGCATCGTCTATCACGCCAATTACCTGCGCTTCATGGAGCGTGGCCGCACCAACCATCTTCGGCTGATGGGCGCGGAGCAACACGCGCTGTTTGCGGAAGCGGAAGCGGAAACGCCGAGCTTTGCTTTCGTGGTGCGTTCGATGCGGATCGATTTCCTCAAGCCTGCGCGGATGGACGATGTCCTCGACGTGGTGACCTGGCCGCTTGCAGTGAAGGGCGCCTCGATCACACTGGCGCAGGAGGTGCGGCGCGGCGATACCCTGCTGGTCAAGGCCGAGGTGCGCGTCGCCTTCATCAGCGAGGGGCGGGCGCAGCCGATCCCGAAATCGTTGCGGCACTTGATGAAGGCGGATCTGGAATAAGGCAGGCTCGATTCTTGTCGATAGCTTCCTGTTATCGGCCGATAGAAAGGAAGCCATGGACTCCTTCATCGGTGCGGATAGACTTGCGGCCTCGTTGCAGCCCCCGAGGTCACCATGTCGCGCCCGCCGCTTCCGCCTTTCACAAGAGAGACCGCCGCGCAAAAGGCCCGCATGGCGGAAGATGCCTGGAATTCACGCGACCCCGAGCGTGTCGCGCTCGCCTACACCGAAGACAGCCGCTGGCGCAACCGGTCCGAATTCTTTCAGGGCCGGCCTGCGATCGTGGCATTCCTCAAACGCAAATGGGCGAAGGAACTCGATTATCGCCTGATCAAGGATCTCTGGGCGTTCGACGGCAACCGCATCGCGGTTCGCTTTCAATACGAATGGCATGACGATGCCGGGCAGTGGCATCGCTCCTATGGCAACGAGCAATGGGAGTTCGACGAGCACGGCCTGATGCGCCGGCGTGAAGCCAGCATCAACGACATCACCATCGCCGAAAAGGATCGCCGCTTTCACTGGGCGGCGCCGGGGCCGCGCCCGGCCGATGTGCCGGGCTTGAGCGAAAGCCCGTTCTGATCCGTCACTGCAACGGTTTTCTTTCGCGGCTCCCGTGTATCGCAGCTCGCCTGGCGCGGTAACGGCGAAGCGAGGGCTTGCCGCGACGACAATCGGATCAGGCAGCCGCCTTCTTGTGGCGCGCGACCTCGGCCTTATACAGCTCCAGCTCCTCAGCTATCGCTCTCGCAACGCTCGCTCGCGCGCGAAGCCGCTCGTAATAGGCTTTCACGGCGGGCCACTTCGTGAGTTCGATTTGCGGTGTCGCCAAGCTCCAGTTGATGGCGGTGACGAGATAAGCATCAGCAACGGTGAAATGGTCGAGCAGGAATTCGCGGCCCTTGAGACGGTTGTCGAGATAGTCGAGCCGGGGAAGGCTTTTGCCAAGGATGTAGGCCTTCACCTCCGCCGGAGCCTTCCTGTCGAGCATGGTCGAGAACAGTCCCTTGTGCAGCTCGGTACCGATGAAACAGAGCCATTGATGCAACAGGCTGCGTTCGAAGCCGGGCCCGGTTGAAATCCGCGCCTCTGGAAAACGATCGGCGACATATTGCAGGATGGCCGCGTTCTCGGTCAGCACCTGACCGTCGTCGGTGCGCAAGGTCGGCACCAACCCAAGCGGATTCACCTGCCGAAAATCCGAGCCGTCGTTCTGTACCACCTTGGTCCTTGGGTCGACCTCGAGATAGTTGACTGCGGCAGCGGCCTCGTAGAGCGCAATTCTCGTGGCCATCGAACAGGCAAGCGGCGAGAAATACAGGTCCATCGGCATCTCCCTTGCGTTTTGACTTGATCGGCAGCGAAGTAATTTTTATACTGTTTCGCATAAAATAACTTGCGTCAATGAATTATTTGCAAGATGGTACAAAAAAGACGAGAACCGCCGTCGAAGCCTGATGCGCCGTCGCTTTCGCGCAGACGGGTCGGCCGGCCGCGCGCCTATCAGCCGGAGGTCGCGCTTGGCAAGGCGCTGGACCTGTTCCGGCAGGATGGTTTTGCCGCGACCTCGCTCGACGATCTGAGCGCCGCCACCGGGATGAATCGCCCGAGCCTCTATGGCGCGTTCGGCGACAAGCGCGAACTCTATATCAAGAGCTACCAGCGTTATCGTGACGATGCGCGCGCCGCGATGATCGATGTTTTTCGGATTGAAATGCCGATCCGCAAACGACTTGAGCGCATCTATACGATAGCGCTCGACATCTATCTCTCCGGCGAGGCTGGGCCGCGCGGTTGTTTCACGGTGATGACCGCGGCGTCCGAAGCGGTCGGCTATCCGCAAATCCGCGCCATGGTGCTGGAGGGATTTGCAGAACTCGACAAGGCGTTCGCGCGGTGTTTTCGCCTTGCCAGAGAGAAAGGCGAGTTATCGTCATCGACCGATCCCGCGGTGCTCGCCCACATCGCATCCGCAACCATGCACTCCATGGCGATCCGTGCCCGGGCACGCGTGCCGCGCGAGGAATTGGAGGCGATGGCGAGGGGCGCCATCGATGTGATCTGCGGGTCACCGCGCTAGTGCTGGTCCACTCTGGCGATCAAAGGGAATGCGTTGAATTCCCACGGCAGCCGCGGTCATTGGTTTGGCGTTTGTCCCCGAAAAATCCCGGCAACGCTCCTCGCATTATGCCGTAGGTCTCGCCACTCACCATGAAGTTGGCTCGTCTTCGCAGCCTCCTGCTAATAGCCGCGCGTGGGATCGACGACGTTTTCAAGCGCTTGGCCTGCTTCAAAGCGCGCGATCTGGTGTGCGACATAGCGCGATATTTCGTCGGGATCGGTGTCGGCGGCATTGTGGGGCGTCAGCACGACCTTCGGATGGGTCCAGAACGGGCTCTCGGGCGGAAGCGGCTCGGTGGCGTAGACATCGAGTGAGACGGCGCCAAGCGTGCCGTCATCGAGGCAAGCAAGGATGTCGCGTTCATTCTGCAAGCCGCCCCGGCCGGCATTGATCACGACCGGCGCTCCCATCGGGCTTGAGCGGCTCAACTTCGAAAACAGCTCGCGGTTGAGGATACCCCGCGTGTCCGGCGTCAACGGCAACAGGCAGACGAGAATGTCGGTCTGGCGCAGAAACGCATCGATCTGCGCCTTGCCGTGAAAACATTCGACGCCGGCAATCGCTTTCGGGCTGTTGCTCCAGCCCACAATCCGAAAGCCGATCCGTCTCAAGGCATCCGCCGCGTCGGAACCGAGCGTGCCGAGGCCCATGATGCCGACCGAAATGGCCGCGGCCGGCCATTGATATCTTGGCGCCCACCGTTTTTCGCGTTGGCTGGCGCGCAAGTAAAGTTCCTGCCGGTGATGCATCAGAACGTGCAGCACGACGTATTCCGTCATCCGACGGGTGAGATCGCCGACCGCAACGCGAACCAGCGGCACATTTGGCAAGGATTTATCGACCATCAACGCATCGACCCCGGCGCCGAGGTTGAAGACGACACGCAGATTGGGGAAGGCGGCGAGCTCGCCGGGCGCGGGCTTCCAGACCGCGGCGTAGTGAACCTCGGCGGGCTGGCCTTTGCCGGGCAGCAGCCAGACCGGTCGGTCCCCGCATACCTCGTCGAAGCGGCGCTTCCATCGCTCCGGCGACCAGTTTTCGGTCCCGCCGTGAATGAGCAGGGCGAGCGTTCCCTTGTTCATCGCAATCTTGCCTTCCTCGCTTCGGGAAATCCGCCCGTGACCTTACCGGGGCGGGTTCCCGGCGTAAAATATTTCCGTATTCCCGTCGGCTGCGGTCATATTCATCCGTCCTAGTGGAGTGGATTTGACATTCGCTGCCCACTTGCCACGGAATCAAAAGCGAATGTCAAATCCTGAACTCCACCAGAACCTCATATTTGCTGGTGGTCTTTTAATTCTGACATTCGGGAAGGTGCGCGCGGCCACGAGACGCCAATGTTGGAATCAGACCACCAGGTCAAGAAGGGAATCCTTGCCGATGCTTTATGCCATTCTTTGCTACCATGACGAGGACCTCGTCGGCTCCTGGACGCGTGAACAAGACGCGGCCGTCATGTCGAAGCTAGCGGTCGTGCAGGACAAATTGAAAAAGGCGGGCCGGCTTGGCCCGGTCGCCCGGCTGTTGCCGACCACGGCAGCGACGACGTTGCGCAAGGACGATCCGCCGGTGGTGCTCGACGGCCCTTATGCCGAGACCAAGGAGCAGCTGCTCGGCTTCTATCTTGTCGACTGCGAGAATCTCGACGATGCGATTGGCGTGGCGCGCGATCTTGGAGCCGCCAATCCGGGCGGCGCTTACGAGATCCGCCCCGTCGGCCTGTTTCAGCCCGGAGGCACTGCGAAGTGACCGATAGCGCCTGGATCGATGCCGCGCTGACGTCGGCGCGTCCCCAGGCGGTCGGCGCGCTGCTCCGCTATTTCCGCAATCTCGACACCGCCGAGGAGGCTTTCCAGAACGCCTGCCTGCGGGCGCTGAAGAACTGGCCTCAACACGGCCCACCGCGCGATGCGGCCGCGTGGCTGATCATGGTAGGGCGTAATGTTGCGATCGACGAGGTGCGCCGCTCCAGCAAGCAGGAGGTCCTCCTCGAAGACGAGGTGATTTCCGATCTCGACGATGCCGAGGAGAAGCTCGCCGAACGGCTCGACGGTTCGCACTATCGCGACGACATCCTGCGGCTGCTCTTCATCTGTTGCCACCCGGACCTGCCGGCGACGCAGCAGATCGCGCTGGCGCTGCGCATCGTTTCCGGCCTCACCGTCAAGCAGATTGCGCGTGCGTTTCTGGTTTCGGAAGCCGCGATGGAGCAGCGGATCACCCGCGCCAAGGCGCGCGTCGCTTCCGCCGGCGTGCCATTCGAAACGCCTGGCGCGGTGGAACGCAGCGAACGGCTCTCCGCGGTCGCGGCGATGATCTATCTGATCTTCAACGAGGGCTATTCGGCAAGCGGTGAAACCTCCGAAATTCGCAAACCGCTGTGCGAGGAAGCGATCCGCCTGGCGCGGCTGCTGCTCCGCCTGTTTCAGAGCGAGCCGGAAATCATGGGCCTGACCGCGTTGTTGTTGCTGCAGCATGCCCGCACCGCGGCACGATTCGATGCCAACGGCGAAATCGTGCTGCTCGACGATCAGGACCGCTCATTGTGGAATCAGAAGATGATCGCGGAAGGGCTAGCCTTGATCGACAAGGCGATGCGCCATCGCCGCAGCGGGCCTTATCAGGTGCAAGCGGCGATTGCGGCCCTTCATGCCCGCGCAGCACGGCCCGAAGATACCGATTGGGCGCAGATCGACCTGCTCTACGGCGCACTCGAGATCATGCAGCCCTCACCCGTGGTGACGCTCAACCGTGCGGTGGCGGTTTCCAAGGTACGCGGGCCGGAAGCAGCCTTGCAAATGATCGAGCCGTTGGCGGAACGGCTCTCCGGCTATTTCCATTTCTTTGGTGTGCGCGGCGCGCTGTTGATGCAGCTTGGTCGCCACGAGGAGGCCGGCGTGGCATTCGACCGCGCGATTGCGCTCGCCAATACCTCCGCTGAAGCCGCCCACATCCGCACGCATCTCGATCGGCTGATCCGCGACAGCGCCACGCCTGGGACAAAAATTTCAAAAAAATAATTCGTCCTCACCTGTCTGTCGACGCTCCCGTCGTTCGTCTACTGGGCAGACAGAATTATTCAAGAGGGGACGCGAGATGAATCCGCAATATATCGAAATGGCGAGCCTCCTGATGGTGTGGGGCGGACTTTGGTTCCGCGACACAGGCACGCGCGCCTTATTTCCGCTAAAGAGCTGGTTCGCCCGGCCCACACCATGAAGGGGGAACAATCATGCTTCACATCGTCGCCATCATCGCTGCCGTGCTTGCGATCGCAATCGCAATCATACTCGTCCTCGCGATGACCAAGCCGGATACTTTCAGCGTCCGCCGCGCGGCGGTCGTCATGGCGCCGGCGGAAAAAATCTTCCCGCTGATCGAAAATTTTCACCAATGGACAAGCTGGTCGCCCTGGGAGAACAGGGATCCCGCGATGAAACGTACCTATAGCGGCGCGGAAAGAGGCAGGGGCGCCGTTTATGCATGGGAGGGCAACAAGAATGTCGGTTCCGGCCGCATGGAAATTCTCGATGCCACCTCGCCGACAAAAATCGTGATTAAGCTCGACTTCTTCAAGCCGTTCGAAGGCCACAACACCGCGGAGTTCAATCTTGTGCCCGAACGCGACGCATCCGTGACCAACATCAGCTGGGTCATGCATGGACCGGCACCGCTGATGTCCAGAATAATGCAGGTGTTCATGAATTTGGACAAAATGATCGGCATGGATTTCGAGGCCGGTCTCGCCAATCTGAAGCGGCTCGTCGAAAAATAGACGCGGCCGCCGGACACTCGCAGCGAAGAGGAGCAGATGATGCAGATCAATCCCTATCTTTATTTCGACAGCAATTGCGAAGCCGCTTTCAAGTTCTATGAAAAGGCGCTTGGCGCCAAGATCGAAATGCTGCTGAGAAACGAGGAGGGTCCAGCCGAGATGGCCTCCCCGCCGGAGCGGAAAAAGAACATCATGCACGGCCGGATTTCAATCGGCGGACAGACATTGATGGGATCGGACACGCCGCCGGATCACTTCAAAAAACCGCAGGGCTTTTCCGTCTCGCTGACGATCAAGGATCCGCTCGAGGCCGAACGCAAGTTCAAGGCGCTGGCGGAGGGCGGCAGCACGAACATGCCGTTCGGCAAGACTTTCTTCGCCAAGGGGTTCGGAATGTGCGTCGATCGGTTCGGCATCCCCTGGATGGTGCACTCCCCACTCGAGGGTTGATCGCGCTCACCGGCAGGTTGGGTAAAGCGCGGCGAGTTCGCGTCCGCGCAACAGAAGCAGCCGTGAGGTCAATCCGCCGCGGCTGCGAATCCAGTTCCTCACCCCGGCCGGGTAGGTCTGAAGCACAATCTCGGAAGCTTCCGGCTCGGCATAGGTGCGGCCGCGCCGGTCGATCGAACGCGCGGCGTGGAAGCCCAGGACCGCCCGTCGCGTCACACAGATGCGATTGCTCGGTACCATGCTCAGCACCAGGGTGCAGGCCGAGAGGCATGGACCGTCGATCACGACGCGCTCGCCGGAATCGCGCACCTGCTCGAACAGGTCGAGGAACGGGCCAACCTGTCCACCCGGACTCCGCAGGATGCGCACTTCGGCTTGCGCCGGCACAGCGGCCAACGCGCACATCATGGTCGCAAGCCGGATCACCTTGAGGATGGCCGTTCGGTTCATGTCGATATCGTTGAGCAGGTTTGCCCCGGCAGAATATCAACTGCGTATCCGGCGGCAAGGTTCCATCACTTGCGCAAGATGAACAATTTCCCCGCAAGACGGTCGCTACCGGCTGCGCCGCGCGCCACGCAGTGTCGGCAGCCCGATGCCGGCTGCATCAAAGCCGCCATCGACGGCGAGAATCTGCCCGGTGATGTAGCTTGCCCGATCGCTGCAGAGGAAAAACACCGCCTCCGCCAGCTCTTGCTCCAGGCCGTAACGGTTGAGCGGGATCGCGTCGTGATAATCGGCGCGGATTTCCGGCGTATGGACCGCCTTCGCCATCGCCGTGTCGACCGGGCCCGGCGCCACGCCATTGACGCGGATGCCGAACGAGGCCAGTTCGACCGCGAGCTGTTTGGTCAGATGGGCAAGCCCGGCCTTGCTGGTGCCGTAGGCCGAACGCAGCGTGGAGGCGCGCACCGCGGAAATCGAGGTAATGTTGACGATAGCCCCGCCATGCTCGCGCATCAGCGGCACCGCGGCCCTGGTGCACAGGAACGGGCCCGTAAGGTTGACTTCCAGCACGCGCCTCCAGTCCACATCGGAAGTTTCCATCAGCGGCGCGAACACGGCGATCCCGGCATTGTTGACCAATGCGTCGAGGCGGCCGAAGCGCCGCCCGACGGCGGCCAGGGCGTTCGCGACGGCAACAGCATCGGACACATCGCAATCAAGGGCGAGCGTGCGGTCGGGGACCTCGAGCGCTGCAACACTCGCTTTGAGGAGTTTGCACTCGATATCGAGCAGCGCCACGCGCCAGCCCTCGGTGAGGAAACGCTGGGCCACGGCAAGCCCGATGCCGCGCGCTGCGCCCGTCACCAGCGCGACTTTTTGCGAGGAAGTGGTCATGGGCACTCCAATTCGAGTTTTGTTTCTCTGGTGGTCTGATTCCAACATTCGCTGGCCGTTGCGGTAGAAACCTTTGCGAATGTTGGAATCAAAGGACCACCAGCAAATATACGTTTCCAGTCAAATCCACTCCACTGGCGTGGAAAGCGGACGTCTGCTTTTCTATTGCCGTTGCGTGCGACGAAGGGCCAAATGCGATGAAGGTCAATGATCCTCCGGAAATTGCGATCGAACATTGGCGGCCGGGCGTAGAAACCCGCATGCTGGTTTCGGCCAAAAATGGCGCGGCGCAATTGTGCATGTTCGAACAATGGGTCGCACCGGGAACCGGCGCGCCGGCGCATTCGCACCCGGTGGAAGAAGTGCTGACGGTGCTCGAAGGTGAAGCCGAGATGTGGCTCGATCATGAGCGCATGATCGTACGAGCCGGCCAGTCGCTGATCGTCCCCGCCCGGCGCTTGCACGGTTTCCGCAATTCGGGCGCAGTCACATTGCATGTTCACGCGGTGCTGGCCTCGCCGGTATTCGAAGCGATGTTCGAAGGCGCTTCAGAGCCCGTCCGCCGCTGGGAGGTCATGTCGAGCTGAGTCCCGCTTCGTCCTTGCCCGATCGGCCGACAACAGCCGCCTCGAGGCCCATCTTCGCGGCCGCTTTCGTGCTCGGCACGCAGGATAGAAGGCGGGTCCTGGCGCCACTTGCTGTACTTCCAACCCTCGGCAGCGTATTGCGACGGCCGAATGCGACCATAACCATGTTCCCGGGGAGGAATGATGCCCACGACTGGCGAGAACCATTTCTCGAAAAAGCGACTGGATCAAATGCACGACGCCATGGCCGGCCACGTCGAGCGCGGCGAGGTACCGGGGTTGGTGACGCTGGTCAGCCGCCGCGGCGAAATCCGCGTCGATTCGATCGGTCGACTGGCTTTCGATGGTCCGCCGATGGCGCGCGACACCGTTTTCCGTATCACCTCGATGACCAAGCCGGTCACCGCGGTTGCGGCGATGATCCTGGTCGAAGAAGGCAAATTGCAGCTCGACGACCCCGTCGATCGGTCGTTGCCGGAGCTCGCCAATCGGCGAGTACTGCGCCGAATCGATGCGCAGATTTTTGACACGGTGCCGGCAAAGCGTGCGATCACGCTGCGCGACCTGCTCACATTCCGCTCCGGCCACGGGATGATCCCGGTGTTTCCCGATCGCTACCCGATCCAGAGGGCGATCGCGGAAGCGGGCTTTGCGCCGGGACCGGTATTTCCGTCCTTTCCGCCGGACGAATTGATGCGGCGTTACGGCACTCTGCCGCTGATCTTTCAGCCCGGCGAGCGTTGGCTTTACAACGCCGGATCGGAGATCCTCAGTGTCCTCATCGCACGTGTGGCCGGCGTGACATTCGGCCAATTTTTGCGCGACCGAATCTTTGCGCCGCTCGGCATGACGGATACCGCCTTCTTCGTCCCTGCGGAAAAACACCACAGGTTTGCGACCGCCTATGGCCGCGATCCCAGGACGAAAGAGCTGAAGGTCTTCGACCGTCCGGATAGCGGCAAGTTCTCAAGCCCGCCTGTCTTCGAGAACGGCGCCGCCGGTCTGGTCTCGACCGCGGACGACTTCAACGCTTTCGCGCAGATGATGCTCGATGGCGGTGCTCTCGGGAACGAACGCATCCTGTCGCGGGCATCGGTGGAGCTGATGACGCGAAATCACATCTCGGCAGACGAAAAGCGCGAATCGCAATTGTTCCTCGGCGCCACCAGGGGATGGGGTTTTGGAATGTCGGTATTCCGAGGGATGAACGAGCGCGATGGTGCGCAGGGACGATTCGGCTGGGATGGCGGCTATGGAACATCCTGGTATTCAGACCCGCGTGAACGGCTCACCGGCATTCTGTTGACCCAGCGGCTGATGGATTCGCCGCAACCGCCGCGCACGATTACCGATTTCTGGAACTCGGTGAACCAGGTTGCGGCGGCGTGAGCCGCTTCCATCGCCATAAGCCGGAATAAGGCCGCTGACGTCAGCCGGACAGGCGGCCTTTACCTGCGAAATAATTTCAAAAGGCATGTCGGTGCCACAAAACCCTGTTCGTCTTCCCTGAGAGCGCCGGCTCGACCGGGGCCTTTCGAAGCAAGAACGGAGTGCGGAATGCGATTCATGATGCTGATGATCCCGAGAGGTTACGAGACCGCCGCGCCAGGCGCGATGCCGCCCGCAGATGCGGTGGCCGCAATGATGAAATACAACGAAGCACTGAAAGAGGCCGGCGTCCTGATCACGCTGGACGGGTTGCACCCGCCTTCCATGGGCGCGCGGGTTTCGTTCGAGGGCGGCAAGCCGATCGTGACCGACGGGCCGTTTGCCGAATCCAAGGAAGTGTTGGGCGGCTACTGGATGATCGACGTCAGATCGCTGGAGGAGGCGATCGCCTGGGCGAAACGTTGTCCGGCCTCGAACAACGAGATCATCGAAATCCGGCGGGTGCAGGAAATGGCGGACTTCCCGCCCGATGTCCAGGAGGCGGCGGCAGGGTTTGCTGAGCTGCAGCGCGGGTCAGGCGCACGCTGATCCAATTTTTTATTTCAATTCACGAATTGCAAAAAAAGGGAATCCCATGAGCACCAACGACACCTTCCTCGCAGTCTTCACCGGCGGCAAGAACAGTGCAAAAATGGCCGCCTGGAACGCGCTCGCCGAAGGCGAGCGCAACGCCAGGCAGCAGCAGGGTATCGCGGCCTGGAGGGGCTGGGTCGAGAAGCATCAGGGTGCAATCCTGCAGATGGGCGGACCGCTCGGAAAGACCAAGAAGGTCGATTCGGTGGGGGTTGCCGACATCACCAACTTGCTCACCGCTTTTACGGTCGTTCGCGCGCCCTCGCATGAGGCGGCTGCGAAGATGTTCGAAAATCATCCGCATTTTTCGATCTTTCCGGGCGAGGCCGTCGAGATCATGCCGGTTCTCCCGATTCCGGGCGGTTAAGCTGCGACGAAGTTGGCTCGAGCGGCCTTTTCGGGAAGTGCTCCATCTCCCGCTTGTTGGGGCTCCGAAGCCCGCTCTCGAGGCTGGGGAGAGGGAATTCGTCGAGAATGCCGCGTAATTTTCCAGGCATGAGCGCCGAACCTGAAGATTCTGGCGCTCATTAACCCTGTGATTCGCCTGTCGGGCATGACAGGCGCGGCCGGCTCATGTAAAAGCCCTTTACATGAGTTGGCGCAAGGAACAGGGCCGCGCCGAGCGCGGCTACCATCATGGCAACCTGAAAGAGGCTTTGCTTCAGGCGGCGCTCGGCCTGATTGCGGAGAAAGGCGCGGCCGGATTCACCTTCGCCGACGCCGCGCGCATGGCCGGCGTCAGCCCGGCGGCGCCGTACCGGCACTTTCGCGATCGCGACGAACTGCTCTCAAGCATCGCCCAGCGCGGCTTCGAGCAATTCGAATCCGCCTTGTCTCAGGCCTGGGATGATGGCCGTCCGGATACCGTCACGGCATTCGAACGGGTCGGCAATGCCTATCTCGCCTTTGCGCGCGAGGAGCCCGCGTTCTACTCGGCGATGTTCGAATCCGGGCTACCCGTCGACGTCAATGCGAACTTGCAAGCAGCCGCCGAACGCGCTTTCGCCGTGATCAGGGCCGCGGCCGAGCGGCTTGCGGCACTGGCGCCGCCCAACGTGCCGCGGCCGCCAGCGTTGATGATGGCGCTGCACATCTGGTCGATGTCGCACGGTGTGGCCTCCCTGTTCGGGCGCGGTGATTCGGCACGCCGCAAGCTGCCGATGTCGGCGGAGGAGTTGCTGGAAGCCGAGGTGCTGATTTATCTGCGCGGGCTCGGTTTTCCGACCGACCGCAGGAGTTCGGCCCAGACGACGGCGGATAACAGGCCGTCCGGCAAACCTGCAGGACCATGGGGAACCCCAAAATAAATTTTGCTGGCCGGGGGAGGCACCCGGCTTGACAAAAATTCGGGATGGTTTACCTATGTAAATGTTATTTACATTCACAACGGCGCTATGCCGTGATGGAGAGGGAAATGGCCTACACCGCAGATGTCAATCGATGGCGCGGCCCCGTTCAAGAGGCCTACCGCCCCCATATGTTCGATACGCCATGGCACCCCGGCTGGATTGCCGTCACCGTGCTGGGATTCCTGATCTGGTGGCCGATTGGCCTTGCCCTTCTCTTTTTCACACTCGGGAGCAGAAAAATGGGTTGCTGGAGCCACGAGCGCTGGGCGAACAAGATGGAACGGATGCAGTACAAGATGGAGCGGATGCGCAACCGCATGGACCGCGGTGGTTTCCCGTTCGGTCCGTCCTCGAGCGGCAACCGCGCCTTCGACGAATATCGTATGGAGACGCTGCGGCGGCTCGAGGAAGAGCAGAAGGAATTTCGCGAATTCCTCGACCGGTTGCGCCACGCCAAGGACAAGGAAGAGTTCGACCTGTTTATGGCGCAGCATCGCTCGCGGCCGACCCCCCCGTCCGACGGTCAGCCCCAGCCCTGAGACAAGGATTAGCCTCAGGCGTAGTGCCCCAACGGTCCTGAAGGCGATAGAACCGCCCGTTCGCGAAAGCAGACGGGCGGTTTTGATTCCGGCCCTCAAAAAGGTCCATTGGTCTAATTTCGGCGGCTTCGCGGCCGGGTTCGCCAAAATCTCCTTTGGTAACCGGGTGTTAACCATGATGGGCGTCTGCTTAGAGGGGTAAGGACGCGCGGAATAGCCCTCGTTTTGACACGTTGGCAGGGGATGCAGGCCTCGGCTTCCGGACGGGCCTCCCATGTGCCACCTCACGGCTTACGCGCTGGCGCTTACCGCCGCGCATTTACTGCGGCTGTAGTTTCGGCAGCCATTGCACCGGAAGCATTTGGCAGTCGCAAGGATTTGGGACACTTGCGTTGAGAGGACACCGCTTATGAATCCGGCCGACGTGGCGCAGTCTGCCTTGCCGCTCCCGAATGCCGACGTTTCGCTGATTGCCCTGTTTTGGCAGGCTCATTGGATCGTGAAGGCGGTCATGCTGGGACTGCTCGCCTGCTCGGTGTGGGTGTGGGCGATCGCGATCGACAAGATCCTGCTTTATTCGCGCACCAAGCGCGCCATGGATCGCTTCGAGCAGGCGTTCTGGTCGGGACAATCGATCGAAGAACTCTATCGCGCGCTTTCGGCCAAGCCGACGCAATCGATGGCGGCCTGTTTCGTCGCGGCGATGCGCGAGTGGAAGCGTTCGTTCGAAAGCCAGGCGCGGTCCTTCGGCGGCCTTCAAATGCGGATCGAAAAGGTCATGAACGTCTCGATCGCGCGCGAGATCGAGCGGCTGGAACGCCGGCTTTTGGTGCTCGCGACCGTCGGCTCGGCGGGCCCCTTTGTCGGCCTGTTCGGCACGGTGTGGGGCATCATGTCGAGCTTTCAGTCGATCGCTGCGTCGAAAAATACCTCGCTGGCAGTGGTCGCGCCCGGCATTGCGGAAGCGCTTTTTGCTACCGCAATCGGTCTGATCGCCGCGATTCCGGCAACAATCTTCTATAATAAATTCACGTCCGAAGTGAACCGGCAGGCCCAACGCCTGGAAGGGTTCGCAGACGAGTTCTCGGCCATCCTGTCGCGCCAGATCGACGAGCGTGCGTGAGGGTCGATATCGGGATATTGTGAGGCCTGGTGCCGCCTATTTGAAGTTCCTGCACACATGCGAATGTTAGAATTGGACCACTGGTGTGAGCACTAAAACATGGCGATGAACGTGGCAGGCTCGCCGGGCGGCGGACGACGAGGCCGGCGGCGCGCCGTGATGGCGGAAATCAACGTCACGCCGATGGTGGACGTGATGCTGGTGCTCCTGATCATCTTCATGGTCTCGGCGCCGCTTTTGACCGTCGGCGTGCCGCTCGACCTGCCGCAGACCCAGGCCAAGAGCCTGGAGCAGGACAAGACGCCGTTGCAGCTTTCGGTCGACACCAAAGGGCGGGTGTTCATCAACGATACCGAAGTCTCGATGAACGACCTTGTGCCGAAATTAAAGGCGATCACCGATGCCCGTGGCGGCCTGGACGAGCGTATATTCATGCGGGCGGACAAGAAGGCGGATTATGGGACGGTAGCGCGCGTGATGGGCAAACTCTCCGGCGCGGGGTTCAAGCGGCTGGCGCTGGTCACGGAAGTGGAGCAGGGGTCCTAAGGGGTGAAGGTCGACAAGACACTGGTCGCGTCTGTTATCCTGCACGTCCTCGTGATCGGGTGGGGAATGGTGTCGTTCTCCTCCAGGGTATTCGAATCGAACCCGGAAGAATCCTTGCCCGTCGATATCATCTCTTCGGACCAGCTCGCCCACGTGATGGCCGGCATGAAGACCGGCAAGAAGGAAAATCCGAAGCCGATGGTTGAGAAGGTTGCCGAGGCCAAGCCGGTGGAAGACGCCGTCGGCAAGATCACCGAAAAGGCACCGGTCGTCACCGATACCGCGCCGCCGCCGCAACCGAAGCCCGTGGAAAAGCCGGTCGAGAAGAAGCCCGATCCGCCAAAGCCGGTCGCCGAAACCAAGCCCAAGGAAGAGCCGAAGCCAGTCGAGAAAAAGCCGGACCCGCCTCAGGTCGATCCGATCGCCGAAGCCTTGAAGAAGGAAGAGAAGAAGCCGCCGAAGCCGCAGGTGCAGGCCGCAGCGCCGCCGCAGCCGCAACAGAAGCCGAAGGATCGCACCTTCGACCAATCGAAGATCGCAGCCCTGCTCGACAAGCGCGATCCGTCGCACCAGGCCACGACCGGCGAAACGCTCAATTCCAATGCGGCGCTCGGTCTGGCCAAGGGCAGGTCCGCGGACAATTCGGCGACCTGGGGCTCGATGTTCAAAGCACAGGTCGAGCGGTGCTGGAAGAAGCCCTATGGCGGCATCGAGAGCCAGAATCCCGAGGCCGCTTTCACGATCCGGCTCAAGCGCGACGGCAGGCTTGAAGGCATGCCGGTTCCTGAAGGCGCGCCGGCGACGCCTTACTTGCGCGTCTACCAGGAGAGCGCCCTGCGCGCGATCATCGAATGCCAGCCATACGACCTGCCGGCGGCGTATTTCGATGAGTGGAAATATTTCACGCCGGTATTCACCGAACGAAAGATCTGAAAACCCCTCGCTCCCGGCGATCTCTGTAAGGAATGAAGCCCCTGCCAATGATCGACAAAAATTCATCGAGCCAGACGTCACTCCGCTTGAGCCGCCGTAAACTCCTTTCCGGGATGGCTTCGCTTGGCATGCTCGCAAGCGCTCCCATTCGTCAGGCCGTCGCGCAGAAACGTATTCCGATTCCCGAAGGCGATTTCGTCCCCCTGCCGATCGCGATTCCCAATTTCACGCCGGGCACACCGTCGGACGGTGAAGTCGGCATGGGCGTGACCCAGGTCATCACTAACAATCTCAAGCGCAGCGGACTGTTCGCTCCGATCGACCAGGCCGCCTATATCGAAAAGGCCATCAATATCGACGCCGCGCCGCAATTTGCGAATTGGCGAACCATCAGCGCGCAGGCGCTGGTGACCGGCCGCATGACCCGCCAGGCCGACGGACGGTTGAAAGCCGAATTCCGCTTGTGGGATGTCGCCACCGGCCAGCAGCTGATTGGCCAGCAATATTTCACCTCGCCCGAATACTGGCGGCGGATCGCGCATATCATCTCCGACCAGATCTATGAGCGGCTCACCGGCGAAAAGGGTTATTTCGACACCCGCGTGGTGTTCGTCGACGAGACCGGCGCCAAGGAGCGCCGCGTCAAGCGGCTCGCCCTGATGGATCAGGACGGCGCCAACGTGCGCTATTTGACGCGTGGCAGCGATCTTGTTCTCACCCCGCGCTTTTCGCCGACGACGCAGGAAATCACCTATATGGAATTTGGTCAGGGCGATCCGCGGGTTTACCTGCTCAACATCGAGACGGGTCAGCGCGAGATCGTCGGCAATTTTCCCGGCATGACGTTCTCGCCGCGCTTTTCGCCGGATGGCCAGCGGGTGATCATGAGCCTGCAACAGGGGGGCAACTCCAACCTCTTCGTGATGGATCTGCGATCGAAATCGACCACGCGTTTGACTGATACGCCAGCGATCGATACCGCGCCGTCCTATTCGCCCGACGGAAGCCGCATCTGCTTCGAATCCGATCGCGGCGGAAAACCGCAGATCTATGTGATGCCGGCTACCGGCGGACCCGCTCAACGCATCTCCTTCGACCAGACCACCAACGGTACCTACTCGACGCCGGTGTGGTCGCCGCGCGGCGACTACATTGCCTTCACCAAGCTGGGCGGCGGGCAATTCTCGATCGGCATCATGAAGCCCGATGGCTCGGGCGAGCGGATTCTGACCTCCGGCTTCCATAACGAAGGACCAACTTTTGCGCCGAACGGACGCGTCGTGATGTTCTTCCGCGATCCCGGCGGCAATGGCGGACCGTCGCTCTACTCGGTCGACATTTCGGGACGCTTCGAGCAACGGGTCCCAACCCCCGGATTTGCGTCCGATCCGGCGTGGTCGCCGCTGCTTTCGTAAGATTTGCATCGCATTTTCCGGATGGCTCCGCCACGCGGGGCGGAAAATGTTGCCTAGCGTGCTGATTTAGCAGGCAGATTCTCGTTTTTCCGGGCCGGCGAAAACGCCCCGGTAACGATGTTCCCTCAGAAAGACTTCATCAGCGGTGGGTAAGAATTCGCCGGCAAAGGACGCGTGCGCACGATGCAGTTGGCGAAGCACCCAACCGAACCCGATCAGAAGATGTCGCCGGCGATCAACGCGGCGCTGGTGGATTCGCTGTTCATGAATCCCGCGCCGATGGTTTTCGGCGCTTTCGGGCCGGCAATCGCCGGTTCCGTGATTGCGAGCGTCACGGGCGATGTTCTGAGCTGGCTGTGCGTGCCGCTGTTCATCGTGGTCGGCGTGGCGCGTGCGCTGCAAATGTATCGATACAAGAAGCGCAATTCTCCGCTCACCACGACCGAGGCGGTGATCTGGGAAGAGCGCTACAAGCTCGGCGCCTTCGCCTATGGCATCGTGCTCGGTCTGTGGGTCAGCGTGGTTCTGTTGCGCACCTCGGATTCGGCCGCGCACATGCTCTGCATCACGACCGTGGTGGCCTATACCTCCGCGGGCGTGGGCCGAACCTTCGGCCGCCCGCGGATTTTTCACGTCATGCTGGTGCTGGCGTGCGGTCCTTTGATCGCGACGCTGATGTTCGTCGGCGGGATCTATCACTTCGCGCTGGCGCTATTGAGTCTGGTCTTCTTCGTCGCGATCCAGAGCATCACCACCTCTCTGCAGCGCATCTACCTCAACGCGTGGATGGCGAGGGAGCGCGAAGCAGCACTTGCCGGCCAGTTCGATACCGCGTTGAACAACATGCCGCACGGTCTTTGCATGTTCACTGCCGACGGGTGCCTTGCGGTGATGAACCATCGCTTCAGCTCGATGATGAAGCTGCCCGACGATCTCGTCCACAGCGGCGCGGGTGCATCCGACATCGTCGACGCCTGTGTCGAGGCTGCGTCGGTATCGGAGGCGAGCGGAAAGATCATCCTTGCGGAAATCGAGAATTCGCAGGCAAAGGACATCATCACCACCGATCCCGACGTGGCTCGCGGCCGCTCCCTGTCGTGGACATTCCAGCCGATGGCCGGCGGCGGCGCGGTCGTGCTGCTGGAGGACATCACCGAACGGCGCAACGCGGAAGCCAGGATCACGCATCTGGCGCGCTTCGACGAGCTGACCGGCCTTCCCAACCGCGTCAATTTCCGCGACGAAATCGAGCATCTTCTGGCGGCCCCGTACAATGCCGCGCAATTGTCGGCGCTGTTGTTCATCGATCTCGACCAGTTCAAGCAGGTCAACGACACGTTGGGCCATCCCTGTGGCGACCAGCTCCTGTGCGCGGTCGCCGAGCGGCTGCGCGCGATGCTGCGCCCGGAGGATTTTGTGGCGCGGTTCGGCGGCGACGAGTTCGTGGTGTTCCAGCAGAACATCAAATCGCCGGACGAGGCTGCAAGCCTTGCCCGCCGCATCGTCGATCACTTGAGTGAACGGTACAAGATCGACAATCACCTGGTCGAGATCGGCGCCAGCGTCGGCATCGCGATGACCGAGCCGAAAGGAGTGAGCGCCGACACGCTGTTGAAGAACGCCGACATGGCGCTCTATCGGGCGAAAGCCGACGGGCGCGGCACCTTCTGTTTCTTCCGCGACGAGATGGCGCAAACCGTCGAGGCGCGACGCATCCTCGAGCTCGATCTGCGCAAGGCGCTGGCTAACGAGGAATTCGAGCTGTTCTTTCAGCCGCTCGTCAATCTCAAATCGGGGCGGATATCGACTTGCGAAGCGCTGCTGCGCTGGAATCATCCCGTGCGCGGTACGGTTTCACCGATCGACATCATTCCGGTCGCCGAGGACATGGGGATGATCGTTGACCTCGGTCGCTGGATCCTGCGTCGGGCGTGCATGGAATGCATGCAGTGGCCGGAAGGCGTCAGTGTCGCGGTCAATTTCTCCCCCCAACAATTTCATCAGCGCGACGTGTTGAGCGAGGTGCGTTACGCGCTTGACGTTTCCGGATTGCCGGCCAGGCGACTCGAAATCGAGATCACCGAATCGACTCTCTTGCGCAACACGCAAACGACGCACGACGTGCTTGCGCAATTGCGCGAACTTGGCGTGCGTATTTCGCTCGACGACTTTGGCACCGGCTATTCGAGCCTCAGCTATCTGCATAATTTCCCGCTGCAGAAGGTGAAGATCGATCGCTCGTTCCTGGAAGGAATCGACACCGATCGACCGCTACGACTGTTGCGCGGCGTGGCGCGGCTCAGCGCCGATCTTGGCATGTCGGTCGTGGTCGAAGGCATCGAGAGCAACGAGCAGCTGGAGCTGATCAACGCCGACGGCACCGTCACCGAAGCGCAAGGATATCTGTTCAGCCGCCCGGTTCCGGCCATGCGAATTCGTCAGCTCCTGAACGCATCGCACGGTCGCCGGACCGATGAGGATCAGCCGGCGCCGAGTCGATCCATCGCCTGAAAATCATTCACGCGCCAGTGGCCTCACGCGCCTGCATGCCGATTTATTCCCCGCCCAAAAAGCAAATCTTGTTTACTTGCTGCGATTAACCCTAACGCCTCGATTGTTTTGCAGTTGCGGTAGGAAACCATTAACCTTCCGATTGTGACGGTGGGCTTTGGTTGGGTGCGTAGGGGGGCAAGTGAGTTCGATTCCAGAGATAAGAAACGCCCTCCTAGAGCGCAAAATCGAGCTACTTGATCAAGTCGATTATCGCCTCGCGGAAACCGAGGAAGAGAAGGACGAGATCTATCGTCTTCGTTATCGCGCCTATTTCAACGAGGGCGCGATCGAACCCAATCGCGAACGCAAGGTCACCGATCGTTTCGACGACCTGCCGAATTCCTGGATTTTCGGCGTCTATTTTGACGGCGTGCTTTCAAGCTCGCTGCGGATCAGTGTCGCCTCGCCGGAATGGCTCGATACCCCTTCGATGAGCGTCTTTCCCGAAATCCTGGGTCCGGCACTTGCGAAGGGAAAGGTCATGGTTGACCCGACGCGGTTCGTTGCCGATCCGGCACGCGCCAGACGCATTCCGGAATTGCCATATATGACGCTGCGGCTTGCTTATGTGGCCTGCGAATATTTCCACGCCGACATGGGCCTTGCCTCGGTTCGGACCGAACACCAGGCGTTCTACAGGCGCGTCTTCCTGCATACGATCTCGCCGGCGCGCGCTTACCCGACGCTGACCAAGCCGATCTGTCTGATGGCGATCGACTTCCCCAGCATGCGCGAGAAAGTATTCGCCCGCTACCCGTTCCTGCGTTCGAGCTATTTCGAGCG